>Ga0214917_10008312_pt1 | contig 10225 bp, 9 predicted proteins | sample LL_1208_BB_MetaG_FD_177983 | JGI IMG/M metagenome (GOLD analysis project Ga0214917, IMG submission 177983) | Freshwater microbial communities from Lake Lanier, Atlanta, Georgia, United States - LL_1208_BB | ecosystem: Environmental > Aquatic > Freshwater > Lake | place: USA: Georgia | collected...
CTTTTCAAGTGATTCCTACTGTTGTTTAAAGAAAATCATTTTAGAACCTGGAACAAGAGCTATTGTCCCAGAGTTCTTAACACAACATCCTGGAGAGCAAGAAATTTTGCTTAACATTGATTCTCAATTCGAGATTTTAGATAATGATATGAAACATTTTACGGTGTATGGTATACCAAAGACTGTTAGCTTATCAAAGTTCCAAAAATCAAGCGCTTGCGAATTTGAAATGAAACAAAAACTGATCACAACAATGAGACTTATTTTATAAGGAATTAATATTACTTCTTAAAAGTAATATTAATCAAATAATTTATTTAGTTTATTAATTTTCCGTTTTCCCACATTTCATCTTTTCTTAATACTCCATTTATATCCCACTCTCTAAATGGTCCATGTAACTTTTCATTTTTATAATTACATTGACGCAATAATTGACCATTATGGTGCCAAAAATTATATTCTCCATTTTTTTTATTATCTTTGAAGAGGAGATGTAATTTTAACTGTCCATTTTGGTCCCATTCTTTACATTCTTTCAATATATCATCTTCATAGTTAAAATATTTATACAATTGTCCATTTTCATACCATGTTTTATATTCTCCATTTAATTTACCTTCCTTATAGTAACCTTGTGTTTGTAAGTTTCCATTATCATGCCACTCTTTAAATTCTCCTTGTGTTATACCCTCTTTATAGATTCTAAGACTATATACTCTGTCTTTTAAAAGACTCCATAATTTACATTCTCCATCTAGTTTTCCATCTTTATAATTTGATTCTTTATAAAGTCTACCATTCTTAAACCAAGCTTTGTACTCTCCATTTTTTTCTAAAAAACGTGTTAAATATCTCTCATTGATAACAGCCCATTTCAGATCCACTTCTTGACATTTCCACTCGTAGATGTAAGACTCTACAAGTTGAGCAATCCACTTGTCACACTTAGTATCCTTAAAAATATTAAGCAAGATCTCATACTCTGGAGAATTATATTGTATTAGTTCCATTATTAAAATTATTCACTTCTTGGTGAATAATTTCAATCAAATAAATCAATTAATTTACTATTGTTAAACATAAAGTTTAATACAATATGTAACAACATCAATAGGCAGCATATCTTTTAAAGCTACTTTACACTCTTCTTTTATTTCTTCTATTTCTCTCTTTTTCTTATTTATCTTTTCTTGAAGGATAGGTTTTGATGATAAATCTATTTCAAAAAGAGATTTTCTCCACCACCAATCATCAAGTTCTATTTTATTTATTAAATTAGACAAGTCATATTCGTAATTCCAAAAAGATTGAAAATCATTTGTCTTAGACCATTCTTGATATAAGTATTTAAAACATTCTATATGTCCATTATACGCAGACATAGCGCAAGTATCTTTATTCAATTCAAATCCATTATCGTAAGCATATTTAAGACACTCTAATTGTCCATTCTTTGCTGCTAAAACACAAGTAAATCTACTCCAAGGACACCCATTCTCGCGAGCATATTTTAAACATTCTAAATGACCATTAGCTGCTGCGCAAGAACATGTATAAGCATCCCATGGACAACCATTAGTGTGTGCGTATTTAAGACATTCTAAATGACCACCTTGTGCGGCAGTGGAACAAGTATATTCATTCCATTCACATCCATTATTGTGCGCGTATTTAAGACACTCTAAATGTCCATTTTGTGCGGCGTAATAACAAGTCCAAAAATCCCATTCACATCCATTCTCATGAGCATATTTAAGACACTCTAAATGTCCATATTGGGAGGCATAATAGGACGTCAATCTAGTCCATTCCTTTCCTTCTTCACGAAGACTTATAAGTAATTGTAAATCTCCTTTTTTAGCAGCTTCTACGCACTCACTCATTTACTTTTTAATTTATTCCAGAAGGAATAAATTAAAATTCAATTAATTTATATATATTCTTTAACAATGTTAATCAAATCTTTGATTATATCATTATTGAGACATTCTTCTAACATTTGTCTCAACTCCATTCTCAATGCGTTAACTCCTATTGGAACTGTAAAAAATTGTTCACTGACAAAAATCCAATACTGATTCCAATCATCTGTATTGTAATTATATGATTCTGTATACAACTCATCCGAACCATAAGAATTAAGCTCATCCAATACCTTTGCGATCGAATTATCGCACATATTATTTACCATATCATTCTCAACAAGAAACAAGAATAGTCCATAATTTGACTCTCTTATACAATCCAACAATATCGTTGACTCAAACTTTTCTCCCATCTCTTTGATTCGCTGTTTGATAACATCGTCGTATATATGCGTTAAAAATGGTACATGTTCCTTCTTAAGCTTAAAAGCGTCTTTCTTCAAAAGATACACCGTTATTTCTGAATTCCAACGCAACGCCAGTCTAAAATGATGTTCACTCAGTTGGACATCTAATCCCACAATGACGTGATTAAAAAATTCTTCAACAAACACACAGTTTTTAATTAACTCTTCCATCCATTTATCTTTTTGTACCACAAGATTATTTTTGACCAAAAAGTCAAATGCTTCTTTATAATGGGATGAAAGAATGTTACTTATGATTGTTACAACCGATACCCAATTCCTTTTAAAAAATGGTTTCAATGCTTCTAAATCCTTAATTTGGAATAACGTGTTGGAGTAAGCATTTGCCAACTCAATAAATTGTGGCGTATGTAAATATTCTAAAGATTGACAATCAACTCTCTTAAAAAGCGCTTTTATAAAGCTAAAGTATAGTTTTACAGGAGGATGAATACTTTCTGTAACTTTTTGATATAAAAAGTCAATGAGGAGATGTAAGTGGGAATGATGAAGACCATTGACAAGACCTCGTGATTGTTCAGGTGAAATAGTGATATAATCGTCACGAATGTAATAGACACAATTGAAAGATTGTTTTATGTAGTTTATGACAAAGTTTTCTGAAAGACCTTCTGTGTTTTGGATCACATAAATTTGACTAGTTGTTTCAGAAACTGTTAGTAAGAAATAGGAATATATTTCAACCGACTCATAATTGACAATTGTCTTGAAGATAAGCTGTATCAACTGATTAAGTTCTCTCCATTTGATTATACTTAATTTATTAAACAAGGATTTAAACTGTTCAAGATCTCCAAATTTACAAGATTCTTCAAGCTTATTTAGAATTGTTTTTGACATTATAATTAAACATGGCACAAATATAATAGATAAGTCAGTTAAAATTTTAAAAATAATAAAGTAATATACTAAATGGAAAATTACAAAATTGTTGCTGTCGGAGATGGTGCCACTGGAAAAACTTCTCTTCTCCAAACATTCGCTCTTAATAAGTTTCCCGAACTTTATGAACCAACTGTGTTTGACAACTATCAAGCAACCATGATGTACAAAGAATCAATCTTTTCTCTGAATTTATGGGATTGCGCTGGACAAGAAGATTACAAAGATATGAGAAAGTTAAGTTATCCCTATACAGATGTGTTTATCTTGTGTTACTCTTGTATTAGCCCAGCTAGTTACAAGAATCTTGATTCCTGGATTCACGAATTGAGAGAGTATGATCCTAAAGCAAGAATTGTAATCGTTTGTACAAAGATAGATTGTCTTAAAGATCCTGAGATTCTAACTTTGCTTTTAGAAAAAGGAATTAAACCATTAACAACAGGTGACATGTTAGAACTTAATAAGAAGTGGCCTGAAATCCCTACTATAGAGTGTAGTTCAAAGAAAGGCTGGAACATCCAACAAATCTTTTATACCGCGATTGATTTAATTAAACGAAAAGAAGAAACAAAAGGATGCTGTAATGTGATGTAACTAAAATAAGTAATGACAAAACCCAATTTCAAGACCTTCTTGAGCTGTATGATACTGGGCTTTATCGCACAACTCTTCTATTTCTTTAAGAGAGAGTTTAAGTTTTTCTCTATATTCTAATAATAAGAATAGTTTTATAAAGTTACATCCCGCGCTTTTACCATTTTGATCAACTGGATTATGAAATAAGAAGACTCCATTTTTACTCATCCATCTTTCATCGCATTCTAGAAAGATTTTTGTTGCTGCCGAATGACATATATTGTAGACATCTCCTATTATCTTCTTCTTACGATTTTGCCTCATGTATTCAATCATGTAAAACGCAGTTCTTACAGAACCTCCTTCAGAGTCTATAACCAAATTAACATACATATCATCTTCATTATTTGCTTCATCAAAGTATCTACAAAATGTTGTATAATAATCATAACAATCTTTTATACAACCTTTTATGATGACTGAATTCTTTACTTTCCTAAGACCATGAGAACGTTTTAATAATTCTTGATACGCAGGAGTTGTGTTTAAATTCATGTAGTTATTTAGAAAAGATCTCCTTTTGAGATGACATGGACATTCTTCATTTACCATTTTTCTACAAAAATTGAATCTTGGAGGTGTTATGAATCTTGCCATTATTTGCTTACAATCTTTAAAATCGCAGTCTTCAAATGCTGTAACACCATATATTTTATAATAAGTCTCAATCCAAGCAAGCGCATTTTCAAGCTGTTTTAAATCCATTTTAAAGTTTTCTAATTTGTTCATATAATTCAATTAATGTTAGAAGAACAAAGATGTATAAGGAGATATAAAAAAGCTATCATATTACTTACAGTGTGTATAGTGATTCTTGTATCTATCCTTTTGTATATCATGTTAACAAAGAGATTTAATAATTAACTGAGTTTCGTATCAACTTTTCATCATTAACAAAATGTCAACCGAAATTAACAAAGATGATATCAAAAAAATCACACATACACTTTATGATCAACTTGTCGATCTTAGCGACATCCCAAATAATGAATTTATGAGAACTTTCTTCAATGTATATCATGTATATATACATATTATTGCTGAAGAAATGAACATTGATATTTATCCTCAAAGGGAAAAAGTTATTACCATGCTTATAAAAAGAAATAAAATAAGAAATATATATAGAGACTATTCAATTGGTGACTCAAAGAACAATTTTTTAGCTAAATGGATAGCACAACACTTTGATCAATTTAGACATATTGAAGATAATCTTGATTTAATCATTATACAGACTGATATTGACTTATTTAGTGAGTTTGTAACAATTGTTTGTAAAAATCATTCAACTTTATTTTTTAAAAGAATCAATCAAGTATTAGAAGACAATATAGCTCGCAAAGATGAAGAATTAGGAGACATTATCATTCTTTTCAAAAAACTAATCATTCTCTATAAAAAAGATACCAACTTTGAAATTAAGAATCTGTGGAAATTTTTACTATTCGTAATAGATTCTCACTATGATTTCTCCAAAAATCTTTCTATTGACGGTTTCCTATTCAATAATAGAAAGATTTTTGGAGAAATTAAAGCAAAGTATTCAATAAGAAACGCATTCGAAGAAAAATTAGACAAAATGATGGATATTAACGACGCCATTGTCCAATCTAATCTAGTTCACTATGGCGTCGAAAAGATTATTATTGGATATTTATAACCATTTTAAAGAATTAATGTTATTATCATTAATAACATTAATATGTTCAGTAACGCAGAAGACGTTATTAACTCTCTCAACCTCTCTCCTCAAATTAAAGAGCAATTATTAATAACTTCTCAAGAGCATAAGATAACTAAGTATCACGAAGAAAACTTATACACTCATCTCTTCTGGGTCGCAACCAAATGTAAAGAACTCGCTCCTACATTCGATGTTAATCCAAACGACGCGTTTTGGCTTGGGTTTCTTCACGACATTGGAAAATCTCTCGCTAGACATCAAGTCCAAAAACACTTCATCTATACAGGTCACGCTCAACTCGGCGCTAGAATCGTAGAAAACATGTTTTTAAAGGAGACAAAGTCTCCGTGTGAACATAAGAATGCTGTTCTTTGGGCCATTGACAATCATATGTGTGCTTGTTGTAAAAATGTTGATGACACAACACTTGTTGAAAAATATAAAAGTCTTTTGTGGATCTCCGCTCCTAAAGGTGAAGAAGAAATGTGTTTGCGTTTTCTTCTCCTTCTTCAAGTTGCGGATGAAGTTGGCAAACAATCCAGTTTCAAAAAGAAAGAAGAGGCTTCCATCATTCAAGCTAACAGAATTTTCAAAATGATGTTACCTTACGTTTGCGATACACAAAAACACGTTTGGGATATTTGTCAACTTAGAAAAAGCGATTCTTCCCAAATCATAATTGTTCCTCTTGGATTGTCAGGATCGGGAAAGTCTTCACTGTGTAAGAAAATACAAATGAGTTCTAACTACAAAGTTGGACTTGTTGAACGAGATCAATGTTATTTTCAGATTGCGTTAGAAAATGGGTTTGTAGTAGATGAGTTATCAACTTACAAAGACTACTACACCTTTGTACAGACTCTTGAAAAAGGAAAAGAAATGGTTCAGAAACGATGGGTAAAAATGGTTGATGAAATACTTTTGGACAAGTCTAATAAGATTATACTCATTGATTCTGTTCAACCTACTTTTAGACATGCTTGGAAAAGAACACTTGACCAACTTTCTGAAGAAGCTAGACTTTGTTGGAATCATATCTTCAAGATGGCGGTGTATCTTGTTCCAATTCATCAGTTGGGGTTTAATGTTGAGAGTAAAATTGGAAGTTATCAATCACTTCCTTCAACAGATCCTTCTTTATTTTGGCCAATGTTAAATGTGGAAACTGGTCAGACAAATCTTCAAAATTTTGATATAGGAACTGGACAAATCAATAGAGTTTTAGATATAGCAGAAAGATTTTTATCCATTGAATCAAACTACAACTTGCTTCCTCAAATCTCTCTTCTTAAGCTAATTGAGAAGAGTGGATCTTTAGAAGATGCTCTCAAAACATTTCCAAAAGATTTGATCATTACACAAACAGAGCATGAAGATAGTGAAGTGAAAATTGTTACGGTATGTTATCAAGATGGTCTTCAAACGTTTATGGGAGACACAAGAGATTATAGAGGAGAAAGTATATTGTTAGACAAACAAAGCGGACAAACATTTCTAGTGAGAGGAAGTCTTCCTGTCTTTCCAGATTATACACAAATCCAAAAAGATCCATATGTTTTACCTTATACGGAAGATAAGTTGGAGGCTAGTTACAAAGTCACAATGAAATACGATGGTTCGCTTTTCAATGTGACTTTTATAAACAAGTGTACAGATGTATATCCATTTGTCAAAAAAATTATTGACAAGAGAAAAGACTGGTTCTTTAATGAGATCCAAAACGGCATTTTACTTTTTGGTTCAAAAGGTCGTTTGATGACTCTTGATTCTAATCCAGTCAAATATTCAATTATTGAGGCTATCTTAGGAACATACAACACGCATGAGAACTTTGTCAATACAATTGAAAAGTTTGTTTCAAATATAGAAGAAAACTGTACATTACACTTTGAAGCCATAAATAAGGTTCCGTCTTCATTGCTTACAGTGTACTATGGAAGAGACATGGTAAAGTTTATAGGAAGTACGACATTTGATGTCCAAAAGAAGTTTAGTTTACCAACTCTAGATATATTCAAAGAGGTGGCAACAGTGTATGAGTTTGAAACATTTATTGACATACTGAAATTTTGGGAAGAAGGATATGAAAAATTATTAGAAGGAGATCAAGAGATTGAACCAGAAGGATTTGTTGTTCATATCTTTCCTAAACATACCAATTTATGGTATCCAGTAAAGTTAAAGTATCAATTCTACTACATTGCTCACAAACCATCAAGTGAAAAAAATAAGGAAGGCGCGAAGGAAATTGCTACACTCACAAAGTATGACAAGTTACGAAATAGGCTCTCAAAATTCAGGGAAAAAGTCCACATTGAACTAATTGTAGACAGCTTTGTTCAAGCATCGCTTGAAACTCTCAAAGAAGAACCACACTCGACAAAGAAAGAGTGGGCTCAATCTGTGAATAAAAAGACGGAATCTCTTACAAAAATAAGTGATGCTATGAATAGTAAGCTAAAGGAAGAAACGTGGATAGGAAAGATTAAGATACAAAAATATTTGTTAGATAGTTGGAGTGAAGATTTCAAATTTGATAAAATAAAAGAGGATATGATCAATAAAATTAAAGCTTACTTTTCAAAGAGCAATCTTGTTTAATTTCTCCATCAATATATTTTAACCAGTGAGTCATTTCTCCTTTACAGTTCCATTTTTTGAAGTCTCCATGGATCCTATCATTTTTGTATTCTATTTCTTGTACAAGTATTTTTCCAATGTAGAGTTTATAGATTCCATGTTTCTCTCCCATTTTGTAATTGGTAATATAGACCAAGTCTCCAATCTTTTTTGTTTCTAATCCATCTATTTTGTTTTTAACAAAATTTGCTTCGTATGTAATCTTTCCGTTGTGTCCAAAGCGGTATTTTTTACCACACAATTCTCCGTCTTTATAGTTTGTTTCAGATATAAGATCTCCTTTATTGTTGTATTCGCGATATAAGCCGTGAGTTTTTCCATTATGAATAATGAACTGGCTTTTGACTTTTCCATTGCCATGATATGTTGTGTTTATTCCTTCCATTATTTTTATCTAATTTTGAATTCTTTATTCCAGAATAAATTTAAAATCAAAATGTTTTAAATTTATTTTTATGTTGTGACAAGTGAATACAATGTTAGAGTCAAATCCCTAAAAACGAAAATTTTAGAAACTCAACACACACACATCAAAAATGAAAAAATTAAATCGAAATTTAAAAGTCGATAAGTGACACTCTAAAAAGCCCATTTTAAAAAGTCCAAAATTTTCAAATTTTCTATTTTGGCCAGGTTATAGAGATCCGATGTTATTGTTGATAAAACAAAAATCACACAAAATCACACAATTTATCACAAAATCACACAAAATCACACTTTTTCGGTGTGATTTCTATATCTATATTTACAGTCTCTAAAGAAGGTTTAAATGATTGTTTGTAAAGTAACAATTACGAGGTAAATAGATAGTGAATAAAACTATACTTTTATAGTTAAATTTAATCTTTTGGAAGATTAAATTTAAGATTTGGTTGTCATAAGTAAATAGAATATAAGAGTCCAAATCTTAAAAACGAAAAATTTTAGAAACTCAACACACACACATCAAAAATGAAAAAAATAATTTGAAATTTAAAAGTCGATAAGTGACACTCTAAAAAGCCCATTTTAAAAGTTCAAAATTTTCAAATTTTTGATTTTGGCTGAGGTCTGGAGATCCGGTGTTGTTGTTGATAAAACAAAAATCACACAAAATCACACAATTTATCACAAAATCACACAAAATCACACCTTTTCAGTGTGATTTCTATATACCAAAATACCCTCTCTGTAGACCCTGTATTTATTAGGTTGTAAACATCTATATTAGCGTTTGTGTAAGCGTGTGTGATAACATAATTATATTGTATTATTTTTAAATTTAAGAATCGTTCAAGACAAGTGAATACAATGTTAGAGTCAAATCCTAAAAACGAAAAATTTTGAAAACTCAACACACACACATCAAAAATGAAAAAAATAATTTGAAATTTAAAAGTCGATAAGTGACACTCTAAAAAGCCCATTTTAAAAAGTTCAAAATTTTCAAATTTTTGATTTTGGCCAGGTTATAGAGATCCGATGTTGTTGTTGATAGAATGAAAATCACACAAAATCACACAATTTATCACAAAATCACACAAAATCACACCTTTTCAGTGTGATTTCTATATACCAAAATATACGGTCTCTTGACCTTGTACTCAATTGTTTCTAATCGACGTTATTTGCCTTTGTATGAGCGTATGAGAGAATATAATTATAATTGTAATATTTTTAAATTTATTTTTATATTGTGACAATGAAATATAAGAGTCTAATCCTAAAAACGAAAAATTTTAAGAACTCAACACACACACAACGAAAATGAAAAAATTAAATCGAAATTTAAAAGTTGATAAGTGACACTCAAAAAAGCCCATTTTAAAAAGTCCAAAATTTTCAAATTTTCTATTTTGGCCAGGGTCTCCAGATCCGATGTTGTTGTTGATAAAACAAAAATCACACAAAATCACACAATTTATCACAAAATCACACAAAATCACACTTTTTCAGTGTGATTTCTATATTTTTAATTTTGGCTTAAAAAGAAGGACATAAACTTATATAATGTTCAAATGCGATATTTGTAGTCACGAGTT
>Ga0214917_10008315_pt1 | contig 10223 bp, 7 predicted proteins | sample LL_1208_BB_MetaG_FD_177983 | JGI IMG/M metagenome (GOLD analysis project Ga0214917, IMG submission 177983) | Freshwater microbial communities from Lake Lanier, Atlanta, Georgia, United States - LL_1208_BB | ecosystem: Environmental > Aquatic > Freshwater > Lake | place: USA: Georgia | collected...
ACCTGCAAACCAAGGATTCCAACGCCGTCTCCAACGAGACGATTCTGGACACCTACGAGGACATCATCGGCTACACGGTAATCGGTCTGATGCTGGACGCAGACACATTCAGGTTGGAACTAGAACTGGGCACGGACGATGTCTGAATATGGGCAGAACGGCAAACCGTACACGGTCGGGAACACGGAAATCAAAGTTGATGACGACTTCATCCTCGCCACCATCTTGGCAATCGTGGGTGTCCTCACTCAACACATCCCCAGATTTGACGAACAAACCTCAACAGTCGCAGCGAGAATCTATGAAGAAATCCAGAAAACAAATAGACATCCCTGAATGCTTCGTGGCAGACTTGGACATGTTCTCCGCAGTTTTGGACGCTATTATAGCCGAAGCAAAGCCCGTGCTGCCTATGGCAAGGGTCGCCGACTTGGAACATGCAAAGTTGGCTATAAACGCCTTGCGGAAACACAGGGCAAAAAACTCGTGACACCCACGCCCGACGACGACCGTTTCCGTCCCGAGGACTTACAGGAGATGGCTCAACGGTTCTCGGGCATAATCCGTGACGCAGACCAAGGCTATGTCATGGAGTTCGTAATCTCCAAAGCGGACGCAAAAGAAATCGTAGCCGTGTACGACGCAGCCATGCACGGAGACCAACTGTCTATGGCTATGTGCTGGAACGAGTACGCAAAGATTATGCGTGAACTGAAACGGGCACTCCGACGAGACGACTAATCGTCGTCCTCGTCCTCAAGTTGGTCGCAATACACATCCCGAGACTTCGGGATGCTAGAGCGTAGGCAGAGACAATCTGTCATCAACACGGCGACCGTCCTTCCAGTCTTGTTTCGTGGTTTCAATATGAAGCCATTTCGCCCACGCAGCACCCATAGCCCCACCCTGAGAACCAGCAGGTTGTGTACGCCATCCACGCTGCGAGGCTGGCACACGCACCGACTTCCACACCCTGCACCCATAATAGTCGTGAATCGCCTGAATCCCCAACTCGTGCGAGTTCTCAATCAGCCACGGCAAAACCTCGGTCTCAACCTTGTGCCTGTTGCCGACCGTGTCTCCGTAACGCCAATCCAACGCCGCTCCGAACGAATGTGAGGACGGCGACACTCCACCCCTGATGGGACGCTTCACAAATATGCCGACATTGGAACCGCCCCAACGCTTGCACAAATAGTCGTTTATCGCCACCAAATTCGGAGACGGTTTACGGAAACGCAAGGCATCAGCCTGAGTTCCCTTCTGCCAATCATAATGCTTCGTCTTGTTCTCACTCATGGTGCCACCTGAATCGGATTCTCCTCAATGTCCTGCTGGCGTGCCGCCTTCTTGGCGGCAGCATCCTCGGCAGCGAACCTAGCCTTGAGGTCTTTATATTCCTTGGAGTTCTTCCCGTACTGCTGCTCAATCGCTTTCAACGACGCTTTGCGAAGCGCAGCCTGTTTCCGCTTAGCCTCAGCCAGTTTCGCATCCTGTTCGGCACGACGCTCAATGTTCTTGCGCTCCTGAATCCGTCGGGTCGTCGTATTTTCTATAATCTTTTCCGTCCAATCCGCAGGAACTAAAAAGCCACGCTTTTTCAGGTGGGTCATAAAGTCACGAATCTTGAATTGGCGACCTTTTGCTTCCGACCCCTGCTGGTATTCTGACACCACATACAGAGGCACACCCAAAAATGTTGCGATTGCGTTCAACTGGTTGTCCTCATACGATTCTTTGCCACCCAATTTTCCGCCAGCCAAGCGTTGTAGTTGCGCCACGAGCGGGAAAAAGTTTCCTGCTGCGTATGAGCCGAACTCCAGAATCTGCTGCTCGCCAGTAATCGGGTCCGTGGGGGCGAACCTTTCGCCCAAACCAACCAACTGCAACAACTCGGCGGTGACACGGTCAATACCGACAGCCTTCCGTGGCTCCGTGCTGAACGGTGTACCCAACGCCAGATTCTCGTCGGCACCCAAAGCCAACTCAATCGGCACCTTCACCAACGGATAAAACTGACCAGCCAACCGCTTCGGAGTCAGCAAATCATTCAGCGTCTTTACAAGCCGCTGGTTCGGCATATCAGGACGCAACAACACATTCCCACCCAACCCGAAACGAACCAACCCCATCGGCTCATATTCACGCAACCACCTCGGCATCAAAGTCTTGTCATCCGTCGGCAACGAATCCTGAAGATTCTGATAAAATGAATACACCTGCGGACGCATCCACTGGTTCGCAATCTGCGTCGGAATGTTCCGTGTCGTCCAAATCCAGAACGGGATAACCTTGAGTGCCCACTCGTCAACCTGCGACAAGTCGCTGTAATCAAAATGGTAGCGGGTCACACGCTGCACCGCACCCACATAATCATCCCCATCCTTCAGAGCCTGCAAGGCGAGCGGGAAACGAACATGGTCCTCAACACGACTGTTCGCACCCCTAATGCGCTTGGTATATGGGTTGTCCACAAGAGCCGACGCAATCTTCTCACGCCGAGTGCCCTTTACCAGCGGTTCGGCAAACTCCGAGAAAAACCCTCGTGAACCACCAGCAGCCTCAACCGCCCTCAACGCATCCTTGTATTGTTGTCTCTGCGGACCGACAATACCCAACTCGTCAAGCCATTTTTCTGGACCGAACTTGTGGTAGTACCACATCGCCTTGAACCCCTCGTCCATAGCCTCAGCGGAGACACCAGCGACCGTGTTCATAAACAGCGCACTATAAAGGTTTCGGATGACAAATCCAGGGGTTCCAATAGCCCACGCCTTGAAAAGGCGGTTCAACCAATGCAACCCGAACGACCATTTCTTTTTCCCAGCCTTGTCCAGCATCTTCATAATGTTCGGCTTCCAAACATTCAGAATCTCCTCAGGCACCTGCACGCCCAATCCAGCAATCGCTTCCCAGCCTTCCAAGATTCGGTCGCCCATAGGGGCGACAATCCCACCCAGACGACCCTCGTCAATATCGTCCAGCAGTCTCGTGTATGCGTCCACGCCGTCGTCCACCATCGCCAAATTCCATTCGGCGAACGCAACCTGCTGCGTCAGACGCTCGTAAGCCAGCCGTGTGGCTGGGTCTTGGATTATGGTCGTGGAATCAACGGCACGCTGAACACGGCTCAACCAGTTGTTTACCGCCTCACCAGCAACACCAGTCGGCGGCATTGACGCAATAGCGTCAATCGCAGCAGCAATCTCCTCACGGATAACCATGCCCGTCCCGTTGTCCCAAGTGTGCAACGCCAACCCCTCATCAAACAGCACACGCAAACGGTCCGTATTCGCCGCCAGTTTCGCCTGAGTGCCCGCCGTAGTCAGTCCGCCTTCCCTCAGGGCTGCTTGTTCGGCTCGCAGCGACCGTTCCATATTCGCCCTGAGACGCTGTTCCGTGGCTGTCAAAGCGTTCAGATTGGTGTCAATTTCCTTCAGGGTCATCTGACGGGTAGTGCCACCCAATACGATTTCTCTTGGCGCATTACGAACCTGCCCAGCCTTCTCTTGTGCCGCAATCGCCGCATTCTTGCGGCGAGTCGCAGCCGACTTCAACCCGCCCTTACGACGAGTCAAACGGGCAACCTCCTGCTGTAAAGCAGCCGTAGTGTCACCAATCTCCGCAGCCCGAGCGTTCATCTCCGCCAACTGACGCTTCGCTGCCTGAGCAGCGGTGTCCGCATCCGAACGGATTATGGCATCAATCAGCGGACTAGAGGCTCGCTGCACGGGACCAGTCAAAGAATCGGTCGGTGTAACCGACCAGTTCGGAGACATAATCACAACGACATCATCAGCCTCGGCAGCCTCATCAAACAAACTTGCTGGCAACACAGCACCCTGAGCAAACCCCTCATCGGACGCTTTCTGCACAACGCCACCCAAAGCACCATCAACAACCTGACGGGCAACAAAGTCCGCATTGTCCACGGACATGCGCAGCAACAACCCTTCCATCAAATCCGTATAATTGTCGTAGAAACTCTTGACCAGACCAGCGTCACCATACGGCAACACTTCCTGCGCACGGATACCAGCCATCAGTTTCAGCATGTCCGCAATCTCAGGGTACGCAGCCTCAAACTCTGGGTCAATCGGCAGCCCGACACGAACCATGTCCAAACCAGTTTCCAGCGGCTCAGTGTCCACACCCAAGAACCGCAACTGGTCCACCAAACTGTCACCGAACGCTGCGTCACCAAACAACTGGTTCATACCAGTTGATGTTCTGAAGTCCAACACTTCGTCGTTGCCCAACACACGGACAGCGATTACATCGGCTGGGTCATCCCCAGCCGCAGTGGTTCGCAACGCCTTGAACGGTGTCTGGTTCTCGTCCATCGCCAACTCACGACCAGTCGTAAACAAGAAACCGTTATCGGGCGCATAATCCTGCGCCGCACGATACTCAGCCATAATGCGGTACCCGTTGTCCATGTCCTTGAGTCGGGCAACCTCCGCCTGAAGGGCGGCATACTCAGGTGTGCCAGCCTGCAAGGTTTCCAACTCGGCACGAATACGACGCAGTTCGCCGTTTATGGCACGCACCTCACGGGCTGCGGGCACACCCCTAGCGGTCATAATGCGGTCAGCCAAAACATCAATATCGTCAGGCACCCGCACCGAATGCGGATACATCGCCTTGTAGGTTGTCTGTAGGTTCAACAGAATCTCGTCAAGTTCTGCCGTACCGTTAGCCATCGCAGCCCTAAGGTTGTTGAGGTCGGTCAGCATCGCTGCATGCAGCAGGTCAAACTCTCCACGCCGTTCAACGGCGACCGCTTCTGCCGCCGTCTTGAGACGGCGCACATTCTCCTCTAGTTCGGCAATACGGGCGGAGACACGCTGGACCGCACGCTGGTTCATTGTCTGCTGGCGGAACACGCCGTTCACGATGTCCTCAGCGTCCTTTACGCCACGCTTCAGAGTGTCACGCAAACCAGTCATCTTCCGACCCAAAGCCGCACGCCTAGTCTCACGAACCTCCAACAAATCATCCAAAATCTTTTTGGTGCTGGCACGCAACGCTGGGTCTGGAATCGTCTTGTCCAACAGTTTCGCTGCCGCAGAATCACCGTATTCCATCAACCTGCGCACGAACGCCTCACGACCGTGCATCTTCGCCATGGAATACGCATACGACTCCATGACGGTCGCCACATCCGTCTCAAAGAACTTGATGTCGGTGCCAGTGGCTTCCTTGAAAATCTTGTTCAACTCCTCCAGCGTGCCGTGTTCAACATTCCGCCCGAAAAAAGTCTCATATTTGATTGTGCCGTCAGGCATGACTTGCGGTCCACGCAGTTTGCGGTAACGCATAGGAGTTGCCATGTCCGTAATCTCGGCGGCATCCAAATCCGTGGTACGGAACCAGCCACTACGCTTGACCGTTTCTTCGTTTTCACGCATCCAAACCGCAGCAGCCTTGCTGATGCGGTGGTGAACATAATTGTCAATCCACGAAAAATCTGGGACATCGGAACCGAACTCAACACCAAACCGTTTATAAACAGCCTCAGCCGCACCATAGGTTTGGCGTTGCCAATCCGTCAAAGCACGCACCCAACCCTGTGCTGCGGCATCTAGCCGTGCAAACTTCAAGGAGCCAGTCGGGTCATACGGATTGGCGGTCTCCAACAAGCCGCTGATTTCGTCGGCACGACCAGATTCACGAATCTCATTCAGTGTCTCACGAATCACCGACATAGACCTGTTGAACTGGCTGGGCACGGTACCACGGGCATATTGGCGTGCAGACCAGTTTGCAATAGCACGCAACGCCTCAGTTTCGGTGACACGGTACTTGCCGCCGACGGTCGCACGGCGACCGACATTCACAGCAAAAGCACGGCTACGGGGACTGAACTTTACAACCTGCGGAACCATTCTGGTTATGATGTCGGAAACAGTTTCCCACGAACCGCTGATGGCACGACCGACAGGAGTAGAAATCCTGTCGGTTCCCTTGATTGTTGCACCAAGAATGCGAACACCAGTTTCAATACCCTCAGCCTTCAGGATTTCACGCAAACCCTCAATGGGGGCATTCTGCCCGTAGCGCACCAAATCGTTATAACGACCAGCCAACTGCGGATACAAAGCAACCTTTTCCGCAGTAGATAGCCGTTGTGCCAAAGCCAACTTGCCAGCCTTGCCAACATATTTCACATTACCGACACCAGTAATATAACTAGTCGGGTCAGTAATCAAACTCACACCCAACTGAGACATAAACCCAGTCAAAGGATTCTCAGCCTCCAACGCCTTCTGGGTAGCGGTCTTTTCCCAACCCCAATCAGGGTTCACCGCCTGCTTCGCAAAATCCCTGAACGAAGGCTTCAGGTCATCGCCAGTCACCTTGGCAAGTTCCAACAAAACCTGCTTCTCTTTAGCACCCATCGGCGTAGCACCAGTACCACGGGCAACGGTCTCACGCAGCACATCCCCAACATCCTTGCCCTTGTTTGTCTCCGCAATTATCGTCATCGGGCGGGGGAACTCCAAACCCTTCAGACCTCTGGCTACACGGGCATCAGACAACTCCTTGATGGCGGACATACCAGTTCGTTGCGCAGTAAGCGCAACATCAACCGCAGTCTCGCCAATCTTATTACGAATAACCTTGGGTGCCCACGGTGCAACGACAGTACCGACAACACCCTCGCCGAAGTTTCTGACCTTCCCCCAAAAACCAGTCTGCTCACTCGGGGTTTTCGCTTTATCAGCCCCAGCAGCCAGCCTGCGAATCTCGCTTATAATCAACTGCTTCTGCGTATCAGACAACTGTATATTTGCCTGAACACGCTTTACCGCACTATCAACACCCTTCTCAAGGTCAAGAATATTCTCAGCCAAACGAACGGCATCATCAACTTCTTCCTCGGTAGCCCTAGGATTTCTGGTGAGCGGGCTGCGGTAAACAGCCATAATTAGAGCAATTCGTTAGGGTCGTATCGTGCGCCGCTAAACGGGTCGGTCTTTGTTTTCTTGTTGGTCGTTGTTTTCTTTCCGCTCGTTGCACCAGTACCAGCCACAGGCGGTGTAATCAAACCACGCATAGACGCACGGATATCCGCCTCAGCCTGCGCACGGGCTTTCGCCAACTCCGCCGCATAATCAAACGCAGGCTCCTCAGGCACAGGCATCTGGGTCGGACGCTCAATCGGCGCAAACGCACCAGCCTGACCACGAGCAGAAGCCTCCTGCGCCTGAGCAGCAGCAATATCCTGAAGCCTTCGCTGAGCAATCTGACTGGACAACTCATCAAACCGAGACTGAATGCCCATCCGCTGACCAGCAGCACCAGCAGCCAACGCAGCCCTAGCCTGCTGAGCAGACAAAGCACCAGCATTCCTGAGAGCAGTCATATAATTCTGCTCACCAACATTCAACTGGCGAACAGCACCCCTAGTGAGAGCAGCCAACTGGGCAGCCATCTGACGGTCCTGCTCGGTTTGCGCCTGCACGCCAGCCGTGCTGGCACCCTCAGCCTGAAGCCCAGCCAACAACGGATTCGCAACCTGACCCAACTCAACCAGCGGAACATCCTGATACGCCTGAGTCGCAACCAAATCCCGCAACAACTGCTCCTGAGCCGAACCAATCCCCGACTCCCCACGAGCAACAGCATCCTGCAACTGCTGCAAAATGTTTTGACGCTGAGACTCAATATCCCCAGCGGCAACATCATACTGACCGCCAATATCCTTAGCCTGTTGGGCATAAATGTTCGCAACATTCTGTAATGCGCTGTATTGCGCAGCACGCTCCGCATCCTGCGCAGCCTGCTCCTGCTGGGCTTGAGCAAAATCCCTAGCCTGCTGCTCACGACGCAAACGGTCAGCCAACTGGCGGTCCACCGCCTGCTGAGCCAACTCAAACGCACGGTCCTGAAGCGAAAACTTCTGCTGCAACAAAGCCAACTGTTGCGGAGACAACTGCGGCATCTGGGCTGACTTCTTAGCCATCACCAATACCCGACCTGTTCCTAGAAGCCCTGAAAATCCCGCAAAGCCGCAGCATCAGCCATAATCTGCTGAGCCTTGGACAACTGCAACTCGTTTATAAAAGCATCCAAATCAGCCTGCTGGGCAGCCTCATTGGCAGCAATACTGTTCAACTCCCGCTGCATATTCTCCGTTTCACGCCCCAACTCACGCTGCATTGTCTCCGCATACCTAGCCAAACCAGCCCGACGAATCCCCGACTTCACATTTGGTCCGCCGAAACCTCGGCGACCAAACGAAGCCTGAGCAGGACGAAACCCCTCGGTTCCAGCCCTAGTGATGTCGGCAATAGCCCTACTGCCACGCTGCTGACCCAAAAACGCAGCCTGCTGATTAGCCAGCGATTGGGCAAGCCGCTGCCGTCTAGCCCTAGCGGCAGCCAAACCTTCAGCCATAATCAGTAACCCCTTCCACGAGCAGCCTCAGTACGGACCCTGTCAAGTTGCTCACGCAAATCATTTATCTCGGACACAAGCATCCGAAATACCATACGCAGCACATCCTTGTCGGATGATTGCAGCGCATTCAGTGACGGCAATTGGAACGGTTCGGTCATCAGGAAAACACCGCCGCTCCAATAACAATAGAAGCCGAATCGCCAGCAGTAGCCAACAGCGAATCCGTCACACCAGCAGCCAACTTGGAATATGTGATAGCACCGTCATCAATATTCGTACCAGCAGAAATGCCTTCAGCGAAAGTTTTGACCGCCGTAAAGTTGGCGTTCACCTCAGTCGCAACAGCAGTAGTGCCATTGATAAACGAATTTGGAATCGTCAGCGTAGCCATGTCTAACCTTTTACTCTCCTACCTTGATACTTGTAACCAATACTGTTTATACCCCAGAATTGTCCCGCTGGACCAGTGAACTGCAACTGGACACAACGAGCCAACCCCAGATTTCTGCCAGACAACACCGTGGAACTGGCGGCACCACTACCCCAAAGACCGCCCCACAAACCAGAACCCCAAATAATACCAGTAGAACTGGGAGTCAAAGTCAAATCAAAATTCTTCCGCTCCGTGCCATCACCTTCCTCAAAGTTGTGGTACACCTTCACATTTATAACCGTGCTGGTGGACGGCTCCTTGGTGACGATGTCGGGTCGGCGAAACATCTTTTTCTGCATATACGAACCGCCATCAAACCACTTCGTGCGATAGTAACTGGTGAAGTTTGTCGGGGTTCCAGTAATGTTGTCGGAATCCAACGAATACTTGTCCACCTGCAAAACCCTAGGTTGATTCGGATGAATCATCAAATACAAGTTGTTGCCCGCACTATCCTCATAATCGCAGCCGCCAATCAAACCATAATTGTCCGCCGACTGAAACATCGTAAACGAACCGCCCCGTCCAATGGACGGGTCAAACACAAAATTCACTTTCGGGTCAGTAACAGTAGTGTCCAAACTGTAGGGCGCAGACATCCACAAGCGATGCCCCACCCAAGACAATGTCACCGCATTCGGCGCAGCCGAATTGAAAGAACCCAAATCCAAGGCAGGACGAATATTGCCGAACAAATCCACCAAACGAGAACCATCAAACTCATACAACCCCTCGGGGTTGCTGTAAAAATACACCGAACGGTCAGACACAGTAACAGCCAACGGATGCGGCGCACCAAGATGCGCCGACAACTGAACAAGCCTAAAATCGTCCGAATCGTAACCCAACAAAATGTATGTAGCCGACGGCTTGAAAATCATCAACGAACCAGCAACGACAGCCAAACCCGTAATCCCGTTACCGCCACCAACAATGTCAATATAATCCGCTTCAGCCCAATCCTTGGGGGAATCCTCATGGGACCAACGCAACCTATTGGGGTAATCAACACCGTTCACATGGGTGCCAGCCGCAAACATTTTGTTCGCATGCACAGCCAACAAATTCGCCCTAGGGAACTTGTTAGACCCTGGACTATTGTAATTGTTATTCCAATGCGATGTTGTCAAAACATCAATAGCGGTCGCATAAGTATCGGTAGTAACCCAACTGTATGAACCAGCACCAGAAACACCAGTAGCAATATACAAATCGGTGCCCCAGTTCGCAAACGAAGCACCATAAGCATACGACACAGCAATATCGTTACCCGCAGAATACTGGAGTGTGCTGAAATTGCCGCCAGTAGACTGATACACTTTTGCACCAGTCGTCAGCATAATACGGGGCGTAGCACCAGAAAACTTGTGCAAACGCTTCGGAG
>Ga0214917_10008316_pt1 | contig 10223 bp, 10 predicted proteins | sample LL_1208_BB_MetaG_FD_177983 | JGI IMG/M metagenome (GOLD analysis project Ga0214917, IMG submission 177983) | Freshwater microbial communities from Lake Lanier, Atlanta, Georgia, United States - LL_1208_BB | ecosystem: Environmental > Aquatic > Freshwater > Lake | place: USA: Georgia | collected...
GTATTAAAGATCTCTGGTTTAGCCTCCTGTAATGCATTTTCGAGCGACTCAACACAAAATTCCGTATCAAGGGTATTGCTCAGCTCGGATCGCCGCTAACGCGACCTTCGATTTGAATTCTGCCGTAAATGCGCGTCCCTTACCCATTTTGAATTCCTCCAGATTTTAGAAATTTTTGCCCGTTTTACGCTGTTTTTTCTATCTCTATTTCTGGTCTAGTTTTTGGGGGCAAGCTCACTTTGCGCGGGACTTTCATCCAAACTCAAAATCGAAAACATGCCGTTTTCCACAACTATTGAAAAAATCCAAACGATTCTTCATTTCGGTATCCAATTCGGCGTGATTGACCCCCACCAACCTTTTGAGGCCAGCGCCCTTGATCATACAGTGTTGGCGTTGGTTTGATACCAAGCTCAGTTAACAACCCTACTCTTCAACCCTCAATGTTTCACTCACACGAATCCACGCCAAGCGCAATGTCCAGATACACCCGACCGTCATGACCACACCACTCACGCCCATCACGACGCCAAGTAGGTAATGCCACGGAAGCGCGACGGGAATCCCAAGTATCTGCTGCAACAATCCCCACGAAATCACGGCTCCCGCAACAACACCCGATAGCGCCGCAACGCCACCCATAATCCAATATTCGAGCGTAATCGCAGCAATTAATGACGAAATCGACGCACCCATCACTTTTAACAAGGCCATATCATTCATTCTCTGTTTAATCGTTGCAATTGCGATACTCACGACAACCAACAACCCCACCAACAACGTAAACCCACCAATTGCAGCCACCGCGATTGACAGCCGTTTGACCACCCCCAATACCTGAGTGACCATTGCACGAACATCAATAAATGTAATATTGGGGAACTCATTCACCAAAGCCACTTGAAACGCCACCAAATTTTGGGGAGATATCTGAGATACCGATCCAACAAATGTGGCCGGTGCGCCCTCAAGCATCGACGGTGCCATGAGTACAAAAAACGTCGGCGAAAATGTATTCCACTTCACATCTCGGATACTCGTTACCGTCCCAGATACCATGACGCCCTGAACATCAAATTCCAATCGATCGCCAATCGATGCCCCCACCCGCTTCGCAAACGACGCCTCCAACGAGATCGAATCGCCACTGGGACGCCACTCTCCCGATGTAATGGTTTCATTCGATGCCAACTGAGACCGATAACTCAAATTTTGTTCTCGCACCCTAAATTGCCGCTGCGCATCAGCCTCGCTATTTTGTCCCAATTCAGAATTCAATTCTGCAACCGATCGCCCGTTAATCGACGCCAGTCGGGCCCGAATAATCGGGGCCCCAGAAAATTTGCCCCGGTAACGCTGCACCATGGTTTCGATCGAACCCAATTGATTCGGCAAGGCATCCACCAAGAATAACGACGGAGTATCCGATCGATTTTCGGCATATTCGCGCGTCAAACTATATTGATAAATCACCACGATGCTCAACAACATCGTACTGATTGCCAAGGTCGTAATCACCGTTAAACTCCCATTAAATGGACGCCCGATGTTCGACACCGCATAGGGAATCGGAAACGGTAACCGTTGAATTACCTTGCGACTAAATATCGGCAACAACACCCATCGGGCCAATGCCATGATAACCCCCGTTCCCAACGCCAGGGTCACGACGAATCCCCCTCCCACACGCCATGAATCGGCCCGATGAGACGCAATGAGTATAAAAAATAACAGCCCCCCCACACCCACTAGGAACCGGCTTGCCACACCGGCAGCAGGAAATGATTGCCCCCGAATCATCGCCATCGGCTTGACCTTCACCACACCAATCATCACAGCCACCAGCGCGAGTAGCGATGATCCCGACGCCGCACCCACAATGGCCAGCCACTGCCCGAACGTTAACGAAAACGCAACCGGAGACCCAAGTACAGCGGCGGAAGCCTGACCGATCACCGTAACCACCCCAAATCCAGCCAATGTACCCAATCCGATTCCGACAACGGTAACCACCGCAATCATCACCCCATATGCCCCCAATATCTGTGAAATCGAATACCCAATGGTACGAAATATGCCGATCGATTCCAGTGACCGTCGCAACAATGCCGACACTAAGAACCCGATGGCCACGGTTGAAAGAATCAACCCGGATAACGATACCAAGGACAAGAACTCCCCGAACCGTCGGGTCAACTGCTGAATCTGACTTTGGGCATCGTCCAAAGACCGAACTTCAATACCGATCGGTTGACCAAATGCAGACGCCGCCCGCTCGGGAACCGGAAGCCCCCATCGCTGACGAATCTGGGCGCCCAGCAACCGAGAATCGGTTTGGCGATCGAGTTTAATCAGTTGGGTGTACGACACCCGCGACCCAACGGTCGTTAATTGGGTTCGCGAAATTGCCGCGATCGACATCAATAATGTGGGTCCAAGCGCAACGGGACGAGAAATTCCGCCATCCCGAACAATGATCCCGCGAATGACAAACGACGACCGGCCAATACGCAACGACTCGCCGATCCGAACCCCTAAAATGGGTAGTAGTTCCGGTTGAACCCAAATGGCCTGATCATCCTGATGAATCAAATTCAAAGGCGCCCCCGTCACTTCAACCTGACCGTAATGGGGATATCCCGGACTTACGGCCTTCAATTCCACCAAACGGGTTCGATTAGAACTGGGCGAAATCGCCATTGTTATCAATTGAATCATCGGCTGAACAACTGCATTTTGAGGCAAAAGTTGATTAAGCTCTTGATTTTGAGTAGCGGTGAGCGGACGATTGGATCGAATCGACAAATCAGCTTGAAGAATGGGCCGCGACTGTAACCGCAACGCAGATTGAACCCCACCCAAAAAGCCATCTACCGAAACGAGGGTCGTCACCCCTAAAGCAATACAAAGCACCAATAATATCAACCGTTGACGTTGCCCCCTGGCCAATTGCCAAGCCAGGCGAATCGCGACCTTAAGCGACACAGCCATCGGCCACGGTAATTTGCCGGTCGAATGACGCCGCCAACTGTGGATCATGGGTCACCATCACAATGGTCGATGTCGCCGCATATTGCTTAAGTAGCGCCATGACCAGCGCACCGGATTTTGTGTCCAAATTTCCCGTCGGTTCATCGGCCATAATGAGCTTAGGATGATGAATAATAGCTCGCGCAATCGCCACTCGCTGCTGTTCTCCACCCGATAATTGAGAAGGGTAATGGTGCAACCGATGGTCTAAATTCAACTCACGTAACAAGGAGTCGGCGCGTGCTTTGTCATGCCCCCGGCCCTGAATCGATAATGGCAATCGCACATTTTCGACCGCGGTTAAACTGGGAATCAAGCGATAAGATTGAAACACCACCCCAACATGTTTTGCCCGGAACCGCGCCAATTTGGACTCTGACAACTGGGTAATATTGACGTCACCAATCCAAATATCGCCTTGATCCACCGAATCTAGACCAACCATCAGGGACAAAATCGTCGATTTCCCACTACCCGATGGACCCACAATCGCGGTGGATTGACCAGCTTCGATATCGAATGAAATTTCTTGAACAACAGGGGTGGATGTTGTTCCCGTCACGTACGACTTTGTAACTGAGCGAAATCGAACCAGTGGGGTCATGGCGTTCTCCGTAAATGAGGGATTAAAAAGGAATAGACACGGTCCGCGACTTTTTGATGACCGGCTGGATTGGGGTGAATCCCATCCGCGAGATTTAGCTCGGGTTTCGCCGCAACATCACGGATATAAAATGGCAAATAAGGCACTTTTTTTTCTTTGGCCACCGACGCAAGGGTGTCAACAATGGCATCTTCATACGTCTTTCCATAATTTGTCGGAATTCGAATTCCCATTAAAACGACAAACACTCCCGACTTGCGACTGGTATCAATAATCGCGTTTAAATTGTCACGAATCACCGCGGTGGGAATTCCACGCATCCCATCATTGGCCCCCAAGGCAACGACAATCATATCGGGCTGACGTTTTAAGACCCATTTCAAACGGTTTTTTCCACCTTGGGTAGTGTCACCCGAAACCCCCGCGTTAACGACCATCCAATTTAAACGATCTTTCTTTATTTTTTGCTGAATTACCGACGGGTAACTTTCCGACGGATCAACCCCATACCCAGCGACCAAAGAATCGCCTAAAAAAACAACGGTTTTTTGAGCAGCATTAGAGGATGTCGAGAAGAGCACGGTGATCAAACAAATCAACCCAAACCAGATCTTTTGTTTCATTCAATAAATACTATATACAGCCTCTGAATTGTGCAAAGTATTGTAACTGCTCACCCAACCCCATACTGCCAGCGAAAAGGTAAAGGCCATAAAATGGATCTCAAAAAACGGAGGTTGGAAAAATGGGCTCAAGCGTATCGGGAATGGCAGGAAAGCGGGGTTGGGCAGCGGGCGTATTGCGAGCGAAAGGGTGTTCGATTTTGGCAATTCAAAGCCGGTGTAGAAGGTGCTCGGCGTGCTGGAATACTCGAACGAGTCAATCGAAAAGGCATGGCCGGATTTGCGCCGGTTCAAGTTTTAGATACCATACCCAATGATAAGACGGCCTATTGGGAGATTCGATTTAACGGGCAGGCCGGAATTCGAATCGAAAGCATGGAAAGCCTGCGCAATTTCATGACGCTGATAGGATGCGGGGGTCACAAGGCCGCCTTTGTGACCCTTCAGTCAGTTTGGCCTAAAAAGGATGGGGTCTACGCAGGACAATCTAATCCCTCGTCGTCGCGAACACGTCTTGCACCCATGGATTCGAAATCAAAAAATTCCCCGACAGTTGCTCGATACATGCACCTTGTTTCAAGTCTTTAAAAAACGCACCTGGGAATGTGATTGCTGGTCCCACAGCCATTTTATTGAGATGCTCAAACGCTTGACTGGATAACTCATAAAATAATACATTCGCCGTATTGTTACCCCCATGGTGGTATCCCAATACCCCTTTGCTTGCCAATTTGCCTAATAAATAGGCGGTCGTAGCCACGGTTTTTTTGTCCTTCCCTTCCAAAAATATTTTCATGGATTCACTAAAATTAGTGTTGTCTTTGACCGTGCCACACAGCGTATTCATCTCATCCTTCAGCCGGCCATCTTCGGCTGGATTCGACGCGATACGTACCGTGTCCATGGTCAACACACAGCTCTGAATGACACTTAGCATCTTAGCGGCCAGTTCCGGATCTTCTGTTAGGAGTGGCCTCATGACCGTCTCAGTAATAAATCCGATAACGTCTTTATGCCTAAATGCATCAAGATCAAAAGCGGAGTCGCGTACTGCAACTTGCATATAGGCCGGGAGACTCGCAAATAGCGTGTGACTGGGCGAAAGCTCAGCGCCTTGTACCACCTCGGGATACCCATCCTTCATGTCCTCTTCACGATAGGAATAAATTCGCAGATCTCTTATACAATCTTTATACATCGCATAGTGTTCTGAAGATATCCAACCGCGAAAGGCCCCTTCGTCTGAAATTTCTGCACTTATCAAGAGATTTTCGAACCACTGCGCGGCATAGCGCTTCCCGACATCTCCTGTAACGACAGACAACTTCTCGTCTAGATAAAAATCCGCCAACATCTTCTGCCCATCCTCCTTGGACAAAGAACTTATCTGCGCCTCAACAGACTGCTTCAATCGATCAGATAACATCCGATCCATTGTTTTTCTCACGGATTGTTGAATTAGCCAGTTTCTTTTTTCCGGGTCACGGACACGGGGTGCATCCCCTTCGATTTTATCTGTTACGGATTGACGAAATAACTCAATTTCCGCACGAATGCGTAGACCGGCCTTGAACAAGGGCTCTCTTATCGATGGTGTAGATGAGGTTACCGCAACAGCAGTTGTATCGGCTTGCTTCAAATCAGATTCTAATTGCTCCAGCAAAAAACGGCTTAATTCATCGTGTATCTCACCTTCAGCCGTTGGCACACCTGACATGACGCGCCTCAACTCTTCAGAAGGAAGCATGGCAATGGCGTTTCTTAGCTCACTAGGGGCATAAAACTGCGAACCAAACAATTTCAAATCCCCAGGAACATTTTCAATTGGCTCTATCTTAACGTGAACGGGTAATTTTTCCTGTAATATCTCTCTACAGTATGGGTCGTGATACACAAAGGGAATCCTTAAGAGTTTACACAGATCTTCCGGATTTCCCCCAAATTTTTGGTTAAAAATAGCTATAGCTATAGTCTTCTGTGCACCTGGACACGTAAACGTTGGCAAATGGGTCACGAGTTCTTTTAAAACCCCTGGATTCTCTCCAAATTTTTTTCACTAATAGCTATAGCTAAAGCAAACTGTGAATCTTGATCCGTAAACGTTGGCAAATTGGTCACGAGTGCTTTTAAAACTTCTCGATCCTCTCCAAATTTTTGTTCTCTAATAGCCATAGCTAAAGTTACCTGTGAATCTTGATACGTAAGCGTTGGCAAATGGATCCGTAAACGTTGGCAAATGGGTCACGAGTGCTTGTAAAACCTCTGGATCCTTTCCAAATTTTTGGTCAAAAATAGCGTCAACTAAAGCAAGCTGTGCACCTCGATCCGTAAACGTTGGCAAATGCTATAGTCTGCTGTGCAGTTGGATCCGTAAACGTTGGCAAATGGGTCACGAGTGCGTTTAAAACCTCTGGATCATTTCCAAAATTTTGGCAACGAATAGCCGTAGCTAAAGTCTGCTGTGCAGTTGGATCCGTAAACGTTGGCAAATGGGTCACGAGTGCGTTTAAAACCTCTGGATCCTGTCCAAATTTTTGGTTAAAAATAGCTATAGCTATAGTCTGCTGTGCAGTTGGATCCGTAAACGTTGGCAAATGGGTCACGAGTGCTTGTAAAACCTCTGGATCATTTCCAAAATTTTGGCAACGAATAGCCGTAGCTAAAGTCTGCTGTGCACCTGGTTCCGTAAACGTTGGCAAATGGGTCACGAGTACATTTAAAACCTCTGGATCCTGTCCAAAATTTTGGTAACGAATAGCCGTAGCTAAAGTCTGCTGTGCAACTGGATCCGTCCAGTTACGCAAGTGTATGGCGATCTGCAAAATACATTTCTCAACACATTCTGGTTGTGCTTCTATATGCGTTGCCATCTTGCCTAAGATAGTTTTTTCCTCTTGTCTTGAATTTGTCATTTTAGTTTTCAGCTGCGTGTCCAACAACGCCGAGACCTCCGTCAGATTGCGATATTTTGCATCCTGTGTCATTTGAGCCAAAGTCCAATTGGCAATGTCCACGCTTGATTTAATGGAGCCCAACCAAGCTTCTTCTATTTTTAGCTGAGCAGGGGGACCAAAAACCGTCACTGGACGTGACGCGCTGTAATTGGGAGGCGAGGGATGGCGCATTTCTGGTTGGGAATTCGACGTGATCATTTCTGCTTGGATACCCAATAAGACCTGTTTAACCAGATGCGCCGGTGTGCCCGGATTCGTATATTTGGGTAGTTGGCACAAAATCTTTTCTAAGTCCTGGGGGGACAGATTTTTATCTCGTACAAACCCCTTCACGGTTTCAAAAGTGGCAGAGTGGGCCGTTTGCAACAAGGATTTCAAAACCACTGAGGAAGGTAAAGACGCTCCTCCGGATAAACGACCAGAACTGTTTATAGAATTGTTCAAAGAGGCACCTCTCACATTTTGAATTAGCGCCAGTGATTTCATGGGGTCACCGATATAATATTAGTGCGGCTTGGCGCTGGGACTTATAAGCCACTATCGGCTGGGGATAATCTCGACCCAAGATAAACCCATTAGGCAACGACTTCGCCTCCGCGGGACAGTGAATTTGAGTGCGGTTCAGTACTCGCAATTCGGGACAATACCGTCGAATAAATTCTCCGTCAGGGTCATAGTCTTTCGACTGCGTTACCGGATTGAAAATTCGAAAATAGGGCACTGCATCACAGCCAATACCTGCCGCCCACTGCCACCCGCCATTATTCGACTGCAATTCGTAATCTAACAGCTTCCACGAAAAATACCGCTCCCCACGCTTCCAATCCACCAACAAAATCTTGGTTAAAAAAGACGCCACTACCATCCGCAATCGATTGTGCATCCACCCCGTTTGATTCAAACATCGCATCGCCGCGTCAATTAACGGATATCCCGTCATTCCCGCCTTAAATGCTGCCAAATACGCTTCCGATGTCGTCACTTTAAGATCATGATACTTGGCCTGAAATGGACGATCATTCACCCACGGAAAATGAAAAAATATCATCTGATAAAATTCTCGCCAGATAAATTCGGTGATCCACTTGCGGGACCCCTCCGATGGCCTCAAAATCGCCATATTCAGACACTCTCGCACCGACACACATCCATGACGCAAATACACCGACAATCGCGAGGTGCCCTCGTCAGCAAAATAATTGCGCCGGGTGTCGTAATCATCCAAAATTTTCGCAAATTCGTTTAACCGAACCCGGCCGGCCAAAGTGCCTCCCGGTAAGTCCAACGAGTCTGGCTGAAAACCCGCATACGCCAACAACTGCTCCCAAGATTCGAACTCCGGAGCCACCAACACCGGGGCCAACCGACTGAATTCAACATCCCACGTCGGAATCGCCTCATCCATCGGGAACCGGGCGAACCAGGCCTTCGAATACGGCGTAAAGACGCGATACGGAGTCCCCGACTGCGTCATGATCTCGTGAGGCTCGGCCATCACATGATCTTTAAACGACCGAACGGAATACCCGCTCCTCTCAACGTCTTGGGTCACCGCAGTGTCACGTGTTAACGCATAGGGGCTATAATCACGATTAAAATATAAAGTGTCTGCTCCCAACTCTTGCATCAGCTTCGGAATAATCTCGACAGGGTTGCCACGGCGAAGAATAACACCGCCACCGCTCGAAACTAACCCCCGATTAACCGCCACCAACGACTGGCAAATGAATTGCACACGACGGTCTTGAGTCGCCTTCTTTAAAATCGGCAACAAGATCGCATCATCAAATATAAATGCGACATAAACACGATCATTTTCCTTAAGCGCCTCACTGAGCGCGGGATGATCATAAAGCCGTAAATCACGTCGAAGCCAACACAGCCCAGTTCTCAAAATAAAGAAATTAACTTAGTCGCAAACATACCCCACCGCAATGTCCGCCATGACCGCCAATACGTCCGGATGCTCCCCAATCGCGCCCACCAACTGCAATTGAAGCGAGGGGAATTGTGCCAAAACCTCATCAATCTGTGCGGTAATGTCATGGTCAACGTGCCCGCCACTGGCCATAAACAACGGCAATACCGTTGCAGACGTTTGACCCCGGTCGAGCATCAGCTGGGCAACATCAGCCAACGTGGGCTCAGCGATCTCCATGTAACATAAATACAATTGCTCCGGCGACTTCATTTTCGAAATACGCCCTAAAAATGCCTCGAATGGCGCACGCCACGACTCCCGACGACTACCATGACAAATTAAAATCAAACTATTCGACACCCGCGACCTCCATGAATACCCAAACAACGCATATAACACCCGTGCCCCCACATTGGCGTCCCAATCACCGTCGCAATTGGCCAATTCAACTAAGTCAAACCCAATAATCCGACGACCGGATTTTACATAAATACGTTACTTCACTCAACTGCAAGCCCCCAGGAACCGGCGTGCCCGTGTTGGGATGGTCTTTTTCGATGTCTACCATACGGTTAATTATTGGCGTATCCAGCTCGATTCGGCGATGACTTCTTGAGCGTTTCAAAACAACTTATTTTAGATTTGTTTCACTTTTCTTCATAAAGATGAAACGATTTCAGACTGGCAAAGCCAGATCTTCAATCAGCGTTTGTTTCAAAGGCTTTTTCGCCATTGTTCAGTAGCTGGTTACGCCACTTGTAATAGTGTCCCTGCGTAACCGAATACTTGCTGCATAAATCAGACACCGATACCTGGTTTTTTAACCCATCCAGTACGATCTGCAATTTCTGATTTGCGGTCCATTCTCGTCGTTTCATTTTGAGTCTCGTTGGGCCAAATTTTATCGCCGTTTCCGGCCTCCCTAAAGCCCCCGCCTAGGGACTCTCTATCGTTTGGGGAGTTCTTAACTGGGGGCAGTATACTTGTGAAGTTGCAATCCTTCTTCTCGATACAGCCGTTCAACCTTTTTATGGTTCATGAAAAACCCTTCTCGGATCAAAATAGCCATCAAAAATCGGTAGCCCCATTTA
>Ga0214917_10008317_pt1 | contig 10222 bp, 10 predicted proteins | sample LL_1208_BB_MetaG_FD_177983 | JGI IMG/M metagenome (GOLD analysis project Ga0214917, IMG submission 177983) | Freshwater microbial communities from Lake Lanier, Atlanta, Georgia, United States - LL_1208_BB | ecosystem: Environmental > Aquatic > Freshwater > Lake | place: USA: Georgia | collected...
CCGAGCAGCAGCGCGATGATGGCCATCACGACGAGAAGTTCGATCAGAGTGAAGCCCTTGCGGCGATTCATGGTTCTGTTCTCCTGAGAGAGGTGCTTGTCTTGAAGGTTCGTTCGTTGGAGATCGGCGCGGATCACGGCGCGGTGCCGTCGTTCAGCCAGTCGAACTCCGCGTCGGGAGCGCGGCTGTCCGAGAGCTCGTTCGCGAAGACGCCGAGCCAGGTGTCGCCGCCGCGCTTGCTGTCCTTCGGAATGCCGCAGCCGGTGCCGTTGAAGCCGATGTCGGCGTCGAACAGGTCATCCGGGGCCACGTTGCCGCCACCGCACTCGAAGGTGACGGTCTCGGGCTTGAAGGTCTTGACGCGATCCACGTGCGCGTCGCCGAACACGATGAAGCCTTCCCACACGTCCTTCGGTCCGTAGAGCGAGGTCGCGTAGCTCTTCTTGTAGTAGTTCTCCTGGTTGCGCTTGGTCGGATCGAGGCCACGGGTGCCCATCAGCGGCTTGGTGGAGTCGCTGTTGGCGCGCCAGTTGGCTTCCTTGCGCTGGCCAGCCGGAGCGAGCAGGGCGTAGGAGGTGTTGCAGTAGTTCACGGCGACGGAGCCGTCGCCGCTGAGGCTGCCCTTCTTGCTGCCGGTCTTGCTGGTGTCGATGGTGCCCAGGGCGAGCTTGTCACCGAAGTTGAAGTCCCAGTACACGTCCTTCGGCACGCTGCGCGCGGCGTAGTTGTAGGCCGGGGTGCCCATCTTGCCCATCTCGACGACGACGGGGTTCTTCTCGCACGGACTGATGCAGATGTCCGGGTTGAAGTGCTCGTTGCAGATCATCATCGAGAAGTAGTTGCGGGTGTTGTTCATCTTGGTGTGCTCACCGCCCTTGCCCGGCTCGGTGCCGACGCGATCGAGCAGGCCGGGGGTGGGCAGACGCTTCTGGTTGTCGTTGTTGGCCTCGACCAGGAACGCCTTGCAGATCTGGTTCTGCTGCACGGAGCACTTGGTCTCGCGGGCGTTCTGCTGGGCCTTGCTCAGGGCCGGCAGCAGCAGGCCGATGAGCAGGGCGATGATGGCGATCACGACGAGCAGCTCGATGAGGGTGAAACCACGATTCTTGCGCATGGTGCGGTTCTCCGGGACGGGGTCCCGAGCAGGTGCGGCCTTGGCGGGGCCGCGGGCGAGAAGAGGAGCCCGGTTGGGCGCCTCGTGGGGTTCCCGATTGCCGATCGGGAAAGGACACGGTGCCTTCGGCCATCTGGCTGAAGGCGGATACGGAGAATGCGTGGATGGGTGTGACCCCTGACGGGAATCGCGCCGATCCGACAGGCTCGTTGCGGCCGAAGGCCGTTTCGAGTCAGGAAGGCAGTCCTGGTTGTCGGTCGCGCCAGGGGAATGAGCCGCCGGAAGTCCGGCGAAATCAGGGCATGGTGTCGGGCGAACCCGTCGAATGACCTGAGGCGACCACGAGTGAAGTGAACCAAGTTAACCGAGCGTGAACGAAGGTCAAGCCCAATGGGGCCTGTTCGTCCTGTTGCCGTTCGGTGGCGGATTCCCGAAGGTTGCGTCAAGATGCCCGGATGAGCGAAACACACTCCTCCCGTCTGAAGGCTCTCGGACTTTCCCTTCCCCCGGCCCCCAAGCCGGTGGCGGCCTACGTGCCGTTCGTGCGCACGGGCAACCTGGTGTTCGTGAGCGGGCAGCTGCCCATGAGGGACGGGGTGCTGGCGAAGGGCTCGCTGCCTGGTCACGTCTCGATCGAGCAGGGGGCGGAAGCCGCTCGGCAGGCGGCACTGAACGGCATCGCCGTGCTGGCCGACGCCGCCGGAGGCATCGACCGCGTTCGCCGAATCGTTCGGGTGGGTGTGTTCGTGTGCAGCGAGCCTGGCTTCACCGACCAGCCGAAGGTCGCCAACGGCGCGAGCGAGCTGCTGCAGCAGGTCTTCGGCGAGGCGGGCCGCCACGCGCGCGCGGCGGTCGGCAACATCGCGCTGCCGCTCGGTGCGTGCGTCGAGGTGGAACTGCTCGCCGAGGTCGACTGACGCTCAGCGCTTGAGCAGCAGCGCCGCGTTCGCGACGAGGCTCGCCAGCAGCAGCGCGCCAAGCGCGATCGTCATCCACGGCAATCCGCCACCGCTTCCGGCGAGCACCGGCACCGGCGCGTCCTCGTCGGACTTCGGTTCGGCACCGGCGAGAGACGAGACGAAGGCGCCGCTCGGACGCGCGTGCACCGGATCGGTGCCGGCGAGCGCCGCGTCGAGATCCTCGAGCAGCTGCGACGCGTTCTGGTAGCGGTCGCGCGCGTCCTTGGCCATCATCATCTCGATGATGAGCGCGGTCGCCTGCGACAGCTCGGGGGCCAGGTGATCGGGCGGGGTGAGTGGCTCGCGGAGGTGCCGCTGCATCACCTCGGTCGGGTTCTTTCCTTCGAAGGGCACGCGGCCCGTGACCATGTGATAGAAGGTCGCGCCCAAGCCGTAGATGTCGGCCGCCGGCGAGATTTCCACGACGCCGCGCGCCTGCTCGGGACTGATGTAGTAGGGGGTTCCGAAGGCCTTGCCTGCCTCGGCTTCCGCGGCCTCGCGATCGGAGACTGCGCGCGCCAGGCCGAGATCGGCCAGCTTCGCCACGCCGGCCTTCGAGATCATGATGTTCTTGGGCTTGATGTCGCGGTGAATGAAGCCCTTCTCGTGCGCGTGCTTGAGCGCCAGCGTGACCTGCCGCACCAGCGTGAGCGCCTCGCGCTCGGGCACGCGGCGGGCCGCCTGGATGCGCTCGTGCACCGTGTCGCCGTCCACGTACTCCATGACGAAGTAGTGGTGCTCGCCGGCCTGACCCACGTCGAGTGCGCCGACGATGTGCTGGTCGTTGAGCTTGGCGGCGGCGCGGCCTTCCTTGTAGAAGCGCTCGATGAACTTCGTGTCGCCGCTGTACTTGCGGGGCAGGATCTTGATCGCCACGAGGCGGTCGAGCGAGAGCTGCTTCGCCAGGAACACGGTCGCCATCGCGCCCGCGCCGAGCTTCTTGATCATCTGGTAGCCGGGGATCGCGCCCTGACCCTTCTCGCTCTCCATCTCCTTCTGCAGGCGGGCGAGCTGGCGGCGCGTGACGACTTCCTTCTGCACGAGCACGTCGGTGAGCTTGGTGCCCGGAGCCATGCGCCCCTGGATCTCGCGGCACTTCTCGACCTCGTCGCGCGTGGCCCAGCCGCGGTCGACGACCGCCCGGCCCATGATCGTGTCGCCGCCGCTGCGCCCGGAGGCGCTGTCGCCGGCCGAGGCGCCGGGGGAGGCCCGAGCGGTGTCAGGATGGGAGGGCTTGGCGTCGGTCAAGGGGCGAGTTCCACGCGTGAGGGTTGCGGACTATACCTTGATCATTCGCATGGGATCGCCGATACGACGCATCCTTTTGGTGAAGCCCAGCGCCTTGGGAGACGTCTGCCGGTCGATGCCCGCGCTGTCGAGCCTTCGGCGCGCCTTTCCGGACGCGCGCATCGACTGGCTCGTGCAGGACGACTTCGCCGACGCAGTGCGGGGGCACCCCGACCTGAGCGAGGCGATCGCCTTTCCGCGTCGCGCCTGGAAGCGCTGGTGGACGCCGGGATCGCTGCTCGGCGTTCAGCGGTTCTGTCGGGGCATCCGCGGGAATGGATATGACCTCGCCGTCGACCTGCAGGGGCTCTTCCGAAGCGGCCTGTTTCTGTGGACGAGTGGCGCCATGCGCCGCGTGGGCTGGCGCGCGTCGCGCGAGTTCGCGTGGTTCGGCGCGAACGAGCGGCACGCCGCGCGGGGTGGGCCGGACGCGACCGAGCGCATGCTCGCGCTGCTCGAGGATGCGGGCGTGCAGCCGGTTCGCGAGGCGCGCATGCACGCGCCCGCGGACGCGATCGAATGCTGGCGAGGCGTGCGAGTCGCGGCTGGCGTGCGCGAGGGCTTCGTCGCGCTCGCGCCCACCAGCCGGTGGGCGAGCAAGCGCTGGCCAGCGGCGCGTTGGAAGGTCCTGGCGGAGCGGCTGGTCGCCGATGGGCGGCAGGTGGTGATGCTCGGTGCGCCGAGCGAGCGCGCGCAGGTTCGCGCGGCCATGCCCGCTGCAGGCGCGGTCGACCTGTGCGGGGCGATGCCGCTGGGTGCCTGGCTCGCGTGCCTCGCCGAGGCGGCGGCGGTGGTCGCGAACGATTCCGCCGCGGTGCATGCGGCCGCGGCCTTCGGTCGGCCGCTGGTCGGCATCTATGGCGCGACCGATCCGCGCGCCGTCGGTCCGTACCGCCGAGCCGAGTCGGTGGTCGCGCCGCCGGGCGTCGCGCCCAGCGATCCGCACGCGTACCGCGACGATCGGCTTGTGCAGCGCATGGAACTGATTCCGGTGGAAGCCGTCGAGCGACGTCTCGCCCAGGAAATCGCTCGGGGGCCGCGCTGGTGAATTCGCTTCCGCGCATCGTGCTCGCGAGCCGCTCGCCGAAGCGCATCGAGATCCTGCGCCGTGAGGGCGTGGATTTCGAGAGCCTCGAGGCGCTCGTGGACGACGCGGCCACGCCGCCGCCCGGCGAGCCGGGGGAGGTCGCCATGTCGCTCGCGCTCGCGAAGGCTCGCTGCGTCGCGGCGGCGCATCCCGCCGCGTGCGAGGGCGCGTTCGTCGTCGGTGCCGACACGATCTGCCGGCATGGCGATGCCTCGGTCGGGAAGGCGGAGACGGTCGAGGAGGCGCGCGTCATCCTGCGCGCGATGCTGGATGGCGAGCATCGCGTGGTGACCGGCGTCGCGGTGGTTCGCGACGGCGAGGCACGCGCGTTCGTGGACGAGGCTGTGGTGCGGCTCGAGGACCCCGGGCAAGCCGAGATCGCCGCGTACCTGCAGGGCGGCGCATGGCGCGGCAAGGCCGGCGCGTATGACATCACCGAGCGCCGCCGCGCCGGATGGATCGTGCGCTGCCGCGGCGACGAGGACACCGTGGGCGGCCTGCCGTGGCGGCGCCTGCGCGAGGCGCTGGAGCACTGGGCATGAGCGGTCCGCTCGCGCCATGGCTCGTGCCGGTCGCGTGGCCCGCGTCGATGGTCTACGGGCTCGCCCTGCACGCGCGCGAGGCGATGCTCGCCGGCACCGTGCCGTGGCAAGCCCCACGGCCGGTGATCAGCGTCGGCAACCTCACGGCGGGCGGAACAGGCAAGTCGCCGATGGTGCGCTGGCTCTGCGGGCAGCTGCGCGCGATGGGGCGTTCGCCCGCGGTCGTGATGCGCGGGCATCGTGGCGGCGAGCGTTCCGACGAGGCGCTCGAGCACCGCATGGAGATGCCGGGCGTTCCCGTGGTGGTGGGGGCGGATCGACGCGGGGCGATCGAGCGCCTGCTCGCCGGCGATCCGGGCGTGGACGCGATCGTGCTCGATGACGGCTTCCAGCACCGACGTGTGGCGCGCGACTTCAATCTCGTGCTCGTCGATGCGACGAGGCCGGCGATCGACGGCGCGCTGCTTCCTCTGGGCTGGTTGCGGGAGCCCGCGCGCGGGTTGCGCCGCGCCGACGCGGTGGTGGTCACGCGCGCCACGGGCATCGATGCGGCGCTCGCGGCGCGCATCGAGCATCATCACGGCCGCGCACCCATCGCCTGGTCGAATCACGCCTGGGCAGGGCTGATGGTGCGGGAATCGTCGGTCGAGGTTGGCGCACCCGTCGGTTGGCTGCGCGAGCGTCGCGTGGCGGTGTGGGCCGGCATCGGCAATCGCCACGCCTTCGTCGCGCAGGTTCGCGCGGGCGGCGCGCAGGTCGTGCATGTGCCCGCGCTCGCGGACCATGCCGCCTACGACGCCGCATCGGTGGCGCGGCTCGCGGCCGCCTGCCGGGCTGCGGGCGCGACGGCCGTCGTGTGCACCGCCAAGGACTGGGTGAAGATTCGCGGGATCGTGCCGTCCTGCGGCCTCGCCTTCGCGCGCCCCGAGCTGCGGCTCTCGATGCTCGTCGGCGAGGCGGCGCTGCGAGCGCGCCTGGCCGAGGCGCTTGCGTGCGGAGATTCGCGACGCGGCCGCTAGACTGCGCGGATGAGCGGCAACGCCGAGGCGCTTGTTCCACTGCTTTCCGGCTGGAAGGCGACCGACCTGCTGGTGGTGGGCGACTTCATGCTCGACCAGGCCCAGCACGGTTCGGCCGACCGACTGAGCCCCGATGCTCCCGTGCCGGTGCTGCTGAGCCGCGGCTCGCGCGATCTCGAGGAGACCCCCGGCGGCTCGAGCAACGTGGCGTTGTGCGCCGCGGCACTCGGCGCCCGCGTGCGCTGCTTCGGCGTGACTGGCTGCGATGACGAGGGCCACACCCTGCGACGGCTCCTGAAGGAAGGCGGCTGCGAATCGGACGGCCTGCTCGAGGACCCTTCGCGCCCCACCACCGTGAAGCGCAGCATCGTCGGCCTGGCGCAGCATCGCCACCCGCAGAAGATGTTCCGCGTGGACGTGGAGAGTCGCGACCCGGTGTCGGCGCAGATCGAGACCGCGCTCGTCGCCGCGATCGAGCGCGCGGCGACGTCGTGCCAGGTGATCTGCCTCGAGGACTACGCGAAGGGCGTGTGCACGCCGTCGCTGTGCCAGAAGGTGATCGAGATCGGCAAGCGGCTCGGCAAGCCGGTGCTCGTCGACCCGGCCGCGATCGCCGACTACACGCGCTACGCCGGCGCGACCGCGATCACGCCCAACCGGACCGAGGCCGCGCTCGCCGCCGGCCGCAAGCCGCTGCCCGACTTCGACGCCGCCGAAGTGCGCGAACTTGCGCGAGGCCTGCGCGAGCGCTTCCGGCTCGACGCCGTGGTGCTCACGCTCGACCGGCACGGCTCGTTCCTCGAGCGCGCGGGCGTGGAGCCCGTGCATGTGCCCACCGTCGCGCGCCGCGTGTACGACGTGACGGGCGCGGGCGACATGGTGCTGGCCGCGCTCGCGGCTGCGCTTGCCAACGGCTTCCCGTGGCCACAGGCCGTGGCCTTCGCCAACGTGGCCGCGGGCCTCGAGGTGGAGGTGTTCGGTGCGCGCCCGATCCCGTTCGCGCAGGTGCGTCGACAGGTGCTGGCGCAGGCGGGCCACATGGCCGGCAAGATCCGCGACCGCGACGCGCTGCGCGTGGAACTCGACGCTCGTCGCGAGGCAGGGCAGCGCATCGTGCTCACGAACGGCTGCTTCGACGTGCTGCACGCCGGACACGTGCGCAGCCTGCAGGAGGCGCGTGAACTCGGCGACCTGCTCGTGGTGGCCGTGAACGCCGACGCCTCGGTGCGCGCCCTCAAGGGCGAGGATCGGCCGGTCTTCCCCCTGGCGCAACGCCTGGAGGTGCTCGCGGCGCTCGAGTGCGTGGACCTGGTGGTCGGGTTCGAGGAACGCACCGCCCACGAGGTGATCCGCCTCGTGCACCCGCACATCTACGCGAAGGGCGGCGACTACAAGCGGCCGGAAGAGGTCGCCGAGCACGCGCTCGTGCAGGAACTGGGCGCGGAACTGCGCCTTCTCGGCCATCTCGCCGGGGTCAGCACGACCGCGGCCATCCACAGGATGCGCACCCGCGAGGCGGGGACCGTTCGTGGATGAAAAGGCCGCTTGACTGGCGGCCCACCCAACCACCATACTGACGCAAGTCGTGCCGCGGGCGCGGTTACGACATGCTCGAACAACCCATTCGGAGAAGATGATGATCACCGTCACCAAGAAGGAACTCGTTGAACGCATCGCCCAGCAGACCGGCCTGCAGCGCAACGACGTGAAGACGGTGGTTCAGGGTTTCCTCGATGCGGTCGTCGAGGAGCTGGGCCGGGGCAACCGCCTCGAGTTCCGCGACTTCGGCGTGTTCGAGGTTCGCCAGCGTGCCGCCCGCAGCGCGCAGAACCCCAAGACGCTCGTGCCGGTGCACGTGCCCGCCAAGCGCACCGTGCGCTTCAAGCCCGGACGCCTGATGCGCGAGCAGGGCGAGACCGTCGCCACCGCTGGTGCCGCCGTCGCCGCCCGCTGAGCGCGGTGACGCCCATGGATTCGAACCAGCCAACGGGCCGCTCCGCGTCGCGGGGAAGGCCTCGCATCGACGCGGCCGACGCGAAGCGGCTGCTTGACGCCGCGCCGCCGCACGCGCTCGAGGCGGAGATGAGCCTGCTCGGCGCCATGCTCATCGACCCGAAGGTCGTCGGCGACGTGATCCAGGTGGTGCCCAACGGCGTCGACTTCCATCGCCCCGCGCACGGCGCGATCTTCGACGCGATGGTGCAGATCTGGGATCGCACCGCCACGCTCGACGTGGTGCAGCTCAACCAGCACCTGCTCGACAAGGGCGTGCTCGAGGACATCGGCGGCACCGCGTACCTGGTCGAGCTCGCGGAGAGTTCGCCGACTGCCGCGCACGCCAGCGAGTACGCGCGTCTGGTGCGCGACAAGGCGACGATGCGCGAGCTCATCCGCGCCGCGGGCGAGATTCTGGCGCAGGCCCAGTCGGGCGGTGACGAGCCGCAGCAGGTGCTCGAGGCCGCCGAACAGCGCATCTTCGCCATCGCGCAGCGCCGCGACGGCGCGCGCTTCAGCAGCCTGCAGGAACTGCTCGATCACACGCTCAAGGTGATCGACCAGAGCGATGGCAAGCCCTTCACCGGTCTCCCCGCGGGTTTCGCCGAGTTCGACGAGATGACGAGCGGCCTGCAGAAGGGCGAGATGGTCATCCTCGCCGCGCGCCCGAGCATGGGCAAGACCGCGCTCGCGCTCAACATGATGGAGAACATCGCCGCGGCGGGTCACCCGGTGGCCATGTTCAGCCTGGAAATGGGCCGCCAGCAGCTGGTGCAGCGCATCCTCTGCGCCAAGGGCGGCATCGACAGCCAGCGCCTTCGCCGCAACATGCTGCGCAAGGAGGACTATCGCGCGCTGCTTGGCGCCTGCGAGGCGCTGCAGGGCTGCAGCATGTGGATCGACGACACGCCGGGCCTCTCGCTGCTGAGCATGCGCAGCAAGGCGCGTCGCCTGAAGGAGCAGCACGGCATCGAGGCGATCATCATCGACTACCTGCAGCTCATGTCGAGCGGTGGTCGCGTGGAGAGCCGCCAGATGGAAGTGAGCGAGATCAGCCGCGGCATCAAGGCGATGGCGCGCGAGCTCGAGGTGCCGGTGATCTGCCTGAGCCAGCTGAACCGCGCCGCCGAGCAGCGCGAGGGCCACAAGCCGCGCATGAGCGACCTGCGCGAGTCGGGCAGCATCGAGCAGGACGCCGACGTGGTGCTCATGCTGCACCGCGAGGAGTACTACCACCAGGGCGACGACGACTGGCTCGAGGCCAACGCCGACAAGCGCGGTCTGGCCGAGCTCATCGTGGCGAAGCAGCGCAACGGTCCCACGGGCGTGTGTCGCCTCGCGTGGGACGGCCGTCTCACGCGGTTCCGTGACTTCACCGACGCGGTGCCGCCCGGCGGCTACGAGGCCGCGCCTCGCCCGCGTGCGCAGCAGCCACCCGACGACCTTCCGCTCTGATCGCGGCCGGCGCGAACCCGCGCGGGCGCGATGAAGTAGATTTCGTCCGCCGATGACGCAGCCCGAGGAGGTGCCGCAACTCCTGTCCCGCGCCGCTTCCGGCGACGAGGCCGCGTGGCGCGAGATCGTCGAGCGCTGGAGCCCGCGTGTCTTCGCCTTCCTGCGCACCTACACGCGCGATCCGGAACTGGCCGAGGAGATCGTGCAGAGCGTGTTCTGCACCGTGGCCCGCAAGCTCGTGGACTACGAGGAGCAGGGGCGGTTCGATGCCTGGCTCTTCCGAATCGCGCTGAACCGCCTTCGCGACGAGATGCGCCGGCGCAAGAAGCACGCCCGACCGATGGAGGCCGAGGTGCTCGCCGACCTCGGGCCAGCCGCGCAGGACGAGGTTCGGGCGAGCCGCGAGGAACTCGAGGCGCTCCGGCAGGGGCTGGAGCAGCTCCCTGAGCAGGACCGGCTCGTGATCGAGCTCCGTCATCAGGGCGGATTGTCGTTCCAGCAGATGGCCGACCTGCTCGAGGAACCCCTCGGGACCCTGCTGGCGCGCCATCATCGGGCCCTGCGCAAGCTGCGCGAGCTGCTGCGCCGCCAACTGGGGGAGGAGGCCGAATGACCAGCGTCCGATACCGCCCAATTTGCCGGGAAGCCTGCAAGAGGCCCCCGGCTGTCCCGTTCCCGCGCCCGGCTGGAGTGCACCTGCCATGACCAACGAGACCGATCCTTCCCCGTCGCCACGCCTGGAGCGCCTGCTGCGCGCCGATGCG
>Ga0214917_10008318_pt1 | contig 10222 bp, 12 predicted proteins | sample LL_1208_BB_MetaG_FD_177983 | JGI IMG/M metagenome (GOLD analysis project Ga0214917, IMG submission 177983) | Freshwater microbial communities from Lake Lanier, Atlanta, Georgia, United States - LL_1208_BB | ecosystem: Environmental > Aquatic > Freshwater > Lake | place: USA: Georgia | collected...
GGTCGGCATCGCGCGCGAGTTCCTGTCCACACAGAACGGGGTCTACAAGGTCGAGAAACGCTACTGTGACTTCATCCGGGTAGGCACGACCAAGGACGGCTGGAAGGATGGCAGTCACGGCTGGGAGGTGGAGAAGAACTTCGGCCCGTCGCCGCTCCGGCAGAAGTGGGTACGCATCTACCTGCAATGGGATGCAACGGGAGAGGACAGCAAGCGCAGGGGCGTACCTCGCATCGCTTGGGATGTCCACGATGCACAATGAGGCGCGGCTGAAGATCAACGGGCGCAAGTGGCGCGTTCGACTGGTCAAGGCCAGCGAATTGCCCCGCGACCGATTCGGCGACTGCGACCACCCGCCCGGGCCGCATCCGACCATTCGCGTGCGCCGCGACCTGCCGCAGCAGCGGCTGGCGGAGATCGTGTGCCACGAAGTCCTGCACGCAGCCGTCCCGGCTCTCTCCGAGGAGGCCACGACCGACGCAGCAGCCGTCCTCGGGCGTGTCCTTTTCTCTTTAGGGTGGCGCAGGAAGCCGCTAGTATCCCAAAAGCCATGAGCGAACAGACCGAGGTAAAGATCGGCAAGCAGGTGAGCCTTCAGACCTTGATGCAGGGCGTGCAGACCATCGTGCTGCTCGGCAGCATCGCTGGCGCGTTCTTGATGGTGGGCCGCAAGGATCAGGCCATCGACAATCAAGCCGAACGGCTGAAAGAACTCGCAGCCATCACCGCAGACCTCGCACGCACCGTATCGACCCTATCCGCTACCGACCGCGAGTACGCAGCCCGCATCGACAGCATCCAGTCCCGCATCGACCGACTCGAAAGGAAGCCATAAATGGCCGTTTCAATCATCTCGACCGCACAGCCCCAGTTCAGAACCACGGGCCTCATCACCCTGACCTCCGCGCAGGCTTACGATGCCGCTAGCCCCACGGCGACCAAGCCCAGCACCACAAGCCAGACCGCGCTGCTTTACGATGTCGGCACGAACTACCCAAGCCTGCTGCGCCTGACTCCGATTACGAGTGCAAACAACTTCACGGCTGTCGGCATGCGCGTGGTTGGTTGGAACTCGTACCTCCAGACGGCTGGCACGAAGGTCTGGATTCCGACCGTGCTTGCAGATGTGACACTTGGCTACACCAGCGGCACGGTTGCAAGCCTGACCATCGACACCGTCAGCACCTTTTTCTTCAGCAGCGCGACCATTGGCGCAGGCGTTCCGACCGTGAACACCTACAGCCCTGCGACCGCTGCCGCGACCAATGTGCAGCCCGCTAGCGTCATCGTGGATGCCGTCGGCTCGCAGTTGATCACCCTACAGTTTAAGGCCACGGGAACCACGCCCAAGATGGGCGCATTCTGGGCGACGATCTGATGCGGACGCGATCAGACACGATTCCCCGGCGCATTCAGCGTCCGGGCATGTTTACGAGCGGAGACGGCTCCACGCTGTCGCTAGATTTCACCGCGATGAGTTCGCTGGATTCGCGGTTCACCTTCACGCGCAGCAGCACCACTAGCACCTACATCAACTCCAGCGGGCTAGTTGCAACTGCTGGAACGAATGTCCCACGCTTTGACTATGACCCAACCACGCTGACTCCTCGCGGGCTGCTCATTGAAGGTACTGCAACAAACGTTGTAACCAATTCGCAGAACATCACAACAGGTACTTGGACCGTCGGTGCAAACACTACCTTGACTGCGAACACCACCGAAGTTACTGACCCTGCGGGTGGAAACACCGCAACCAAAATTGCGCTTGGCGCAAATGTGTATTGTTCTAGAGCGCAAGGGGTAACGGTTTCTGCGAATACCGCGTACACATTTTCATTTTGGATTCGCGGCACGACAGGATCACAGCAGAGAATCTATGACTCTACTGTGGGAACTGATTTGGTTTCCCAAACCAATCTCACATACACGAACACTGGCTGGACGCGGGTACAAGTTCCATTCACAACGGGAGCATCCACCGCGACGGTATTTGTGTATGTGTGCAGCAAAAGCACAAGCGCTGGTTCTAGTGATGTTCTTTATGTGTGGGGCGCACAACTAGAAGCAGGAGGCGCATCGTCTTACATCCCAACTGTCGGAAGCACCGTGCAGCGCACAGCAGATACCTGCATCGCAGCCAGCACCGGGTTTTCTTCATGGTTCACCGGCGGCACAAGCGGAACCTTTTACGCTGATTGGTTTGGCGGTGTGCGAAGCATCACTAGCACGGTTCGCACCGTTCTTTCCACTTCCGATGTAACCGGCCGCCATCTGCACCTTCAGCAAACCGCTGCCGCTGGAAACCTAAAGGTTGCAGATTTTGGGGCCGCCAATTCGGTGACCACATCCAACAGCATCACAAGCGGAGCGCGCACCAAGGGTGCGTTTTCGTTCAGCGGAAGCACCGTCAATCTGACCCTGAATGGTGGCACGGTTGCGACATCCTCAAGCATTTCGTTTTCGACCGAGCCAACTTGGCTGGTGTTGGGTGGAACTTCCACCAATGGAAGCACGATCACGGATGCAACTGTGTTGCTCAACGGATCAATTCGGGCCATCAAGTATTGGCCAAGCGTCCTGCCAACCGCAACCCTTCAGAGCCTCACCGCATGATCGATTACTACCTTCGCACGAACACGGAAGCGCGGATGGTTGAGGCCTTTGCGGCCATCGGCGTTTCTGTCCAGCGCATCGATGGCGAGTGCCACGAACTTGACGGGCAGCGCATCGACATCGGATGGATCGGCCCTGTAATCATTCCAATCACAAACGGTGAAGATCCAACCATTCAAGAGCCGCCGTTCGTAGACAATCGCTTCCATGCAAATCTTCGCGTAGCCGGAGAACTGACTCCGGCGCAGATCGCGGCTCTACCCATTCTTGACCCTCCACCGTCCCAGCCCATGCGGGTCTGGGCCTAACGAAAGGAACCCATGAAGCAGAACTGGAAGACCACTAGCGCAGGCATCGCTGCAATCCTCGTCGCCGTCGGCTCGGCCCTGAAGGCGTTCACCGACAATGACCCAGCGACCGTGCCGGACATCGGCGCGTGCATCGCGGCCATCATGGCTGGCGTGGGTCTGATTCTCGCCAAGGACGCGCAGAAGGCCGACTGATGGCGTGGCTGTCCGCACTCATCGCGGCTATCGTGGCCGAGGTGCTAGGCCGCTTCGGCGGCAAGATCGGCAAGACGGAGGCAACCGATGCGAAGGCTGACAAGGCTTTACTGTCTCGCGCTGGTGAGCGCGTGCGCGACTGGCTGCGCTCGGGTCACATTGGTCGCTGAAGGCAGCCCGGTGCGCGTCGGCCCGGAGTGTCGAGTGCGGGTTTACACCCTCACTAGTGACGGGTGGGAACTGTCACCAAACGCCGTGACCATCCCCGAGGGCTGGTACTGCGTCCCTCCGTCATTCGTGGAGAAGGACGAGCCGCGCTAGACTCGCAGCATGGCACGCAAGCCACGCAAGCAGCCGGAGAAGCCCGCAGAGCCGCCAGCCGTGGTGGAAGCACATCCGGCCCTAGACATCGACAAGCGCAACCAGAAGGCATCGCTGCGGCTCCTACAGCGAGCCGTGACAGCCGGGTGGAAGATCCCGGATGCCGTCATGGAGCAGGCTCCCGAAATCTGCTCGCGCATCTTGAACGATGACTTGAGCCAGTCCCGCGACCGCCTGCGAGCCGCCGAGGTGCTAGCGGCCATGATGCGCGACAAGGTGGCAGCAGCCATCGCGCTCGACAAGATGGAACGCTTGGACGATGGGCAGGCTACGGAGCGCATGGAGATCAGCCCTGCCATCCAAGCACGCGCACGCGAGATCATCGCCAAGCGGTTAGGAACCATTGATCGACCCGGAAACTAGCGCGGTCATCGCGGCAGCGCGTGAGTGCCCGGATGTGTTCGCCGAGTTGCTGGGCTTCAACCAGTCCGGCCTGCATACGGAGATGCAAGCGCACCTGTCGAAGAACGGCGACGCAGCCATCGGCGTGCCTCGCGGTCACGGCAAGTCCGTGCAGATTGGCATCCGCGAGGCGTGGGAAATTGGCCGCAACCCGCATATCCGAATCAAGCATGTGGGGCAGACCGTGGTGAAGGCGCAGGAGCAGATCCGCATGGTGGTGCAGATCATGCGCTCCGATGTCTACCGCGAAGTGTTCCCCGAGATTCAGATCGTGAAGCCCAAGCCTGATGACGATGGCTCTAGCGAGATCATCGTGAAATCGGAAACCATGCACCGTGATCCGACGATGCAGGCTGCGAACATCTTCGGACGCGCAGGTGGCCGCGTCGATCTGCTGATCGGCGACGATGTGTGCGACCTCCGAAACTCCGTTCTCATCCCGGCAGAGCGCGAGAAGGTGAAGGAAGCATGGCGCAACAACTGGCTACCCATGCGCGACTTCAGCGCGGGACGGCCGCGCACTTGGCGGTTGTTCACGCCGTATCACTCGGACGATCTGACCGCCGAATGGAAGCGCGTAGGCGAGCAGGACGGCACGCTGTTCTGGCGACCGTGCCGGGGCTTTGAGAGTCCGTGGGGTAATGTGTTCACGCCGGACATCCTGCAATCGCAGCGGCGCGAAATGGGGCCGCTCGGCTACGCACGCGCATACGAACTCATCCCTGTGTCGGATGAGAGCCTGATCTTCCGGCCCGAGTGGCTAGAGCAGGGCTACTACACGGGCGACCCCGACCACGCGGCGACCGCCAACGGCACGGTGGTTGCGGCGATTGACTGGGCATTCACCGCAAACGCTACGGGCAGCGGCGACTACAGCGTGTGCGTCATCGCCCTGATGGACTCGCAGGCCAATGTCTGGGTGCTGGAATGCCTCCGCATGCAGGCCACATTCCCCGAGTTCCTGCGCCGCGCCGTCGATGCCTGCGACCGTCTAGGGGTCGCGCAGATCATCGCCGAGGGCAACGGCCCGCAGGCTGGCCTGTGCCAACAACTCCAACAGTCCACCCGCATACCCGTGCGGAGAGTCGCACGCACGAAGGACAAAATCACGCGGGCAAGCGAGGCGCAAGCGATGGTGGAGCAGCATCGGCTCCGGCTTCGGTGTCGAGCGGATGGCCGGGTCGAAGCGTCCCAGCAGCCAATCGTTGATGAACTCGTCGGATTCCCCGCAGGGGAGCATGATGACACCGTCGATGCCGTGGTGGATTTGCTAGAGCATGCCCGAACCCGCCGATATGATCCACGGGCAAAGCCAGCCACAATCAAAAGCACCAAGCCGCAACTGTGGCGGCTCTACGGAACCAACCCCTAATGCCAAGCGACGCAAACCAGACCCAAGGCGGCGACCAGATCCGAGTGGCTCCCGTGTTCCAAGCACTCGTCACCCCGGTCGAGATGCAGAGGAGTTACTACCTCTCCGTCAACAAGATCCTTCGTCAAGGCTCGCTGGCGTTCCGCAAGGATCGAAATCTTCAGCGGCAGATGCGCTACGACCCCGACATCATGGGGCCGCTCGTCATGCTGCAACTCTCGGTTGCGTGCGCGGAGTGGGCGGTTCAGGTTCCAGCCGACATGCAGGGCGACGAGCAAGCCACGGAGCAGGCCGCGTTCGTGGAGAAATTGCTGAAGAACACCCCGCGCTTCACGGACATGATGCGTCACCTGTTGGACGCGCTTTGGTACGGTCGGTCGGCGGTCAACATGGTGTTCGGCAAGCAGGGCGAAACCATCTACATCCGAGACTGGATGCCGATCCACGGCGACAGCCTGACCATGACCGAACTCGGCCAGTTGGGCCTGAAGGTCGGCCCGCGCTACTACACGCAGACCATCGGCGGAGCAGCCCCGGACACGGACAAGATCAACGGCACGGTCATCGGCTGGGATAGCCGCGTCCTGCCGCTGGACGATCAGCAGCGAGCCACCATCGCGCTGCACACCTATCAGCCGCAGGGCGTGGACTTCGATGATCCCTACGAGGCCGAGAACGCCTACCTCGGTCGCGGCATGCGCGATCTGGTCTGGTACTACTGGTCGCTGAAGCAGGCCGCACTACAGAACTGGGCGACCTACATCGAACGCTACAGCATGGGCATCCGCGTGGGCAACTACCCCGTGGGCAATGAGGCCGCGAAGGCTGACATGGAATCGGCCATGCAGAACTTGCTCGGCGATGTGTCGGTGCTGATTCCGAAGAACGCCGACGGCACCGACGCGGGCTTCGGCATCGACATCAAAGAACCGAATGGCGGCAACGCGGAAGCGTTCGCCAAGATGGTTGAGTACCTGACGGAGAACATCAAGGAAGTCATCCTTGGGCAGACTGGCACTTCGCAGGCTGTGTCGAGCGGCCTTGGCTCAAGCATCGGCGACCAGCACGCGCAGACGCTGAACCGTCAAGTCACCTACATCGCCAACGCGCTGGCCGAAACCATCACGCGCGAAATCGTCACGCCGCTGTTCCGCATGAACTTCGGCGACGATGCCGTGCCGCCGTCCTTCTCATTCAGCGTGAGCAAGCCGAACCCGGACGAGTACATGAAGTCGATTGAGGCGTTCACTAAGTTGGGTGGCCGCGTCAGCGAGCGCGAAGCCCGCAAGGTGCTTGGACTTGCCGAGCCGGAGGACGATGAGATGGTGCTTCAGGCTCCGTCCGAGGGTGGCATGGGCGGCGGCGGAATGCCTCCGCTTGATGTCCGCCCAATGGGCGATGAGCCGGGTGACGCAGGCCCGGACGAAAGGCAGCCGTTTCAGAAGGACAGATTCGCCCTGTCCGATGTAGACCTGACCCCGCCCAAGGGCGCAGCCGAGGCCGCTGCCCGTGGTCTGGAACTGCGTCGCAAGCACGGGCGAGGTGGTACGGAAGTCGGCGTTGCTCGCGCACGCGACCTGTCGAACCGCAAGACGCTCTCACCATCGACTGTAAGGAGAATGCACTCGTTTTTCTCACGCCATGCGGTTGATGCCGAGGGCGAAGGCTGGGGCGAGGATTCCGCAGGATGGATCGCGCACCTCCTGTGGGGCGGCGACGCGGCGAAGGCTTGGGCAAAGCGCAAGGTGGCCGAACTGGATCGCGCAGAGGGCAAGGACGAGCAAGCCGCGAAGGCCGACCCCGTAAGCGACAAGATCGCGCTCCTGCGCCGTGAGGGCTACCCACAGGATCAGGCGGTGGCTATCGCCAAGAGCATGGAGCGGCGCGGCGAACTGCACGCGAAGCGCGGCAGCAAAGATCGCTTCGACGGCGCGAACTGCGGAACTGGAGCGGGAGGCTTCAAACCGGGCAACAAGTGCGGGAAAGAAGACGGCTCAAGCGGTCAAGATGTGACCGCCAAAGGTGGGAAGAAGGCAAAAAAAAAGACAGGGAAAAAGGGCGCAAAGGGATCGAAAAAGTTACAGCCTGCCGCGAGCATCATTGCAGATATCCGTGAAACGCCCGCTAGAACGGTTGAGCGCGTCGAAAGCAACGAGTTAGATCAGCAAGTCAAGCAATGGAGTCGAGAAGCGGAGTTGGACAAGCGGAATCGAGGTAAAGAAGAACTTCAGCAAGACGCTGACAAGATGCCTCAAGAATTCGTCTTTGTTGCGTCGGAGTTTAGTCGAGATTTTTACCAGATCACGACCGCATCAAGCCTAAAAACACCTGAAGAATTTAGTGCTTGGTTCAAGGCGCAAGACAAAAAATTGAAAACATCGTGGATGCAGTCGTGCAAAGACATTCTGACCGTGCAGGGCAAGGAATTCCCAAGCGATAAAAGTAAACAAATTCGCTCGCTTTATGAGACAGGAAGAGCCGCGAACTCAATGTTCCATGCTGCAAAACTGCGGCCACCGCCGTTGACGGTATATCGCGGCATCAATGTCCCAAAGAGCGAAATCGGGAAGTTCATGGAAAGTCTCCAGACTGGAGTTTTTGCTTCATCAGCAGCGCATTCAACTTCTCGTGATGTGAGAGTCGCCAAGGCATATTCAACAAGCGGGGATGGCGTAAAGGTAATGATGAGAATCAACGGAGTTTCTAACGGTTGGGATCAGAACGGAAATTTGACCGCAAAATACGACGATGAAAGCGAAATTACGCTTCCTCCAAATGTGTATGAAGTGCGAAAAATTCAGCACAGTTCCGATGGCGGAATGCTGGTGATAGACTTGGACTTCTAATGGCAAAGAAAAAGATTCGAAAAACGCAACCAAACTCGCTGGCAGATGTGGGATATGTGAGTCCTGATACACCCGTGTCCCGTGAAGATGCGGAGCGGCTTTGGGGTTGGCGGCGAAAGGCCAAGGATTCTGAATCACGACCCAAGCCGCGCAAGTGACCGAGTTTGAGCGCATCTACAGGCGCGGACTCGCCGATGTCCGGCGGTGGTATCTCGCGGCTCTCGCCGCACAGGTGCGCGACGAGCCGGAGGACGCTGCCGAAGCGTGGGAGCGATACAGCGAGGTGCTGGGGCAGGTGATGACGCTGACGGCCCTTGCGGGCGCAGCGCAGGCCCACGCAGCCACCAAGGAGCAGGGAGCCGACTGGGAGGCCGGAGAATGGCCGGAGGAGCGTCCGGACACCTTTGCGGCTGCGGAGGCAGGCTTCGGCCCCGGCGCGTACTGGAAGGCCATTCAAGCCTTTAGGAACCGAACTCCACTTGCATGGACGGAGATTCTGCGAATCAAAGCGGAAATGCGATCTATTGCAAACCGCGTAGCAATCACCGAGAACAAGCGGGCATTGAAAGACATGGCAACGCGCTTGGATGCGTTGAAAGCCGTTCTCTCCGGCGCATTCAAAATCAAGGGTGCAACCTATCAGCAAGTGCAGCGCATCCGCGACCTGATCGCGCAGAGCATGGTGAACCAGTCCATCCCAAAGGGGCTAAAAACTGGAAGTTTATCTTCCTTTATCCGGAGGGCGCAGGTAGAGGGCATCATCGGCATGACCTCGGCGCGGCTAGAGACTGTCTACCGCACGAACACGGCCACGGCCTACAACGAAGCGACAGCAGAAACGATGGACAGCCCTGCGGTTGCGCGATGGGCACCGCTGGTGCGACTAGTCGAGATTCACGATAGCCGGACGCGCGGCGCACCGGGCGGCGTGTATCGCCCGAAGGGCAAGAGCAACAATCCCGGTAGCCATTGGCAGATGGACGGCTACATTGCTACGGCGGCTGACATGCGCTCGCAAGGGCTTGTGCCGCCGAATGGCTTCAACTGCCGAGGCTCGCTAGAGCCTGTGACCTTCGACGAGGCCAAGAGCATGGGGTTCATCCGCAAGGACGAAACTCTAGATCGTGCTGCGCTCGCACGGTATAACGCAACCCGGCAACGCATCATCGACAGAGGCGATTACCCCGACCCCGGATTCAAACGATGACCAACAAGACAGAAGATCGGTTCTACTTCGGCAAGCATGGCCAGCCCGAGCGGTTTGATCGCTATGGGTACGAAAAGATGGATTATGATCGGCTGGTGCGCGAAAGTTGGTATTTGAAGGATTCTGCGGAATACGCGGAAAGTCTTGGAAGAAAAGATAGTGAACTCCGACAGAAAATGACTGCGTTGCAAAAGGAGTTCACGCGTCGCGGATTCACGGCAGCAGCCACGGTTTTGAATGCAGCATTGAGGAAGTCTTTCTCCCGCCCCGGCCAGCCCGAGCGGTTCGATGCGTCGAGCCTTGACCGAAAGGGTTTTGCGGCGGCTTCGTCCTCGCCCATGCTCGGCAAGTTGCTCTCCGAGAAGCAGATGCCCGAGGGCGGCTGGCGTGCAGTCGAGACTGGCGGCGGTGCGCTGGTCATTTCGTTTGAGGACGGCGATGTGGCTGGGAACTTCGCTCGCCGTGTGGCGAGCAACGGCTACAGCGCGACGGCTCCGGTGCAGTCCATCGGACGCTACTGGAATGTGGAGGTGAAGAATGGCAAGTGAAGATTTCGGAGCGCGTCTGAAGTCGCTCATCACGCGATTTGGATTTCGTCCTGACGAGGTAAGCGTTTCCAGTCAGTTTGGCGTGGGAACCATTTCGTTCAAGAATCAGAAGGGTAAGGCTACTGAACTGGTGTCCAAACTTCGTGGAGCCATGAAGCAGATGGGTGTGCCAGAAGCCGCTATTACAGCGCGTGAAGTCCAGTATCCGGCAGATGCGGATGGGCCTGCGGAACATTGGGGAGTTGTGAATGTGGACTTCAACAAGATGCCGCATTCTCGCCCCGGCGCGAAGGCGACCTTCAAGGTCGAGGATCGCTTCTACTTCGGCAAGGGCCGCAAGGAGCGGTTTG
>Ga0214917_10008319_pt1 | contig 10221 bp, 5 predicted proteins | sample LL_1208_BB_MetaG_FD_177983 | JGI IMG/M metagenome (GOLD analysis project Ga0214917, IMG submission 177983) | Freshwater microbial communities from Lake Lanier, Atlanta, Georgia, United States - LL_1208_BB | ecosystem: Environmental > Aquatic > Freshwater > Lake | place: USA: Georgia | collected...
GTCATCGATGGCTTCGTAAATGATCGAGAAGTAGCGGATTTCGACGCCGTTTTCCTTCATCGCATCGCGCGCGGCCGAGTCGGCGCGCACGTTGAAGCCGATGATGAAAGCGCGCGATGCCGCCGCGAGTTGCACGTCCGACGCCGTGATGCCACCGACGTTGCTCGCGATCACCTTGACTTGCACTTCCTCGGTCGACAACTTGCCGAGCGAATCGCGCAACGCCTCGGCGCTGCCCTGCACGTCGGCCTTGATCAGCACGGGAATCACGCCGGCCTTCTCTTCGGTCATCTGCGAGAACACGTCGCCGACCGCAGCTGCCTGCTTGGCGAGTTTCACGTCGCGGAACTTACCTTGGCGATAGAGCGCAACTTCGCGCGCTTTGCGCTCGCTCTCGACCGCTAGCAGCTCGTCTCCCGCATGCGGCGCACCCGACAGCCCGAGCACGAGCACCGGCATCGAGGGCTTCGCCTCCTGCACCGCACGCCCGGCTTCGTCGAACATCGCGCGGACGCGACCGAACTCCTGACCGGCGATGATCGGATCACCGAGTTTCAGCGTGCCGCGTTTGACGAGCACCGTCGCCACCGCACCACGGCCTTTTTCGATCGACGCTTCGATGATGAGACCCGACGCGAGTCCCTCGACGGGCGCGGCAAGTTCGAGCACTTCGGCCTGCAGCAAAATCGCTTCAAGCAGTTGGTCGATGCCTTGACCGGAGAACGCCGATACGTTCACGAAAATATTTTGACCGCCCCATTCTTCGGGAATGATTTCTTGTTTCGACAGTTCGGTACGGACGCGATCGGGATCGGCGTCCGATTTGTCGACTTTGGTGACCGCGACCACGATCGGCACGTTCGCCGCACGCGCGTGCTGGATCGCCTCGACGGTCTGCGGCATGACGCCGTCGTCGGCAGCCACCACCAAAACCACGACGTCCGTCGCTTTCGCGCCGCGGGCGCGCATCGCGGTGAAGGCGGCGTGGCCCGGCGTATCGAGGAAGGTGACGCCGCCCTTCGGCGTCAACACGTGATAGGCGCCGATGTGCTGGGTGATGCCACCCGCCTCACCAGCGGCGACTTTCGACTTGCGGATGTAGTCGAGCAACGAGGTCTTGCCGTGATCGACGTGACCCATCACCGTGACGACGGGCGGACGCGCCACCAACGATTCGTCGGCTCCCGCACCCTGCAAATCGGTTTCGATCTGATTTTCTTTGAGGACCTTGGCGGTGTGCCCCATCTCCTCGACCACCAACACCGCGGTGTCTTGGTCGATCGGCTGGTTGATGGTGGCCATCACGCCCATGTTCATCATCGCTTTGATGACTTCGGTGGCCTTCACCGCCATTTTTTGGGCTAATTCTTGCGGTGTGATCGTCTCGCCGATCGACACCTCGCGCACCACCGGCGCGGTCGGCAATTCGAAACCGTGTCGCGCCTCCATGCCGACGGGAGCCTTGCGCTCGCGAACTTTTTTCTTTTTCTTGAATCGCGAACTGACGTCTCCGGCGACGTGCAATTCTTCGCGACCGTAACGCGTCCGACGATCGCGCTCGCTCTCTGCCGCAGGCTTGGCGGCAGGCGCCGGCGCTTCGGTGCGTCCCTTGCGGGCGGCGGCAGCCTTGTCGCCCTCCGCTGCGGGCGCCGCACGGTCGCGCTGCTCGGCAGCGCGACGCGCTTCGTCGGCAGCGCGGCGCGCGGCCGCTTCCTCTTCGATACGACGCCGATTGTCGGCTTCGATACGCTCGGCTTCCCGGCGCTCGTTCTCCTGCCGTTCACGCTCCGCGCGTTGTGCTTCCTCGGCCTCGCGACGCTTCGCCTCGGCGACTTCGTCGACTTGCCCTTTGGCCTGCTCCTCGAGTACGTCGCGCTTGACGTAAGTACGCTTGACGCGCACCTCGACGTTCACCGTTCGCGCACGACCTGCACCGCCGGCGAGCTTAATTTCGCTCTGCTGCTTGCGTTGCAACGTGATCTTGCGCGGTGCTGCCGCGCCCGTCGCCTCGGGCGCCGCACCGTGACTGCGACGCAAATGCGTCAGCAGCAACATTTTCGACTCGTCGCTGATTCTGTCGGCGGGGCCGGAAACTTTGATGCCCGCCTGATCAAGCTGCACGAGCAGCTTGTCGACGGGAATCTTCAGAACCTCGGCGAACTGTGCAACCGTTACGTCGGCCATGCGATCAACCTTCCTCAGCCTCAGCCGTTACCCGGCGCGAACCAATGTTCGCGGGCTTTCATGATGAGCTTGCCGGCTTCTTCAGCCGTCAAACCCTGAATGTCGAGCAAATCGTCTACGGCCTGCTCGGCGAGATCTTCACGCGTGCGCACGCCACGCCGTGCGAGTGCGAGCGCAAGATCGGGCTGCATGCCTTCGAGCAGCAGCAAGTCGTCGGCAGGCAACTGCTCGTCGATGCTCTCCTCGCTCGCGATCGCCTGCGTCAACAACACGTCGCGCGCACGGCTGCGCAGTTCTTTGACCATCTCCTCGTCGAATTCCTCGATCGAATTGAGTTCCGACTGCGGCACGTAGGCAACCTCTTCCACCGTCGAGAAACCTTCCTGCACTAGGATGGTCGCGACGTCCTCGTCGACGTCCAATTGCTTCATGAAGTTCTCGACCAGTAAACGAGCTTCCGACTCACTCTTCGCCTCGGCGTCCGATTCGGTCATGACGTTGAGGTCCCAACCGGTCAGTTGGCTCGCGAGTCGAATATTTTGACCGCCACGCCCGATCGCCTGCGAGAGCTTTTCTTCGCTCACGGCGATGTCCATGCTGTGCGAGTCCTCGTCGACGACGATCGAAATCACTTCCGCCGGCGACATCGCGTTGATCACGAACTGCGCGGGGTTGTCGTCGAAGGGGATGATGTCGACACGCTCACCAGCGATCTCGTTCGAGACCGCCTGGACGCGCGACCCACGCATACCGACGCAGGCGCCGACCGGATCGATGCGCGGGTCGTTACTGCGCACGGCAATCTTGGCGCGAATGCCAGGATCGCGCGCTGCGCCGAGAATTTGAATCAGACCCTGACCGACCTCGGGCACTTCCAACTTAAAGAGTTCGATCAAGAATTCCGGCGCCGAGCGCGTCAAAAACAACTGCGGGCCGCGCGGCTCGGAGCGCACTTCTTTTAAAAACGCCTTGATGCGATCTTGCGGCTTGACCATTTCGCGCATGATCATGTCGGTGCGCGATACGAAACCTTCGGCGTTGCCGCCGAGGTCGACGAAAATTCCGTTACGGTCGACGCGTTTGACGACACCGCTGACGAGCTGACCGACGCGATCTTGGTAAGCCTCGACCACCTGCGCGCGCTCGGCTTCGCGCACTTTCTGCACGATGACTTGCTTGGCCTGCTGCGCTGCGATACGACCGAAGCCGACCGATTCCATCGGCTCTTCGACGAAACCGCCGACTTCCGCTTTCGGGTTGACGTCGAGGGCATCCTCGAGTCGCAACTCGCGATCGGGCACCTCGAGTTCTCTCGAGTCGTCGGCCAGCACTTTCCAACGGCGGAAGGTGTCGTAATCGCCGGTCTTGCGATTGATGGCGACGCGCACGTCCCACTCCTCGCCGTGCTTCTTGCGGGTCGCCGAGGCGAGCGCCGCCTCCAGCGCGTCGAAGATGACTTCTTTGTCGACGCCCTTCTCGTTCGAGACGGCATCCACCACCATCATGATTTCTTTGCTCATCGCCACTATCCTCTGCATCACGCGGCCGTCAGGCCACGACCCGCGCCTTGCCGATCTCAGCAAAACCGATCGACACCGGCTGACCGTCCACCTCGAGACGAATGCCCGCGTCGGTCGTCTCCGCGAGCGTTCCCGTAAACCTGCGGCGCCCGTCACGCGCCATCTTCAATTCCACCCAAACACGCGTGCCGACGAAGCGCACGAAGTGCTCGGGCTTGCGCAACACGCGATCGAACCCGGGCGAAGACACCTCGAGCGAATACGCGCCCGGCACGGGGTCTTCGACGTCGAGCAACGCCGACACCTCGCGACTGACCGTTTCGCAGTCCTCGATGCCGATATGCCCACCATGAGACACCGGTTGATCGATGAAGATCCGCAACACACCGGAGCGCGGCGCCGAAACCCATTCGACATCCACGAGTTCGTAGCCGAGCTGCTCTACCAGCGGCTCAAGCAGGCCGATCACCCGTTCGCGCACCGACGCTGTGGTCGTCATCGTTTCAACCCCGCCATCGACGGAAACGAAAAAGGGCCCGAAGGCCCCAAACCGATATCCGCCCCGGCCAGGGGCCCCATAATAAAAAAGCCCCTCGGGGGGCTTTTCAGATCAAGCACTTACGACACAAATTACGACCGAGATCGAAACTTGCGCCGCCCACGCGACCCGAGGAGCCTCGCGGGGCGCGAATCTTAACGGAACAGACCCCGAAACGCTAGGGCCTCGACTGCGAGGCGGTCGGCGCGGACCCCAGCCACTTCGCGAGCCAGGCGTGCAACTCCGTGAAGAACAGTCGACTGTTCTCGCCCTTCAGCACCCAGTGGTTCTCCTCCGGGAAGACGATCAGGCGACTCGGAATCTGGCGTCGCTGCAGGACGCTCCAATATTCGAGCGAATTGTTGAGTGGCACTCGGAAATCTTGTTCGCCCACGGTCACCAAAGTCGGCGTCGAAAACGCCGCGGCACGACGAATGGGATTTTGCTCGCGCCACACTGGGCCTTGCTCCCACACCGGACCCCCGTTGTTGATCTCGCGCGAATAGATCGTGTCGCTGGTCGCCCACTGCGACTCGAGGTTGATCAAACCCGCATGACTGACGAGACAGCGATAACGTGTGGTGGTCGCCTGTAACCAATTCGACAGATGCCCACCGTAGCTTGCGCCACCGGCGCAGGTGCGAGACGCATCGATGAACGCGTTGTCGCGGATCGCGACGTCCGCGGCTTGATTCAATTCCTCACCAGCACTCGCGAGCGGGTCGCCCTGCACGCCTTGCGCGAACGCCTCGCCGAAACCGGTCGAACCGGTGTAGTTGGTCAGCAGCACGACGTAACCGGGCGCACCTAGCAGGTGATAGTTCCAGCGCAGCACCCACTGATCGCGCCACTGCGAGTGCGGCCCGCCGTGAATAACCACGAACAGCGGGTATTTCTTAGTCGGATCGAAATTCGGCGGCACGAGTAGGAAATTGTGGATGCGACGACCGCGCGCACTCGTGAACCAAAATTCACGTAATTTCGGCAGATCGAGTTCGCGTAGTTTTTCGGCATCGAAAGCCGCGAGCACCCGATGGGCTTTGTTAGCAAGATCGATGCGCACCACCTGCGGGGTTTGGGTCGCGGACTCGAAGTTGGCCAGTACCACGCCGGCGCGACTCGCAATCGAAAGATTGGCATAGACGCCCTCGCGAACATCGAACGCAAGCGCCGGTGATCGACCGTCGAACGTCGCCACGAAGGGCTTTTCGTGACCGGCCTCCTCGGCGAGCAATAGCACGCGGCGCGCATCGAGTTGCGCGAACGAGGTCACCGAGCGATCGAAGCCGGTGGTCAAAGATTGTGGCTCACCGAGTGCGGGCGCACCCTGCGAGACCGACCACGCGAACGCCGCGAGCTCGGTGCGCACGTAGGTCTTACCGACGTTGCGCTCGCGCGTCGCCAGCAGTCGTTTGCCATCCGAGGTGAATTTAGGCTGACCCCACGAATCGGCATCGTTGGTTAAGCGCACGGGTTCACCGCCGTCGCGCGGGACGAACCATAGTTGCGTCGAGGTGAACTGATAGGCTGCGGTGTTGCGATCGGTGCTCGCGACGAACACCAAACCCGCGCCGTCGGGCGTCCACTCGAGCGGCAAAGAATCACCACCCTCACCGCCCGCGCCCGCGAAGCCCGAGCGCGCGACGAGTTGCGAGGTACCGAAGAGATCGCGCGGCTCGCCCGGCGCGGCCCCGGCGGCCGGCAACTCGAGCACCATCGCGCGCGGCTTTCGGTCTTCGACCCAGCGATCCCAGTTACGCACCGGGAAGCCGTCATAAATTCTCGCGTTCCATTTACGCGCCTTACGCTCGCCTGCGATGCGTTTGTTATCGGCTTCGTCCTTGGCTCCCGGATAGCTACTGCCCACGAACGCGATGCGGCGACCATCGGGTGCGAACACCGGTGCACGCGCACCGTTGACGAGATTCGTCAAACGCACGGCATCGCCACCGGCGAGATCGAGCAGATAAAGTTGCTCGCTGTCATCGCCGTCGCGTTTGGCGGCGAACACGATCTTGCGGCTATCGGGACTCCAATCGGGCGCGCTCTCGCGTCCCTTGTACGCAGTGAGTTTGCGCGGCGGCGTATCGCCGGCCGTCGGTACCAACCAAAGATCGGTGACCTGTGCCTTCTCGTCGTACGACGGTTCGAGCACCGCGAACACCGCCCAACGCCCGTCCGGGCTCACCGCAGGCGCGCCGACCCGTTTCATCAACCACAAATCTTCGTGGGTGATCGCGCGAGCGGCGACAGCCGAGGACGACACGAACGCGCCGACGGCGGCCGCGAGCAGTAGAGCGAGCAACGAATTGGATTTACGCATGCCACGATTGTATCGTCGCTCGGCCCGTTCGCCACCGGAGATGCACTTGCCCGCCGTCGCCCTCGTCGCCATCGTCAAAGACGAAGCACGATCGCTGTACCGATTACTCGACAGCGTTCGCGGCCTCGTCGACGAAATGGTCGTGGTCGACACCGGCTCCCACGACGATACGGTGGCGATCGCCCGGGCCGCCGGCGCAAAAGTGTCGTATTTCGAATGGATCAGCGATTTCGCCGCGGCGAGGAACTTTGCGCTGTCGCAGACACGAGCGCCTTGGCGGCTGGTGCTCGATGCCGACGAATGGCTAGACCGTGACACGTCGGACCTGCGCGCCGTGTGCGCGGAAGCGCCGACGTTCGTCGGTCGCATCGCGCGCTCCGACCGCTTCGACTCGGATGTCGCCGGACGTCGCGAAACGCTGGTGTCGCGGGTCTGGATTTCGCGACTGCTGCCCATCGGGGTCACGTATTCGGGCGCGATACACGAGCAAGTCGTGCACGACCTGCCAACCCAACTAGTGCCGCTGCACGTCTTCCACGACGGCTATGAAGATCAACAACTTGCGCGTAAAGGCGATCGCAACCTGGAAATTTTGGCGCAGCTAGCCGATCGCGGGAGTAGCAACGCCTATCTCGACTACCAATACGCCAAAGAACTCGAGCGTAAGGGTGAGTTGGCCGCCGCCGCCGAGCGTTACGCACGATCGTTGTCGGCGCTCGGCGCGGACGATACGCCGTGGCGCGAAGGCCTGATCTGCGCTGCGCTCGGAGTTTTCGGTCGTGTGCGCGCCTTCGATGCCGCGTTCGAATTGATCGACCACGAGACCGCGCGGTACGCGAACTCGGCCGACTTTTGGTTCTGCGTGGGCTCTTTTCTAATGGATGCCGCACAAGCCAACCCGCAAATCGGCGCGCAATTCTTGGGTCCGATTGAAAACGCATTTCTGCGTTGTCTCGAAATCGGCGAACGCGCCGACGGTGCCGAAGGCGTCGTCGGCCGCGGCAGTTTTCTCGCCGCACAAAATTTACATGCGCTCTATGTCGCCACCGGTCGCGAGACGAAGGCCCGCGAATATGCGTCGCTCGCGATGCGCACACCGCGACCCTAAATTAACTTTTGAGTAGCTTTATTTGCGACCGCGCCGCGGTGGCAAACGACCGATCTCGAGTCTTTGACCGCGCACGACGATGCCGCGCAGATGCGCGAGCGTCTGCGGTTTGAGATTGGCGGGTAAACGAACCAAGGTGTGATCGTCACGGATGTCGATGCCGTTGATCTCGCTGCCGTGCAGATCACCCTCGTGCGCCAGTGCACCGACCAAATTGCCGGGCTGCAAACCGTGCCGGCGACCGACCTCGACTCGGTAGACGGCCTCGCCGCCTTGCGCACCCTCGTCGCCGCCCTTCTTTGCGGTGACGAGCGCTTTGCGCCCGTGGGCGAGTGCCGCCAACCCGGCGGCGATCTGTAACAAATCCGCGTCGTTCTCGCGTACGAATTCTTCGATGACCACGCGATACGATTCCGCCTCAGGGGTACCGACCGCAGCGGCGATCTCGCTCTTAAACTTCGCAGCGCGACGTTTGTCGACGTCTTGTGCCGTCGGCAGGATCATCGGCTCGATGGGCTGGCGGGTGGCGCGCTCGATGATGCGTAGCATGTTGCGTTCGCGCGGCGCGACGAACAGGATCGCCTCACCACTGCGTCCGGCACGGCCGGTACGGCCGATGCGATGCACGTAAGACTCGCTATCGTGGGGTACGTCGAAGTTCACGACGTGAGTGATGCGCTCGACGTCGAGACCACGTGCCGCGACGTCGGTCGCTACGACGATGTCGATATTGCCGGCTTTCAGCGCGGCAACCGTGCGCTCGCGCTGTGCTTGCACGATATCGCCATTGAGCGCCGCCGCCGAAAATCCGCGTGCCTCGAGTTTCTCGACCAATTCGACCGTGGCTTGCTTGGTGCGCGCGAACACCAACATCGCATCGAACGGCTCGACCTCCAAAATTCGGGTCAGAGCATCGAGTTTGTGCAAACCCGAGACCAACCAATAGCGTTGTCGAATGTTGGTCGCCGTCGCGGTCTTGGCCCGGATGGTGATTTCGCGTGGCTGACGCAAATGTTTTTGCGCGATGCGACGGATCGGGGTCGGTAAGGTCGCAGAAAACAATGCAACTTGACGCTCGGCGGGAGCGCGACCGAGGATTTGATCGATCGCATCAACGAATCCCATCTGCAGCATTTCGTCGGCTTCGTCGAGCACCACGAAACGCAAGGTGTCGAGACTGAGCGTGCCGCGTTCGAGGTGATCCATCACTCGCCCGGGCGTACCGACGATCACATGCGTGCCGCGACGCAGCGCGTTCAATTGCGGGGTGTAACTTTGACCACCATAGATCGGCAGCACGTGCAGACCGGGTAAGTGCGTTGCATATTTTTGGAACGCTTCAGCGACCTGAATGGCGAGTTCGCGCGTTGGCACCAACACCAACAATTGCGGCTCGCGACGTGCGACCTCGAGCATCGACAAGAACGGCAACGCAAAAGCTGCGGTTTTGCCTGTTCCCGTTTGTGCTTGACCGATCAGGTCGTGACCGCCGAGCAATACCGGAATCGTCGCCGCCTGAATGGGCGATGGCGATTCGTAACCCACCGCCACGAGCGCGGCCACGATGGGTGGCGCCAACCCGAGGTTAGCGAACGAGGCAGCGTCTGTATCGAAGGAAGTCATGGCATACCGGCGATGAAAAGCCGGACACACGGACTCGGCGAAATTGGTAGCGGGGGTAGGATTTGAACCTACGACCTTCGGGTTATGAGCCCGACGAGCTGCCAGACTGCTCCACCCCGCACCAGGAGGGGCGCGAAGTATACGCGCGGCGGGGGCGTTAGCTCAACACTTTCGCGCACAGGCTCAACAAGCCTTCGGGAAACAGCCCGAGCGCCAGGACGGCGGCGGCGTTGCACGCCAGTGCCACACGGACGCCTGCGTTTGACGGCGCACGGACCGACTGGTCCGTCGGCGCGTCGAAATACATCAGTTTCACGACGCGCAAGTAATAGAACACGCCGATCACCGATACCGCCGCTGCGATCACGACCAGCCAAGTCTGCCCGACCAACCACAACGCTTGGAAGATTTGCAGCTTCGCCCAAAAACCGACGAACGGCGGGATGCCGGCGGTCGAAAACATCAGCGCCATCATGATGAGTGCCAGCAACGGATCGCGCGCGTGCAGGCCTTGGTAATCGTCGAGTCGTTCGGCTTCGAATCCGGCACGGCTAGCCAACAAAATCACGCCGAACGCACCGAGGGTCATGATCACGTACGCAACAGTGTAGTAAAGGGCAGCCTCGTATCCCCGCTCAGTGCCGGCGACGAAGCCCAGCAAAATGAAACCGACGTTGCCGATCGCAGAGTACGCCAGCATGCGCTTGAGATTGGTTTGCGCGATCGCGATGACGTTACCAAGCACCAGCGAGGCGACCGCCACGATCGCCAACATTTGTGTCCAGGCGGGCGCGACGTTGCCGAGACCACCAGCGAGTAAACGGAACGCGACGGCGAACGATGCGAGTTTCGGCGCAGAGGCGACGAACAACGTCACCGACGAGGGCGCACCTTGATAAACGTCCGGCACCCACATGTGGAACGG
>Ga0214917_10008320_pt1 | contig 10219 bp, 8 predicted proteins | sample LL_1208_BB_MetaG_FD_177983 | JGI IMG/M metagenome (GOLD analysis project Ga0214917, IMG submission 177983) | Freshwater microbial communities from Lake Lanier, Atlanta, Georgia, United States - LL_1208_BB | ecosystem: Environmental > Aquatic > Freshwater > Lake | place: USA: Georgia | collected...
TGACCCTGCTGGCTGCTCCAGCACCAGCGCGCCTCAGGGTCAAACAGCAGCCAACGGCGTGTGCCGCTCCTGAGCCGCTCGGGGGGCTGCCCCAGCACGCGGCTTGGCCCCCAGCAGAGGGCTTGCCAGAGTTGCTGCAGCGACCAGCCCTGCTCCACCACCAGGGCCTGCCAGAGCAGGGGCAGGGCGATGCCGTGGCCAGCCAGACCGGCACGGCGTTGGTCGATCGGCAGCAGCTGTTCTTCGGCATCGAGCGCCTGGTGGTGCACGGCCACCGCGGTGATCAGTCCATCGGCGAGGGCGTCCACCAGGGCCTGTCGATCGCCAGGTCCACCCAGGGGCGGCTCGAGCCTCCAGCCCCCGGCCGTGGGATGCAGCCGGCCGCTGTCAGTGACGAGTTGCCACCAGTGCACCGTGGCCTGGGGCCTGATCGCGCTGCTGCGCAGCGCTGCAACGGCCTCGGCGGTGGACAGGTTCATGGCCACCAGTCGGCGCTGCGGATGGGTCTGTTGCAGGTTGAGCAGGGTGGCGAGGGGCAGCGTCTCACTGCAGCTCGGATCGGCTGGCCAGCCGCCGCGGAGCGCCTCGACCCGCTGGCGCACCAGGCCGCCTGCGGCCAGACTTCGGCAGCGGGGAGCCAGCAGCAGCGGGTGATCGCCTAGTTCGCCCAGTTGCAGGCTGCGCTCCAGCAGCACTGAATCCGGCAGCACGGCTCCCGTGGCCAGACCGACAGCACCGGCGGCCAGCAGCTCGCTGTGCAGCGACAACGCCTGACCCTCGCCGCTGCGATCCAGGCTGCCCCAGAGGTGCACCTGGGTGCCCATGGCCGGGCTGGGCAGCTGCAGGCGATCGGGGTGGTCACGGGGGGGCTCGCCCCAGGGCAGGAGGGCCACTTGGCCGTAGCCCCCCTGGGCGGCCGCCTGCGTCAGGCTGGTGAGGGTCTCGGCCCGTCCCAGCAGGGGGTTCTCCAGAACGCTGTGGGGATCCACCAGGCTGGGGCCCAGCACCCATCCGGGGGTCTGGATCGGGCTCAGACCCAGGCCTCTGGCCTGATGGGCGGCGTCCTGATCAAGGGCCAGCAGCGCGCCATCGTGACCCAGCAGGGCCTCGGCGTTGGCATCGGTTTGATCAGGCCCCCGCACAAGGGTGAGGTTCTGAAGCCAGAGCGGCGCTGGGGGCATCGGCGGCGGGTCGTCGGCTGGTCGCCCTGCGCGGGGCACTCAGAGAGCCCCGGCGGCTGTGCGATCGAGTACTCCCCCAAGATGATGGGTGAGATTCATGGCCGACACCACCGGTCCACCGGATGGACCGGAGGGATAGTCGATGACGGTGATCCCACCGTTGCCCTGCTTGATGGCCCAGATGTCGCCTGGGGACAGCCCCAGCAGGGCGCACAGGATTGTTTTGTTGACGGCGTCGTGGGCCACCACCAAGGCCGTTTCGTCGGGCCGCAGCCCGGCGACGATGGTCTGCCAGCACTGCAGCGAGCGGTCCCAGACCTGCTGCAGCGTTTCGCCTTCGGGCATCGCCACGGTTTCGGGTCTGACCTTCCAGTCGGCCAGCAGCTGGGGCCAGGTCGCGGCGATCTCCGCCTCGAGCTGACCCTCCCAGAGGCCATGGCCGATCTCGACCAATCCGCGGGTGCTGGTCAGGGGGACGCCCGGATGGCAACGCAGGATCGCTTCGGCCGTCTGACGCGGACGGGCCATGGCGCTGGTGTAAGCGCGATCCAGATGCACATCGGCCAGGCCCTGGGCTGCTGCTTCGGCCTGGGCCTGGCCATTGGCATTGAGCGGGATGTCGATCTGCCCCTGAAAACGGCCCTGACGGTTCCAGTCGGTCTCGCCGTGGCGCACCAGCACCAGCCGTTGCCCTGTTCCCCTCGACGGCACAGAACTGCCCAGGTGGCCGCAGCCGTTGAGTGATTCAACCTGCACGCTGCCATCACCTGACAGGTTGAACACCGAGATGGAGGCGTTGTCGATGCGCAGCCGGCGAAAGTGGCTGGCCGGCAGGCCCAGCAGCTGCAACACCAGGGCCCGCAGGATGGCGTTGTGCCCCACCAGCAGCACGGTGCGCGCAGGTGCATCGGGATCAGCCTGCAGCGACGCGAGCAGCTGTTGGTGCAAGGTTCCGGCCTGGACCATGAGCTCGGCCAGGGGGTTGTAACGGCTGCCGTCGGCACGGCTGAGCACCAGATCCTGGGGCGCCTCGCGCCAGCCCTGCTCCTCGACTGGGAAGCGCTCCCTGACCTCCTGGCGGAGCAGTCCGCTCCACGGTTCCAGGTCGATTTCGAGCAACAGGGTCTCGGGGGTGGCGGTCAGCCCCTGGCCCTGGGCTTCGAGCAGGGCGCCGGCGGTGTCACGGGCGCGTCGCAGGGGCGAGGTGTAGGCGGCATCGATGGCCAGATCCTTGAGCGCTGCTCCCGTGGCACGCGCCTGCCTGAACCCCTCTTCGGTCAGACAGGAGAAGTCGTCGCGACCCTGAATCCGCTGCTCGGTGTTGAAGCTGCTGAGCCCGTGGCGAACCAACACAAGCCGTAGCGACACAGTCAGGCAGCTGCTGGCGCAACACTGTATGAGAGCGCGTTGCTGGCCCCTGGGCCTGGTGCGGCCGTGGAGAATCGCACGATGGGAACCCAATCGGCCGACACGTGGCGCAGCCCCAAGGGCCTGCTGGCCCTGATCAGTCTGCTGCTGTGCGGCCTGCTCTGGCTCAATGGGCTCGTCGGCAGCCTTGAGCGTCCCTCTGTGGGCGATGCGCTCGAGCTCAGGCAACTGGAGCTGGCAGCCCTGGCTGAGCCGGCGCTGCCCATGCCCTGGCGCTCTCCGCTGCTCGGCAGTGATCCGCTGGGCCAGCTCAGGCAGCGGCTGGCCGCCTCAGCCGCCGCGGCAGAGACCCCGTTGCCCGATGCTCAGCTCACCACCTGGGGGCTGCTTGAACAGCTCATGGGCCGGCCGCAGCAAGCCCGGCAGATCCTGGCGGGTCTGCCCAATGGTGTGCTGCCGCCGCTGCAGCAGCTCTCACCGCTGCAGCGGCGCCTGCAGTGCGAACTTGAGGGGCGCTCCAGATCCCAGTGCTCACAGCCCGTTGCGGCAGCTGCGGCGCTGCGGCGGCTGCTGGTGATCACCCTGGCACCCGCTGTTCTGATGCTGCTCGGCGGCTTGCTGCTGCTGCGTCAGCTATGGCTGTGGCGCCAGGGGCGCCTGGCCCCGGTGCCTCCCCTGCAGGGACCGGAGCTGTCGCTCATCGATGTGACCCTGGTGGTGGCCGGCGGGTTCGTCGTGCTTGGAGAGCTGGTGACGCCATTGCTGCTGGGCCCTCTGCTGACCCGTGCGCTGGGCCCTCTGGCTGCCGACCCCCCCCTGCAACAGGCGTTGTCGGTGCTGCTGCTCTATGCGGTTCTGATGCTGGGCCCGCTGTTGATCCTGGCTGCCTTGCTGCGCAATCGGGGACCGGCTCCCCGGGGCGGTTGGTTGCAGTGGCAATGGCTTCCCCTGCGCCAGACCGTTCCCTGGGCTGTGGCCCAGTTGTTGATGGTGTTGCCCTTGGTGGCGCTCACCGGCTGGGTGCTCCAGCACCTGTGGCCCAATCCGGCAGGCAGCAACCCCCTGCTCGAAATGGTGCTGACCAACGCCAATCCGCTGGCGCTGGCGCTGTTGGCCAGCACAGCCCTGATCCTCGCCCCGTTGTTCGAGGAGACCCTGTTCAGAGGGGTGTTGCTGCCGGTGCTGGCGCGTCACTGGGGGCAGGGCTCGGCCGTGGTGGCAAGCGCGGCGTTCTTCGCCCTGGCCCATCTCAGCCTGGGGGAACTGGCCCCCCTGTTCGTGCTGGGGCTCGGCCTGGGGTGGTTGCGTCTCCAGAGCGGTCGGCTTGGCGCCAGTGCCCTGCTGCACAGTCTCTGGAACGGTCTCACCTTCGCCAATCTGTTGCTTCTGGCCGGTTGAACCCTTGCCGAGCACCACAGGTGGTGGTTCACTTGCGCAGCGCACAATGTCCCTGGTGGTCGCCTCCCCGCTCAAGCAGCCTGCGACCCCAGCGCCGGCCCGGCGTGCGCCCCGGGTCTCGACCCCTGGCGGCGGTTTCAATCGTCAGCTGCGGCAACCCCTCCAGCTGATCCAGGGTTCTCTGTCGGCCCGCCGGATGGTGCGGCAGGCCCCCTGGCTCGCTGGTCTGCACCGCGTGGCCGATGGTGCGCTGATCGGTCTCGGGGTGTCGATGCTGGGGCTCAGTGCACTCACGCTCCACTGGCAGAACCAGTGGGGCAACAACTACCGCGGCCTCGAGGACACCCAGAACCTTGAGCACCGCCTGCAGGAGTCGGCTGCGGTGCTTGAGCAGCATCACCTGGGTGCGGTGCGTCAACCCGGTTGGCTGGTGCCCACCAGCAGCGACCAACTGGTGCATCTGCCCCCCCCCGCTGGCCTCCAATCAGGGGCTGACCGGCCGGGATTCCACTCCCTGCGCTGGTCGCAGATCGCACCTGGTTATTGAGATTGCGATGACCACCGGTTCCGTGCAGCAACGGCGGCCTCGCCGCATCGTCAACCTGCAGCCGGTGCCGGTCTCGCGCCTGCTCGCCGTCTATGCACTGTTGGTGCTCGGGCTGGCTGGTCTGGCGCTTCGCCTGGCCTGGTTGCAGATCGCCACCGGAGACAGCCTGCAGGCTCGGGCCCGCGCCATCCAGACCCAGTCGATCCCACCGATCGGTCGTCGCCGCACCATCGTCGATCGCAGCGGTCGCCTGGTGGCGCTCGATGAACAGCGTTTTCGCCTCTGGGCCCATCCGCGCTACTTCAACTTCCCAGGGGATCCGCCCAACCAGGTGCGCAAGCCCGAGGAGGTGGCGGTCCGTCTGTCTCCGGTGCTGGCCCTGCCGGTCGCCCAGCTCCGCCAGGACCTGCTGCGGCGCCACAGCGGCATCAAGCTGGCCAGCGATCTGGATCCCGAAACGGCCCACCGCGTCAAGAAACTGGGGATCAGCGGACTCGATCTCGAGGCCTATCCCCATCGCATCTATCCCCAGGGTTCGCTGTTTGCCAATGTCGTCGGCTTTCTGAACCTGGAACGGGTCCCCCAGGCCGGCCTGGAGCAGAGCCGCGACCGGGACCTGCGCCGCCATGAGGACACGTTGCGGATGCGTCGCGGTGCCGATGGCACCCCCCTGCCCGAGGGCCTGACCGCCGGATCGCTCTATGGCGACGATCTGCGCCTGCAGCTGACTCTCGATGCCCGCCTGCAGCAGGTGGCCCAGCAGGCCCTGACCCGCCAGATCAAGAAATGGAACGCCAAGCGCGGTGCCGCCCTGGTGATGGACGTGCGCAACGGCGAAATGCTGGCCCTGGCCTCGGCACCGACCTATGACCCCAACCGTTTCTGGGCGTTCAAGCCGGGGCTGTTCCGCGAATGGTCGGTGCAGGATCTTTACGAGCCAGGGTCCACCTTCAAACCCATCAACCTGGCGATCGCACTTCAGGAGAAGGCCATCCGCCCCGGCGACAAGGTGACCGACACCGGCTCCCTCAGCATCGGCGGATGGCCGATCTTCAACCATGACCGCAAGGCCAATGGCGTGATCGACTTCGCCACCGTGCTCCAGGTCTCGAGCAACGTCGGCATGGTGCGGGCCATGTCCCATGTGAAGCGCGACCGCTTCTGGCACTGGTTGCGCAGCCTGGGCATCGATGCACGGCCCGACACCGATCTGCCGGGTGCCGTGGCCGGTCAGCTCAAGGACCGTGGTGCCTTCATCGGCCAGCCGATCGAACCGGCCGTGGCGGCTTTTGGACAGGGCTTCTCCCTGACGCCACTGAAGCTGATCCAGCTGCACGCCATGCTCGCCAATGGCGGTCGCCTGGTGAGCCCCCACATCACCCGTGGCCTGCGCTCGGGCGATGCCCTGGCATCTGCGCCCGGTGCCACCGGGATCCAGCTGCTCGATCCCGCTGTCACCCGGACTGTGATGGGTTGGATGGAGAGCGTTGTCGAACGCGGTCAACTGCCGGTCAAGACCCCTGGCTATCGCATCGGCGGCAAGACCGGCACCGCCCAGAAAGCCGAGAACGGGGTCTACATTCCCGGCGCTTTGATCACCAGTTTTGTCGGCCATCTGCCGATGGACGACCCGCGCTATGTGGTGCTGGTTGTGGTGGATGAACCGAAGGGTGGCAATGTCTTCGGTTCGACGGTGGCTGCACCGGTGGCCAAGGAGATCATTGATGCTCTCCTGGTGTTGGAATCGATCCCTCCCTCCAGGCCCAGGACCCGCTCTGGACCGGTCTGAACGGTGACCGGTCCGCTTCACCAGATCTTTGCCTTGCGTCGGTAGGCAGCTGTTCAGAACTGGCTAGCGTTTGACCATCCGGCGCTGCCCAAGCCCTTCTGCATGGCCAACCTGCTTGATCAACTTGCCGCCATGACGGTGGTCGTCGCCGACACCGGCGACATTGACGCGATCCGTCAGTTCACGCCCAGAGATGCCACCACCAACCCCTCGCTGATTCTGGCGGCAGCCCAGATCGGCACCTATCAGGAGCTGATTGATCGCTCACTGCGCGAATCGCGCGAGGTCATGGGTGCCAACGCCTCGGCCGATGCGGTTGTGCATGAGGCCCTCGATGAGATCTGTGTGACCTTCGGCAAAGAGATCCTCAGGATCGTGCCCGGTCGGGTGTCGACCGAGGTCGATGCCCGCCTGAGCTTTGACACCGAAGCCACGATTGCCAAAACGCGCAAGCTGATCGGCCTCTACAACCAGGCCGGTATCGGCAACGATCGGGTGCTCATCAAGATCGCCTCCACCTGGGAGGGCATTCGTGCCGCCGAGCTCCTTGAGAAGGAGGGCATTCACTGCAACCTGACCCTGCTGTTCGGTTTCGCCCAGGCCGTGGCCTGTGCCGAAGCGGGTGTGACCCTGATCTCCCCGTTTGTGGGGCGAATTCTCGACTGGTACAAGAAATCCACGGGTCGCGATCACTATCCGGGTCCGGAAGATCCCGGAGTGATCTCGGTCACCCAGATCTTCAACTACTTCAAGACCTATGGCTACAAGACCGAAGTCATGGGTGCCAGCTTCCGCAACATCGACGAGATCATCGAGCTGGCGGGCTGCGATCTGCTGACCATCTCCCCGGCCCTGCTCGATCAGTTGCGCTCCAGTGACGGCGATCTCGAACGCAGGCTCAACGCCTTTGATCCGGCACCCACCCAGGAGCAGCTCCATCTCGATGAGGCGTCATTCCGGCAGATGCTGGCGGCTGATCCGATGGCGAGCGAAAAGCTCGATGAGGGAATCCGCGGCTTCTGCAAGGCGATCGAGACCCTGGAAGAACAGCTCACCCATCGTCTCGCCGCTCTTGAGGGCGGCGCAGCTCTGACCCATGCGGCCCACGAGATCTTCCAGCTCAATGATCTCGATGGCGATGGTTGCATCACCCGCGAGGAATGGCTCGGCAGCGATGCCGTCTTTGCCGCCCTCGACACCGACAACGATGGTCGTGTCGCCGCCGATGATGTGCGCGGTGGCCTGGGTGCGCCTCTGGCGATGGCAATGAAAAGCTGACCCCACCAGGCTGACTGATCACCACTGACTGATCACCACTGACCGATCACCCCTGACCGATCAAGGACCCGAACCATGCCAACGCTGAATGCTCTCGAGACCATGCGCGCTCTGGCCAGCAATGGCGAGGTGATCAGTCTTGAAGCCGGCGAGGTGATCTTTCGCTCGGGGGAATCCGGTGACTGCATGTTCGGTCTGCTGGAGGGAACGGTTCAGCTGAGCTGGAACGGCGACAGCGGTCACGAAGAGATCAAGGCCGGCGACGTGTTTGGCGCCGGTGCCCTGGTCACCTCGGATCACCGCCGCTACGGCAACGCCACCGCGATCACGCCGTGCCGTGTGCTGGTCATGAACCGTGAAAAGTTCCTGTTTGCCGTGCAGGAGTCGCCGATGTTTGCGATCGAGCTTCTCGGTTCGATCGATCAGCGGCTTCGGCAGCTCAAGGACAGCACCCGTTTTGAGTGACCGCCCACCGGGGGCATGATCGCGGCCTCCACAGGGCCCTCAAGGGGCCTCATCCCTGTTGCAACAGCAGCCGGCGAATCACCCGTTGGGCGATGTCGCCATAGCCCATTTCGCCAGAGAGGATCTGGGCGATGCGCTGCGGCGCCGTCGGCCGTTTGATGCCGAGCTGGTAGCCGATCCTTGGCACCCGGTAGAAGACCTGGGCAATGCGCTTGCCCCAGGCCATCGATTCGCCCCAGTCGCGTCGCATTCGGGCGCTGTAGGTCGCCAGGGCCTGGCTGTCGCCGCCCAGCCAAGCGCCCAGGCTCTGGGCGGCAAGGCTGCCGCTCAGCAGGGCCGGTCGGATGCCCTCCGCCAGAAAGGGGTCGCAGAGTGAGGCCGCGTCGCCCACCACCACCACGCCGTCGCCATGCAGGCGGTGGTGGCCATCCCAGATGCGCAACACACTGTGCTGGCGTCGACCGGCGTCGCCGGGCTGCCCCAGATCGGGCAGAAGGCGCTGCAACACCGCTTCAGCATCACCGGCTTCGCGGCCAATGAAGGTGCCCACGCCGATGCTGTAGCCGCCCTGGCGGGGGAAGGCCCAGCAGAAGCCGTGATGCACCAGGCCAAAGTCAAAGCGGGCCGTGTGCGGATCGTCGACAGGGGCGTTGAGCTCGACCGCCACGGTGCTGGCGTAGCGCGGTCGCGCCGCACCAAGGCCCAGGGGTCTGCCCAGGCTCGAGTTGCTGCCATCGGCGATCACCACAGCCCGGCTGCAGACCGAACCGGCTGGTCCGTGGAGCTGCCAGCGTTCTCCCCGGCGCGCCATGCCGTGCACCGGCCAGTCGCAGCGAAGCTCGGCCCCGGAGGTCGTCGCCTGCTGCATCAGAAAAGCGTCGAGCCTGGAGCGCTCCACAATCCAGAAGGGTGCTTCCCCCGGCAGCTCGGCGGTGACCGGGTCCTCCAGGTTCCAGGTGAAGCGCACACGGCGGATCACCTGGTCGACCGCAGGACTCAGGTCAAAGGGGAACCAGCGTTGCACCGAGGCCGCCATGCCGCCGCCACAGGGCTTGCTGCGCGGGAAAGGGCCCTGCTCCAGGACCACCACGGATTTGCCGCCTTGGGCCAGATGGGCGGCGCAAGCGGCGCCGGCGGCGCCCCCACCCACCACCGCCACATCAAAGGGGGTGCTCACGGGAGGCTGCTCACTGGAGACTGCTCACGGTGGCTGTCTCACACCTTGAGGATGTCGGCTTCCTTTTCGGCCAGCTGTTTCTCAAGTTCAGCGATGAACTTGTCGGTCAGCTTCTGGACTTTGTCCTGCTCGTCACGGCTCTGATCTTCAGAGAGTTCGCCGTCCTTTTCCTGTTTCTTGACCTTGTCGATGGCGTCGCGGCGGATGTTGCGCAGCGCCACCTTGCCTTCCTCGGCGTACTTGGCCGCCAGCTTGCAGAGCTCCTTGCGGCGGTCTTCGGTGAGCGGTGGGATGTTGATGCGGATCACCTTGCCGTCGTTGTTGCAGGTGAGACCCAGGTCGCTCATTGAGATCGCCTTTTCGATCACGGCCATGGCCGAGGTGTCGAAGGGCTGGATCTGGATCGTCTGCGAATCGGGGGTCGACAGGTTGGCCAGCGACTTGAGCGGTGTGTCGCTGCCGTAGTACTCGACCTGAATCTTGTCGAGCAACGAGGGGTTGGCCCGGCCCGTGCGGATGGTGTTGAACGTGCGCTGGGTGGCATCCAGCGACTTGCGCATGCTGGCTTCGATGTCCATGGCTCAGGCTCTGGGGCTCAGGGGGTGATGCGGGTGCCGATCGGTTCGCCGGCCACGGCCCGGCCGATGTTGCCGGGGCCAAACAGATCAAACACCACGATCGGGATGGCGTTGTCCTTGCAGAGGGCGATGGCGGTGCTGTCCATCACCTCGAGCTCGCTGCTGAGCACCTCGAGGAAGGTGAGGCTGTCGTAGCGAACGGCGCCGGGGTGGCGGGCCGGATCCTTGTCGTAGACCCCATCCACCTTGGTGGCCTTGAACACCACATCGGCACCGATCTCGGCCGCCCGCAGGGCGGCGGTGGTGTCGGTGGTGAAGAAGGGGTTGCCGGTGCCGGCAGCGAAGATCACCACCCGGCCCTTTTCCATGTGACGGATGGCCTTGCGGCGGATGTAGGGCTCGGCCACCTCCTGCATCGAAATGGCGCTCTGCACCCGG
>Ga0214917_10008321_pt1 | contig 10218 bp, 14 predicted proteins | sample LL_1208_BB_MetaG_FD_177983 | JGI IMG/M metagenome (GOLD analysis project Ga0214917, IMG submission 177983) | Freshwater microbial communities from Lake Lanier, Atlanta, Georgia, United States - LL_1208_BB | ecosystem: Environmental > Aquatic > Freshwater > Lake | place: USA: Georgia | collected...
TTAATTCCAGTGCCAATTAAAATATTTGTAGTGATTTTTTTGTATTTCTATTATTGCAAGGAATTTTTGTTAAATTCAAATAAAGAAAACCACTGGTATTATCCGCTTATATTTGTCGTTTTGTTTATTCAATTTTTGATGAACATTGCATACTATATAACCGACGTTTTAGGCTACTGCGTAGATCCTTGTGTTATAGACCCAATAAGTAAAAATTTAGGTATATTTAATGTTTTTTTAGTAACGATATTACTTTTTACAAAAATATTAATACCTTGTGCAATTGAAAGCTTAAAAATAATTTTTAAAATATTAAAAAAGCATGTTCCAAGACTTGAACAATGATATTGTTGGAGCGACACAAACAATACACTCATTCAAGGAATTGTTGCAGGCGGCAGGAACATTAGGGTTTTTTGCTTTTTTTTTGCTTTTTTGTATAATTTACATTTTTTCACAAAAAATAAGAAGCGTTTTTAACAATGCTGTAGTTTTTATAATCAACACCTTGCATTTGATAATTAACAAAGAAAAATATATTTTTTGGAATGAAAAAACAATCCAAGAATTGAAAGAAAAAGACGAGGAAATAAAAGAGTTAAAAGAAAGGATAAAATGAGTTTAAGTAAAATTTTAGAAAAATTTAATAATCTTTTGCCCGATCTTTACGCATGGAGAAAAGGTAAAAAATTAAACGATTTAAGCGATTTTAATTTTATTTATGAATACAATTTTTCTGAAATGAACGATCCTATAATTGCGGTCAAGCAAACATTTAAAGGCAATATGTTTTTAGAAAAAAAAAGTAAAAATATTGCTAGATTTAGCGGGGCAAAAACATTTCAACAAATGAAAGAATTGACAGAAAATTTATATCAAAATGGCGAAAAAGTAGAGTTTAAATTCTTCAAAGAAAAAGCTTTTCAAATTGTTGAAAGATATAACGATGCATGGCTTGAAGCGGAAAGAAACGTAGCTATTTCAAATATAGAAAATGCCAAAATATTTTTAGAATCCAAAACTTCTGGAGGCAAATACTTGCAATACGTTGCAATTGGCGATGAATTAACTAGAGACGACCACGAAGCTTTAAATGGCATAATATTGCCGATAAACGACCCTTTTTGGGACATTAATACGCCCCCAAATGGTTACAATTGCAGATGCTCAGTGGTAGAAGTAAGCCAATTTGACGATGATTTTAAGATTAGTACAAGAGAAGAAATCGGAAGAAAAACAAAAGAAATAAACGAATTTTTAAAATCCAATCCTGAATTTGCGAGAAACCCAGCAAAAACAGATTGGATTTTCAAAGAAAATGGGAAAGGAAAACATGCTTATTTTTCGATCCCAGCAGAGTACAAAGTGAGTTTTGAAAAAAACAATTTTAAATTAAAATGAAATTAGGAGAAATTGCCAAACCTATTGAAGTCAATATTCAAGGTACACTTGAGGAATTAGTGCCAAAGGGAGCTTTTCCAACTGGAGCGATCGCACTTGACAAGCTTACATTTTTAGGGGGAGAATATCGCATGCAGAACGGGGAAACTATGGTTTTGCCTACACTTAATTTTTTGCATTTTTTTATTGAAACTATAAGCGGTGAAAATGAGACGATAGAAAAAGAAATACAAGATTTTGGAGTTGTCCAGCAATTTTTTTGCAAAGCAAAAACCCAAATAAGGGTGGTTGGCAAAATAGTCTCAACATTAAACATTCTATATCCAAAGGATGCCTTAGATACATTTTTACTTTACACGCAAGTAGGAGAAGGGGTAAAAATAAAACAAAGCTCAATAAATAATAGCTTTCGTATTAATAGAGTTATAATTAAAAGATGGGACTTGAACAAAAGAAGAACAGATTTGGCACAGATCCCTTTTTCAATGGATTTAGAAAGCACGTTTGACAATGTTTTTGATTTTGAAAGCTTTTTGATAAATTAAAAAAATGGAAGCAGAAATAAAAATGAACAAAAAATTTTTGGAATTTTTGCAAAAACAAACAAAACAGGCGGCAATTGATATTGCCAAAGAGTTTGGTGTTGTTGCAGTCAAGCATTTTCGGGACGGATTTAGGACTGGCGGCGGAAAAACTGATAAAGGAAAATGGCAGCCAAGAAAAAACAATAGCGAACCCGAAAGAGCAATATTGGTCAAAACTGGCAGCTTGAGTCGGTCGATTAAAGTAAAAAGTTTTAGCACTTCAAAAGTTGTGATAGGTACTGATAGCTCAATAAATTACGCAGATAAATTAAATTTCGGGACTCAATACATGCCAGCAAGGGAATTTTTAGGAAAATCGGAAGAATTAAAAAGAAAAATGCAAAGAGTAGCAGAAAGGATGTTAAAAGAAAAAATAAAATGAGCTGGAGAATACAATTAATTGATTATCTGGAGGCAATATACAAAGATCTTGGATTTGAAACGTTTGGGTCTTGGAACTTGCAGAATAACGAAGAAAACGCAGATATTTTTCCAAATTCAAACGCTCTACTACTGAATATTGAGTTTAACAATCGATCTGTTATTTACAATGCAAGCTCTTTATTTTTCACGATTGAAGATTTTGCTGAATTTGAGCTTTTTGTGTTAATAAAAAACAAAAATTTTAATTTAGAAAAAACAAGAGAGATTTTTGATTTTTGTGATAAACTGCAAAAACGTATGTTACAGAATGATAGCGAGATAGGGGATATTTATTTTTTAGGAGAATCAGCAATATTGCCACATACTGAACTGATGATAAGAAGCCAAAGATATTCTCTTAGAGTAGTTGAAGAAGTAGAAAGAATTAAAAAACCTATACCTGTACAAGCAGGAGAAATAGAAAAAATAAATAAAATTATTTGTTAATTAACAAAAAAATGTTAATATTAAAATTTTTTATAAATTTGCAATAAAATACTATGTACGTAAACAATAAAGATGGATCTTTTACATTATTTCTGAATGGAAACGTAGGAGAAGACACAATTTTAGAAGACTTAAACAAAATTTTAACAGAGTATCCAGATACGCAAAAAATCGAAATCATGATTGATAGTGTAGGGGGATCGCTAGAAAGGGCTTATAATATTGTTGATTTTTTTGAAAACTTAAAAGAAAAAGGGGTTTTGATAAAAACCGTTGTTACAGGAAAGGCTTATTCTTGTGCATCGCTGATAACGGCCGCAGGAACAAAAGGGCATCGCTACTTAGGGCAAAATGCTGGAGTAATGGTTCACAAAGCTACTATCAATGACCCTGATTATCAATTTATGGACGAGACCGTAAATGTTAAATTTTCCGAAAAAATGGAGGAAATAACAGGAGTTAATAAAGATGTTTTTTTAAATATTTTTAACACAAAAAAAGATTTTTATTTTACCTCAGTTGCTGAACTGAGAGAAATTGGAATAATAGACCAGCAAGTCAAGTATTACTCCGAGAACGAAATTCAAGAGCAAGCCAAAATTGTGGCTCAATTAGAAATAGAAACCCAAAAACAAAAACAAAACCAAATAAAAATGGATCAAATCACTCAACTGCAAGAGGAATTAGCACTTGCAAAAAATCAAATCACTCAACTGCAAGGGGAATTGAGTGCAAAAATTGCTGAAACAAAAGCAATTCAAGAAGTTTTACTAAAAGATGCGGATATTACAGCTGAACAAAAAACAACAATTGAAGGACTTCCGGTAAATAAAATGATTGAACTTATCAGCATTTTTAAAAAAGAAGCCAAAAAAGAACCAATCAAACAAGTGGACTTTACCGCTGCTGCAACTGCCCAATTAACAGAAAAAAGTTTTTTGGACAAAGTCAAAGCAGGAGAAAAAATAGAAAATTATGTGGACAAATACGCAATGCAAAGCGAAGAAGTCCGAAAAGAAATTTTTAACAATTACAGAGAAACCCATAACAAAAACTTTAAACTTTAATAAAAATGACAAGACCTACAACACACGCAACATACGACAAGTACATCAATACGATTAGAGAGCAATATCTAAGTCTAGATAATTCTTTTATGAAATATTATCAAATCGATAATACTATTGCTACAGACGGTTACGCACTTAAAATACCAAGAATTAACGAATTGCCAGAAGTAATTACTGGAACGCCGAACTACAACAAAGGAAACAACCAAGTGCTTGATACTCAGGACGTTTTTAATGTTACTTACTTGGAAAGGGAAGTCGTAGCGAGAAGTATTCACATAAAGCCTATTGCCGTAGTTCCTCAGCAGACAAAAGAAAGCTATGTTAAGGATTTATTTAACATTGTTCTTATGAATTTGATGAAAAAAGCACAAGACAAAATTGCGAATTTTGCAATTCGAGATTCTATGATTGATCCGATTGGTGCAGACACAGATATTGATATTTCTCAAGATAAATACTCACTTCTTGCATCGGTAAGTACTGGAGCAACAGTAAATTCCAATCTAAAAAATGGAGTTTCTGTTAAAACTGTTTCTGAAACTGATATTTTAGATGTTTTTGCAAAAATGCACGAACAGAATACTAGCGGGAGCAATGTAAATGGTCGTCTTTGTGCTTTGGTTAATAGTTTTACCGCGAGCCAAATTAAGCGAATTGCAGGCGTTAAAGAAACTTTCATAACAACTGGCGAAAAATTCTCTTGGGGTTTTTCTGAAACTTTCGAAGCTTTTGGGTTTTTGTTCATTGTTCGACCAAATGCAGAATTTGGAGCGGTTTATAAAAAAACAGGAACAGGAACTTATCAACCTCAAGCGGAGGGGTCTGTTATCACAACTGACAGTAGAGAAGCGATTTTGTTTTTTCGTGAGGGAGCATTGACTGCTGGACTTAGCCCTATCATGACATTTACGCAGAACAATAGCCCGATCCACATGGTGGAAAGAATTGAAGCGTTCCAGCAGTACTTTACCTGCTACAAAACTCGTTACGATCAGCTAGGAATTCATGTACTTATTTTAGACTAATTTTTTAAAAAAAATAAAAATATGCAAAACGAAGCAGAAAAAATAGAAACTACAACTCAGCAAGAAAAAGTTAAAGAAGACAAAAAAATAACAATTGATGAAATTGTTAAAAAAATTGTTTTCGAACAAAAAAGTATTTATTTCAAGGACAAAATAAATAAAGCAAAAGAAGACAAAAAATATTCTGAAATTTTTGTTATTAAAAATAAAAAAAATGAAAATTATTTTGATATTTTCCTGGAAAAGGGTTCTGTAATTGAAGAAAAAAGAAAAAAAGAGACTAGTTCCAGAAATTTTGCTGCGGATCTTTCAGAAAACAAAGAGGAGGATTACTCGTTAATCAATGATTATATTTTCGATGTTTACAGGGTTTTTTTGGAAAAAGGAAAAATTGCTTTAAAAAAAACTACAGAAAACGAAACAATTAGATCGCTATGAGTGTCAATATATCTTATATAGGCGGAGGTAATAGACCTACGCCTAACAAAGACAAGTACATTGGTCTTGTCTATGGCATTTCTGCTATTCCAGTTGGGGCAACAGAAAAAGAGGTAATAGAAATTTTTGCTGCGTCCGAAATAGAAGACAAAGTCAAAGTAACTGCAGCAAGTACTCTGGTGGAAGATAGAATTTTGTTCTATCATTTGTCCACTCTGTACAAAATAAACCCTCTAGCTGTGGTTAATCTTTACTTAACTACTACTATTAGTTTAGATGATCTTAATGTTTTTAGCGGCGATGTTCAGATTATCGGGTATCGAACAGGAACTCAGATAGCTGATGCTGCAGCTTTAACAACGCTAATTGGCGAAACCCAAGCAAAATTGGATCAAATTAACGCTGATGATAACAAAGAAGCAGTTTGTTTGGTCTCTGTAGGTCTTGACAATATCACTTCAGCTAATTTGCCAAGTTTTGAAACTACTGGAGTTGCTGAGCGAGTAGGATACGATGCAATTCAAGATTTTACTGATGGAAGCATTGCTAAAGGATTATTTGAAGAGAACGAAAATCTTTGTGGTGGAATTGGGATTTTGCTTGGTATTGCAACAAAAAACACAGTACGCCATCATTGGGGAGACAGGAAATTCTGCTTGCTTAATGGTATTGTTCAAGAGGCTATTTTATCAACGAGCGACCAAAAGCCGACGACTAACGGGATCACAAAAACAGAAAAAGAGCAATTAAAAAACAAAGGAGTAATGTTTATCGAAAAAACGGAAAATCTTTATAATATTGTTCTGCACAACTGTAGATCTTGTTCAAAAATAACTGCAAGCAACAACGAGCTTTTTATTGCTCGCCCACTTGTAAAAGTAGCAAAAATAGTCGGAGACACAGCAGAGCCGCTAATCAACGATAGCAGCTTATTTTTTGAGCAAGATTCAACTTTATCTGTTGCTTCGTTAGATAGATTGGCTTCTTCTGTTAAAGATGCAATTACTCAAAAAATGCTCTCAGGATCTGATAAAAGCTTATATGAATTGGATTATGAGGACGCCAATATTCCAACTATTATAACACAATACGAAGGAACTGGCGATCCGCACGGTATATATATAGACCCAACGCAAAAAGTAAAATTAACAGGAATTTTAAATATTGGCGTTTGCTTAAAATATAAAGGGGTAATTGGCACAATTAACGCAAAAATATCTGTTTCTTTGTCTTCAGCAAGTTAATAAAATAAATAAAAAAATATAAAATATGTCTGGAACAATACATACTAGAGGAGCGGTTAATACTCGCTATATCATTAAAATGGGAGGCTTTGGTGTTCCTTTCGTAGAATTTGAACCTGTTATTGGAACAGGAGAAACTTTTTATCTTGGTGATGCTTCGAGCACGGATGCTTACACCTCGAATTATGACGGGGCGTCTCTTAACGGAAGACCTACAAGCTTCACAAGGAACGTTCAAATAACAAAAACGACTAGCTACACTATTTCAGAAGAATTTCTTGAAAGAATTAATGCTTCGGTAATATACCCAAGAGTAGATCTAGCCATCAGAGAGGCAGACGTCATGCCTACAGCATGGAATCAAGCGTATCCATATATCGAAATACTGGAAATCATTGTTGATCTGCCAAATAGCATCTTGAACAATCAAATCAGGAGGTACAAAAATGTGCGTTTTCAAACTTGGACAAAAAAAGGAGGGAATGAAAACGGGTCCTTCCCTATCACGGGAAATATAGAGTTTAGTTCTTACACACGATAGTTTTCTAAAAAAAACACTTTAAAAACCCAAGTTTATTCTTGGGTTTTTTTATTAACAATATATTGTTGAAAACTTTTTGAAATAAAGTATTGTTATATCAAAAAAAGTTTGTAACTTTGTGCTGTAATAATAAATAAAAAATGAAAAAATTAACTAAAAAACAAATTGCAGTCATTAAAACTATTTCTCACCCAAAATTTGAGGAAAGATATTTTCATGGAAACACTAAGACAGTGAACGGTATTAGAGTGGCAGACTGGGTACAAATAATTGAGAAAAAAATCGAACGAGAACAAAGAAAAAACTATTTTCCAAGACCATCAATTTTGCAAAAATTCAAAATGCTTTTGGAAATTTCTAAAAAAAACAAAAATACAAATTACTATAAAACCCTAATTGAAGGGAAAACTTCAATTTACTTTGCAAACCCAATTTATGGACACGCAGACTATAATAAAAATATTTTTTGCGAAAAAAACGAAAAAACTTTAAAATTGATCGGGCTTTTTAATAAAATAGTTCAAAACTAAATTTCTACTATTGTAGATAAACCCGACCAAGCGGGTATAAAAAGGCTTTAAGCTTGGAGCGTTGCCCCTGTGGGGGCAGGTAGTTAAACAAATAAAAAAAATAAATAAAAATGGAAAATAAAACAAAAATAACAAAAGAAATTAAAGATTTCTGTAACAACAATAGAATTACAGAAAAGCAATTTTTTGGGCACGAAAGAACAGAAGGCGATTTGTCTTTGTTTAGCTTAACATCGTTGCCAGCAGGATTTAGCCCTAATGTTGGGGGCTCTTTGTATTTAAGTAATTTAACACATTTGCCCAAAGGTTTTAGTCCTGTTGTTGGTGGCTCTTTGGATTTAGATAGCTTAACCTCTTTGCCAGCAGGATTTAAGCCTGTTGTGGGGGGTGATTTGTCTTTGCGTAATTTAACATCATTGCCCGAAGATTTTTGCCCTGTTGTTGGGAGAGATTTGTATTTAAACAGCTTAACATCGTTGCCAGCAGGATTTAACCCTAGTGTTGGGGGCGATTTATATTTAAACAGCTTAACCTCTTTGCCAGAAGGTTTTAGTCCTGTTGTGGGGGGTGATTTGTCTTTGCGTAATTTAACCTCTTTGCCTGATGGGTTTAACCCTACTGTTGGAGGTAATTTAGATTTGCGTAATTTAACACATTTGCCCAAAGGTTTTAGTCCTGTTGTGGGGGGTTTTTTGGATTTGCGAAATTTAACATCATTACCTGATGGGTTTGACCTTGTTGTTGGTGGCTCTTTGGATTTAGATAGCTTAACATCGTTGCCAGCAGGATTTAACCCTAGTGTTGGGAGAGATTTGTATTTAGATAGCTTAACATCGTTGCCAGCAGGATTTAACCCTAGTGTTGGGGGTGATTTGTCTTTGCGTAATTTAACATCATTGCCCGAAGATTTTTGCCCTGTTGTTGGGGGCGATTTGTATTTAGAAAATGATATAATAGAAATAAATTCAAAAAATATAAAAAAAACCATAAAATTTGCAAATGGGAAATATATCAAATGCGATGGCATTTTTACCGAAGTAGTCTCCAGGAAAAAAAACATTTATAAGGTTAAAAAAATAAACCAAGAAAAGGAGTTTTTTTTGATTGTTGAGGGGGAGTTTAGTGCTCACGGCGACACGTTAAAAGAAGCAAAAAAAGATTTAGAATTTAAGATTTTGCAAGATAAAATCAAAAAAGAACCTATATATCCAGACACTGTTATCTATGTAGATAAATACAGAGCGATAACGGGAGCTTGTTCGCATGGCGTACAAATGTGGCTACAAAAAAACAAAATTACAGAAAAAGAAATGAAGGCTAAAGATCTTTTTCCTCTTCTTCAAAAAACCAATGCTTATGGGTTTGATTCTTTTTCAAAACTTTACACAATTGCATTGATAGAAAAAAAAGAAGAATAAAAAAAAATAAAAAAAAATGGGAAAAAAATACAAATTTACAGGAGAAACGTTTAAGCTTAATGATGGGACTGTATTAGATAGAATAAAAGGAATGAAATGTGCTTTTATACATAGAAGCTTGATCGAGGTTGAAGAAAATGAGAAACCCCCTATTTTGTGCGATGTTGAGCTGCAAAATGTGTCGATGACTTCTGAAGATTGTGGCAGGGAAGACGTGCCCTTTGAAAAAGGAAAAATATATGGATTTTCTTTGGAATTTAACGGGAAAACAAAGGAGTAAAAAACAAACAAAAATAATTTCTACTATTGTAGATGCACTCGACCAAGCGAGTATAAAAAGTCTTTAGGCTTGGTGCGTTGCTCCCCCTGTGGGGGCAGGTAGTAAAACAAATAAAAAATAAATAATCATGAAAAAAATAATAATAACAATAATTAGTTTTATATTCCTAGTCTCTTGGAATATCAAGAGAAAAGAAAAAGTAGAAACAAAAACAGAAAAAAAAGAAGAAAAAACAGAAAATAAAAAAAATACATTAATAGCCTACAATTTTGCAGACACTGTAGCAATGCTAGAGAGCAGTGGGAAATTAGATACTATCAATCGGCTTGGATATATTGGATTATACCAATTTGGATCTCATGCACTAAAAGATCTTGGCGTTTCAAAAAAACGTTTGATCAAAATGAATAAAAAAGAACAAACAGAACTTTTTTGGCGATTTGTTAGATTGAACAAAAAATATTTAACTGCTAAAATGGGAATGGATTGGTTGGATATACTGAATATTTATGGCTATAATAATTTTCAGTTAATTTACGCCTGTCATAGGCATGGTGCTGGAAATGTAGCAATTTACTTAAGAGGTGGAGTGGAGCACAAAGACGGCAACGGAAAACCGATAAGTCAAGTTAAAGAATTGTTTTTATCAAAACTTTTTTATTAAAAGTATTGCTATTTAAAAAATAATTTGTAACTTTGTTTCGTAAAAAATATAAAATATGCGTGGCGTTTTTTTATTTATTTAAACTTCTCAAAATCATATTAATTCCATTATTAGCCACGCATATTTTAGTTTTTTTTCATAATAAATTTT
>Ga0214917_10008322_pt1 | contig 10218 bp, 8 predicted proteins | sample LL_1208_BB_MetaG_FD_177983 | JGI IMG/M metagenome (GOLD analysis project Ga0214917, IMG submission 177983) | Freshwater microbial communities from Lake Lanier, Atlanta, Georgia, United States - LL_1208_BB | ecosystem: Environmental > Aquatic > Freshwater > Lake | place: USA: Georgia | collected...
TCAAATAATTAAATTTAGGATTGTTTTCATGAAAAACTTTTTCATGGTACATTATACTTTTAATTTTAGAAACAGCTGTTTTTTGTTTTTCTTCAAAATTTTTTATTAACGTTTTTTTTCTTTTTTCAGCTTCTTTTTTAATCTTTGGTTGTAAATAAAAAGGATTTTTAACGTATTTAAACCAAAGGTTGCTAATGTAAATTTTAATTTTTTTTAATAAAGGTATTTTTTTTGTGTTTTTCATAATTTTAAAAAATATTTTCTATTGTTATTTTTTGGTCTTGTTTTTTTAATAACGTATTATATAAGTCTCTTCTGCTTTCAGTTACTTTATTTAAAGAGTAAGTATCCTTTACTGTGTTATAAAGATTTTCTTGAAGAATTGGAATAATTTCTGGGTTTTTGATTAATTTTTTAATTGAATCGTACCAATCTTTATGGTTTTTATTGGTATCCACAAGAATAGAATTTGCAGTTTCATCAAAACCACCACCAAATTTAACAGCATTTTTAAGGTCTATTTGATAAGGACCAAAATTTTGAGCTATTAAAGCTTTTTTATGGAACCCAGCTTCAATAACTTTTAGCTGGCTTTTTACTTTATTGAAAGTATTCTCAGCTAGCGGTGCTAAAGAAATGTCAAACAAATTGTAATTGGTAGCATATGTTGAAATATGTTTGGTCCAAACTCTACGATAAGGCTCGTTTTGTATATTGGGATATTCTTCTTGAGTGAATTTCATCAAAAAGTCTTTGTATTCAGGGCTAACAATACCATAGTTATTTGTAAAAATTTTTTCATATTGATACCAAACACTCTCCATAGGTGTAATAGGTCTAACTTTTTGTTGTCCTGTGTTTGGGTCAATTTCTGTGTGAGACCCCCTCGTATCAAATCCGCATAATACAAACTGTATTTTATTTAATAATCCATCAGATTGTAATCTATTAACAACACCATTTAAAATCTCTAAGTCTTTTAAATGTGAATTACCAATCCACATGGCTTTACCATTTCTTCTAACATAAATAATATGATTTTGAACTTCAACACAATAAACATTACCTTTATAGTATCTATTATATTGGTCATCTTTTTTTATTAATGGATTGTTTTTATTGTGTTTACTAACACTAGGATGTTTAGTAAAATTAACAACCAGTGCATCATATTGTGATTTAATCGCTCTGCTTTTAATTTTAGTAGTTCTTTTTCCTCTATTCGTTATTGTGGCTGAAATACCAATTTTTAACGCAATTTCTTGTAAGTTATCTGCTAATGATGGCGAACAAGTAAATGCTCTAGTTCTAGTATATTTATTATTTTCAACATGACCATCACCTTTAATGAACCATTCTAAAAAAATTGTTAACTGTCTTTGTGATAAGTTTAAAACTTCTTTAGGTATAAATTTATCATTAGCGTAACCAAAATTTGATAAATAATTCCATAATTGTTTATCAAAAACTCTAATCTGTTTTTTATCTTTAGTATATGTTGGATTGAACCCCATTTTAATCAATAATTCATACATATATGATAGATATCCGTTATCTTTTGTTTGTGCAATACCTACTTGATGTAAACCTTTTGTTTTACTAGTCCAACCTTCAGCCATCCAAAAACCAAAAAATTCTAACCAATCATCCATATTGATATATCTGTCTGAACCATATTTTTCTGATAACATATCGTAACGTTTTTTAGAAATTAATTTATCAATATAGCTTTCATTTTCTTCTAATTCAGCGTATTCATTTAAGATTGGTAAGATAAAATATTCTTCTTCTTTTCCAACCCATACGGCATCTTTTTTTATGTGAAAATTTTTACCATGTATTTTTTCAGATTGTATTAATTCTAGATTTAATTTTTTATGTGTTAGTGATTTAGAAAGTGAAGCATACATGTTATGATTTGGTGTAACTTCATATTCAACCAAACCATTTTTAGCACAATTTAATTCACCATCAAATGGTTCACATATATACCCAGTTGGTTTATGATACTCTAATTCATTTGTGTTAGGGTTTAATGTCGCAACAGTTTCAGTTTGGTCTAACATATCAAATCTTTTCCAACCTTCGTTGGTTAAAATTTCAGTGTCTGGAGTCATACAACTTCCACCTAACCATCCGATTCTAATTCTATCAGACTTTTCCAACTTAGGAACAAATTGAGCTTCGGTAGGGTCAATTGCGTTTGGTAAAACATAAACATTTTTGTTAAACTTTTTAATTTCATCAGCAAAAACATCTGTTGTTGTTGTTACATAATTAGCAACCCTTACATTGTTTTTAATTTTCTCATCTAGTTTAGCATTCTTGATAATTAGATATGCTGGGTGGTGTGAACCTGGGGCCCAGTAGTCATCAATATCCATAATTGACACAATCCCTAGGCTTTCCAATTTTTTATTTAGGAATTCCATGTTTTCATAGGCACCTAGTGTTCTATGGTAATGAATAATATCATATTGTTTTAACCACTCATCATTATTTAATTGTGGTTCATAATCAATATCTACACGAAATTCATCTGGATAATTATTTTCTAATGCAATGTGCGGATTTGTGCTTCTATAGTAACATACACCAGTCCTATCGCTAGGCACTACTAAAACTTTAAGTTTTCTCATCTTTTTTTGTTTAAAACAATATTATTAAAACACCAATATATATGTTTTAAAAAATTAGTCAATAAAAAAAGGGGCTTAAGCCCCAATTTTTATTTATTTTTTTTTGGGTTGAATTTTACCCTCTGTAATTAGGGTGTTTATAGTCTTTTTGATTGATTGTTCAGATATCATCTTAACAAATTGTTTGGCCAACATCTCATTTACTTTGTTTTCAATTAATTTATTCAACTCTGGTAAACTAATCGTTATCATTTGTTGTTGATTTACACCAGCCGATTCCCTTAATGGAACGCTTGTTGGTTTTGTTTGTTGTATTTGTTTTTTAACAGGTTTCTCAATTAAATCTTCTAATCCTTCTAAACTGAATTTAGAAAAAGACATACTAGGTTTTGGAATTGGATTCTTTAACATGGCTTCCTTTATAATAGGTGGAAGATTTGAATTCATTACATCTTGTTCAGTATAGTCTCTGTGTTGAACGGGTTGTTGTGGTGCAGACGTTGTAAAGTTGCTGTAATCAATACCGTAATCTGGTTCCTTCTCATCAGCTTCACTATAAATAGGTGTTGATGGGGTGGCATAATCATTTGAATATGATTCATTAACTGAACCACTACTTTTTTTTATCGGTGATTTTTCTTCAACCGCTTTCATTACTTTTTTAGCATTACCTAAGATAGATTTTAACTTACTTAGGTCTACTGGTGCTGGTGTTTCCATATTAAACTGTTTCTTTTGGTGGTTTTACTAAATTAACCTTATATGAAACTTGTGACATGCTTCTGTCACCAGTTGTATTATATTTTGGTATTGAAGGTTCAGTGTCAGAAACTGCTTTCGTCCATTTAACCTTTGTAGGATACCAACCTTCGATTCTGTCTAATCTAAATATTTTCCAGAATCCATTTTTATTTCCTTTTTTAGACGCTCCAAATATTTGAAACGCTCTAATCGCATCATTCCCAGATTTGGTTTTTGACAAGTTATAAACTTGAATATACCTTTTGCTAGGTGGTGCGTCTTCAAAGTCTCTATATAAAATATTGACATTATATCTACCATCTATAGCGGCTTTTACATCTTCAATAGAAACCCCTTCCGTTATAAGTTGACGGTTTTTATTGATTTCTTCTAATATAAGTTCCTCATATAGATTGTAAAGCTTCATGTCTAAATTATATTACAACTTGTCCAATATTTTGAGATGTGTTTGGTGCAATGTAATTAGAACCAGCAATTATGTTTGGTCCATAACCCCATGTAGCAGCATTTAAAGTGATTTGTGGATTACGTCCAGAACCTGGAAGGCTTGGCACCCCAAATCTATCTTCAATGTTACCACCAGCATAGTTATTTATAGCGCCAAAAACACCTTGTGACACACCGTCACCAGTTCCTCTACCATTATAAGGGCTAAGGTTGTCTGCAAGTGCGTTTGTATTGGTATCTGAATATGAATCGTTAGCGTTCCCAGTTATTTGTGGGTTTTTATAAGGTCCTTGGAAGGTGTATTTACCAGTACCAATTGCTGTTTGGTTTATAAGCGCTAGACGTCCAGAACCTGGATATAACGGATTTCCGTTAATTGCGTAATCTTCAAGAGGTGATTGACCACCATTGTAAGGATAAGTAGGCATAGTTTACTAAATTTGTTTTTTGTTATGTGTCATATACTCTATTAAATATCTAATATCAGAGATTTCTTTTTGTAATTCTTCATTATAAACCTCTTTATTAGACATTATTTTACGATTTATACTACCTTTGGTTACTTTTGGAACACCACCAACACCTGTTGGGTTTGCATTGTCCCTATCTTTTTCGTGAGATTTTATAAATTGATTTTCTCTTCCAGCATCCATCCCAACTTTTTTAACTCTATAATTGGCTTCTTTTGCTGTTTTAACTAGAGTTTCAACTTCTTTAAATCTTTCTTCACCACCCAAACGATTGTATTCTTCACAACCATTTGTTGTTTCACAAAGTTCTTTTGCTTTTCTAAGCCTAGATAATTCCATAGCAAAAGCTTGGTGAGATTTTTCCTCACCATCCTTTGTTTTGTGAATATCTTTGCTAATTTGTGAATTCATGTTTAAAGTTTTTTACTGGCTTGTTTTGTTTGGATAGCTTTTTTCAAATCTTCTAACTGTTTTTCAGTTAACTCAGCGTCTTCAATCGTATCTATTAATTTGGCAACTTTTGGATTGTAGTCTTTTGATGTCACTTCGGCTGACTTGCTTTTTTTAACCAAATCTTCAATTTTTTCTTCAACTGTTTTTTTGGTAAGAACAACACTTTTATTTTCATTTTCAAAAGTTACGATACCACCTTGGCTTCTTCTACCACCATAACTATAAACAGCAAACCATGGAATATTTTGTCTATATCTACCAAATACTTTGTCACTAGTTGTTGCTTGGCCTTTTTCATAATCAGAATTATCATCATATGTTTTAACAACTGGCCCAGTTTCAATTTCACTGTTGTTTGTAGGGTTCCTATCATTTCCACTAGCAAACATGTCGCCACCGACTAATTCGTTTACTTTATTAGAAAATTCTTTTTTTGTCATTATAGCCATAATTTATCTTTTCATATAAATATATTCAAAGCCGAGAATATTTATAGTAAAACACAAGAAAACATGTCATTTAGAACAAAATTAGACTTTTCTAGCAATAGACAGGTCAAACAATATGAAAAATTATTCACAGCACTATCAGGCGGTACCCAATTTGGTATGCCTTATAGCGCATTAACTACTGGACCAAACCTAACAACAACAGGTGTGACACAAACATACACAAACTTGGTGAGCACATTTTCTGGTAATTCTGGAACAACTATTTTTACATGGTATGACCCTAACATGGCCTTGGGTGCGCCATACTTGTCTGCGATTACACCATCAACTAGTGCAACAACACAAGAAGTAGGTCCTATATTCACAGGTAATACAACTGGCGTTACTCAGGATGGTTACACATACAATGCAACATATAGCGGAATTACATTTGATTTGGTCGGCTTAGCAATGATTGATTTGGGTGGCGGTGCTTATAGTGGTAGTGTTCATACGAATACGTTAACATATTACAGTGCAAGTACATTAGATTATACTGGTAGAACAATATGGGTAGATGTTTCTGGAATTACTAGAACTGAAAATTTAATTATGACAAAATCTCCTCAAATAGGTTATGTTTTGACATGTGTTGATGCTGAGGGGAGGGTTGCTTTTGGTCCTGTTTCTGGAGCCTCGACAGGTTATTGGACTGCTGGTACATTGTCAAATTCTATAGTACCTATTAATAATTCAGCTGGTAATAATAAACTTGGTGTAAATATTGACCCACAAACAGCCTTTGATGTGGTAAGTACCAATGGTTTGATGAGAGCTTATATTAGTGAATCATCACCAGCAAATAGTTTTATTGCTAGTGGTAATACTTCTGGCTTTACTCAAATAGGAGCTGCAAATAAATCTAGTCTTTCTGGTTCTTTTGGTGTTTTGATTGGTTGTATAGGTATAAATCAAAATTCATATCCAACATATGGTACTAGTGGTAGTACATTTCTTTATTCTGGTGAAGAAAGTATAGGTTTGAATATAATAAAAAATTATAGTTCAACATTTATTAACAATGATAACTATATAAGATTTTATGCTGGTGGTAACCCAAGTACCATAACCAACGCACATATTCACATACAAGGAAGTGGTGCTACACAAGGTTATGTTGGATTTAATACTTTGATTCCGACAGAAAGGTTGGACATAAACGGAAATGCTAGATTTAGAAGTATAGGAAGTTCGGCATCTGCTGGAGCTTTACATTATACTAGTAATGGAACATTAACAACAAATACATCTGACGAAAGACTTAAAGAAAATATACTACCATTATCAAATGCTTTGGATACTGTAAAAGCTTTAAACGGAGTCACATATCAATGGAAAGACAAAGATTCTGGTGGTGATTCGGTTAGGATTGGGTTTATTGCACAACAAGTCAATAGTGTTGAACCAAAATTAACATTTACAAATCAAATTGATGGGTATATGGGAATTCATACCAATGACATAATACCAATTTTGGTTGAGGCAATAAAAGAATTAAGTTCTGGTACTACTTTATCAGAAAATACTTTTTTAGAAACTCAAAGCATTGTAGCTGAGGATAATAACATAGATTTAAATTTTGGTGGAAACCAGCAAACAGCTATAGAAGGCGGTATTAGAGTTTTGCATGCTTTAGGTGTTGATAAGTCAGCCGAGTTTTTAATTGATACTGATGGAAATTGGAAGACGAATACTGGTTTTGTACCTTCTAGCATAACAATCCCTACTTATACACCGACATCTTCAACTGACACAAATGGTTCATTAGGTAATATAACAAGAGATGAAAACTATTTTTATATAAAAACAAAAAATGGTTGGAAAAGAAGCATGCTAGAAAGTTTTTAACATATGTCGCAAATACGTGAAACCAAATTAAATCCTGTACCAATACAAACTGGATATGGTGCCCCATCACACATATCACCAGCTGGTTCTTTTTATTTTGACTTTAATACTGGTATAGAATATCAAAATAAAGACGGTGTTAATACATGGGTTCAATTTTTAGACGCAACAAATAACAATCTTTCAAGTTATTATTTACCACTTAGCGGTGGAACAGTATTTGGAGACACAATATTCACATCTGGTTTAACAGCAAATACACTAGACATAACCAATTATATTGATTTTAATACTGGGACAACAAATCCAACACCATTAGGTGGTAGAGTATTTTTTGATAATGGTGCAAAAGCTTTAAGTTATTATGACGTATTAGGTAATAATGTTCCTATTGCAATGGGTCAACAGTTATACACAAGGGTTTATAATGGAACTGGTTCACAAATAGATAAAGGTAAGGTAATTTCAATTACTGGTACATCAAATGGTTTACCTAGTGCTACGCTAGCTGTTAACACACATGCTATAAATTCTGCAAAACCAATTGGTTTAGCGGCAGAGAATATACCTAACAATTCAGAAGGTTTGGTTATAAACAATGGTATTTTAAGCGGTATCACGTTAAACACCTTTTCAAATGGTGATACATTGTATTTATCGGATACCGCTCCTGGTGGTTACGTGGCCACAACATCATCATTGGCATTTACTGCCAGAACAAATGAAATTGGGTATGTTATTCAAACAGGTTCTACAACTGGTAAAATTTATGTTAATATCAATAATGAAGATAGCAATCTTAGTTTAACCGATATTGAAAGAAATATTCTTGAGGGTAATGTTATATCAACTGGAACATATGCATTTACTGGTTTAACAAGAGTATCAAATACATTATTTTCTATTGCCCCAATGAATGGTTGGGTTGTTAAGAATACGAATGGGTATGCTACATTACCAGAGGTTATAAACATTGTTTATAATGGTACAACTGGTATAACAACACCATATCTAACAACAGCTGACGCAACATATGTTTTGATAACAAGTGCAGCAACTGTAACACTACAAACTACATTCCCAACTCCACAAGAAAGAAGACAAAATATATATTTGGGTAAAGTAGTGCATCCAAATAGAAGTACTATTTTAAATGTAAACAACACGGTAGATTTTGACGTGAGTCCAATGTCAGCACTTCGTGACATGTGGACATCATTTAAACTTATTAATGTTGGTATTATAATTAGTCCAAATGGTGCAAACTTAAATATAAACACATCGGCTGGTACACTTTGGGGAAACGGTATCGGTTGGGTCACTAATCAACTTAACCCTAATAGTGTTAGTTTATCTGGAAAATCACCAGCATCCTTTGCATATAGGACACAGACTGGGGGTACAGCAACAGAAACCACCACAATTGATACTTTAAATTATGATGTTGGTGGGGTGGTTACCAACATACCTGGTTCTGGTAACTTTACAACTCAAAGAATTTATCAATTCCCAACTGGGTTAATTAGGATACAATACGGCCAACATTATTACCCTACACTAGCAAAAGCTTTGGCTGAGTTGCCAAATGAAACATTTGTTGAATACTCAAACAACAGAGATAATGGTATCCTTATTGGTTATTTGACTGTAAAAGATGGCACAACAAATTTATCAGATACGAATGATGCTATTTTTACACTTGTTTCTAAATTTGGTGAGGCTTTGGGTGGTACAGCTGGTTTGTCAACAACTACGTTACAACAAGCTTATGATAATAGTACAACACCAGAAATCATTATAAATGCAGCCTTAGATGGTTTAACCATAAAAAACGGTACTGGAAATCCAGACGCAACAACACATTTATTGGAAGGGCAAAATACCGCTGGTTCAACAACCTCATTTATTACAGCCGCTGGTGGTTTTAGTGGTTCTAGTGTATCTGCAATTACAATTACAACACCTAGTGTTACAGCCAACGCAAATGGTTTGACGGCTAGTACAATATCAGCTACAACATATCAAAATTTACCAATAGATATACGTACAAGTGGAGCTACATATTCAAATAATACTTTTACATTTACCAATAATACTGGAGGTACATTTAATGTGTTATTTAATACTTTAACTGGTTTAACGGTTAATGGTAGTTTATTAGTAACTGGTACAACATATCTTGGTAACGGAACATTTACAAAGTCAGGATTTGCAACTGGAGATGTTCTTCTTGATAATAATAGTACAGATTCTCCAGGTGTTTTGTTTTATTATGCAAATAATTCAAACTATGGTATTGATAGTTGGAATGGGTCATTTGATATCCTAAGTGGTCAGTTGTTTCGTGTAACAAATAATTTAAATGAAACAGGTGGAGCCGTAAAGATGGCGATAGACACTACAGGTAATATGGCAGTCGGTGGTTTTATAAAAGCAAATGCGTGGAGAGCTGGTCAAGTAGTAAACGATATTATGTTAAGTAATACTGAAGTAACTATTAGCACAACAACTATTGCGACTAGTACTTCGGATACTGATTTCTTAACTTACAGTTATACTCCATTAAGTTCTACCAGTTATTTGGTTATTCATTATCATTTAGCAGATTATAGGTTTGATAGTGGGACTGGTAATGATTCATATTTTTCCAGAATAAAGGTAGATGGTGCTGAAATTACATATTCAAGACAAAGTACAGTTAACGGAAACCGTTCTGGTGTTCTTTTCCCTTTAACTGGAAGGTATACAAATTCTAATACAACCGCTAAATCAATAGTTGTTGCATGTCGTAGAGATTCAGCCGATGATAGTATAACAATAACAAACTCGTCTACTTCAATGTGGTTGAGAATAACAGAAATAGGTAGGTAATCTATATAGATTAAAGAACTAAAGAATATGTAATATATTTATTAGAAAATATTAGATGGGTAATATAAAAAATTTTAATTTTAACAAGCTAGACCTTAGACTTTCCAATAGTGAATATTGGGATTTGTTTTTAGCATCGGATGATAGCACTTTACAACCAGTAGGTCCTGTTTCATCTGGTGATTGTCTTGTTGTTTGGTATGATTTTAATAATGAGTCTATTTACCCAAATAGCGC
>Ga0214917_10008323_pt1 | contig 10217 bp, 4 predicted proteins | sample LL_1208_BB_MetaG_FD_177983 | JGI IMG/M metagenome (GOLD analysis project Ga0214917, IMG submission 177983) | Freshwater microbial communities from Lake Lanier, Atlanta, Georgia, United States - LL_1208_BB | ecosystem: Environmental > Aquatic > Freshwater > Lake | place: USA: Georgia | collected...
AAAAAAGCCCGTCCCTCTACCTCGTCCGCATGGTCGAGGGGAGCCACCGGCAGCGCGGTTTCGCCGCCCTCGCCGATTTCGCGGACTACGCCTCCGGCCAGTTCCGCAAACACGAGTTCACCCGCCCGGACAAGGAAGACGACCGGGTCAACCTCATCCGCCACCTCGGTGCCCTCACCGGCCCCGTCCTTGCTGCCTACCCCGACCTGCCGGAGCTCACCGCGGAGATGGACCGGATCGAGAAGTCCGGCGCACCCATCGCGGAAGTCACCGATGAGCGGGGTGTCCGCCACGCTTTCTGGCGGGTGCCGGATCCGGACCCGGTGGTGAAACTATTTGCCAAGGTCTCCCGGGCCTACATCGCCGACGGACATCACCGCGCCGCAGCCGCCGCCCGCCTTGCCGGGGAGAAGCCCGGGCCCCGGGGCATCCTCACCGTCTTTTTCCCAGCATCGGAACTCAAGATCCTTCCTTATCACCGTCTGGTTTTGAAACTGGATCCACTCAACACTGAGTCACTCCTCGCCGCCGCTCGAAAGGCCTTTGCGGTGACCGGGCTTTCCTCCGCGCCTCCCGATAAAACCGGCAAGGTCGGTCTTTTTGTCGACAATCGCTGGTATCAGCTGGCCTGGAATGCAGATCCCCAGGCTGATCCAGTGGCCAAGTTAGACGCTTCCGCTCTACAGGATCGGCTACTCGGCCCGGCGTTGGGCGTGAAGGATCCGCGCACTGATGCCCGACTGGATTTTGTCGGCGGAGTTCACGGCACCACCGCCCTCGAAAAAAAGGTCCGGACGGGCGAGGCCGCCGCCGCCTTCAGCCTCCCCTCCGTCTCCTTGGCGCAGATTTTTTCCGTGGCCGATGCCGACCAGATCATGCCTCCCAAAAGCACCTGGTTTGAGCCCAAGCTCAGGTCCGGCCTTTTTGTCCATCGATTTTCCAGCCCATCAGCCTCCTAAAGGGGTAGGCAGCCATCCCCTTGCAAACGGGGATTTCCTAAGTAAGTTCTCTTACAGATGGTTACGCACGCAGGTTTGGGGCGGTTGAGCAAGCCGGCCACGCTGCTGGCCTGTCTGCTTTTTTGCTTTCTGCTGGAAAATCCTGCCTTTTCGCAAACCTACCGGCTCGTCTGGGAAGAGGATTTCGATCAGATAGATCCCACGGATGCGGCCAATTACAACCGGTGGGATCTGAATCGCTCGGTCTGGAACATCGAGGTGGTGGACAATCCCGCCAACAATGAAATCCAGCAGTACCGGGACAACCGCGACAACGTCCGTCTTGAGGTGGATCCCTCGGAATCCGGGGACGGGTTGCTCGTTATCGAGTCGCGCCGCCAAAACACCACCCAGAATCTGGGGGCCTGGACCTCCGGGCGCATCAACAGCAAGGGAAAATTCCGCTTCAAATACGGTTTGATCGAGGTTCGCGCCAAATTACCCCCTTTGCTGGGAAGTTGGCCGGCCATCTGGATGATGGGCGACAATATCGACACTCTCGGTTGGCCCCGTTGCGGCGAAATCGACATCATGGAGATGGGCCGCGTCACCGGTTGGAACTCGATCCTCGGCACCATCCATTGGAACGCCCCGGGCAGCCCGCCCGCCCCGGATTACTGGCAGGCCTCCGTCGGATCCGCGCCCAACTCCAACCTTGCGGTCAGCGACTCCACCACCGCCTTCCATGTCTACCGGATGGAATGGACCCCCTCCCAGATCCGCTGGTTCGTGGACGGCACCAACTTTTACACCCAGGAAATCGCCAGCATCACCGGAAGCCCCAACAACCCCTTCGTCAGTCATGATTTTCATTTCCTTCTCAATAACGCCATGGGCGGGACGATGGGCGGCACCGTCGACACCTCCGGATCCGCCAGCACCCGCTACGAGGTGGATTACATCCGGGTCTACCAGACGGATGCCGGCAACACCGTCCTGACCCAGCGTCCCGCCCTTTCCGGCGAGACCGTGACACTCGCCTACGGCCAAACCACCAACCGCGTCGTGCCGATCCTGAATTATCCGCACACCCTCACCGTCAGCGGCTCGATCCCCGGCCTGACCGCCTCCGTCCAGACCTCCGCCCAGCCCGTGGCCGGATTTTCCGGCTCCACCGGCAAGACCGAGCTCGTTCTCAGCGGCACGCCCACCCAATCCGGCACCTTCAACCTCACTGTCACCGCCGTCAATTCGGTGGGATCGCAAACGCTCACCCTTCCCGTCACCATCACCGGCATCCCCTCCTGGACCCCGCTCAATCCCGGGTTCGACCAGTCCACCTCGGGTGCGCCCACTTCCTGGAGCGTTCCCCCGGCCGGGAACTCCACGGTCTGGAGCAATTCGGTTTCCGCCCTCTCCAACGCCATCACCGTGGCCAGCACGAACGGCTGGATCCGCTCCCAAACCAACGCCACCGCCGACGGCTACGAATTGGCCACCAACGGCAGTGTCTATTACGGCTCCAGCACGCCCGTGGTTCCCCGCACCGCCCCCGCCTCGCTTAAGGTCTACGGCGGCTATGCGGCCAATGGGGGCGCCGGCACCGTCCGCATGTACCGGGTGACCAATGCCACCGCCGGCACCCAGTACCAGTTTGAGGCCTACGCCCACACCGGCGCCATTGACGGAATCGGCGGCAGCAACGTCTGCCGGCTTTATCTCGAGTTCCGCGCCAGCGGAGCCAACAGCAACGTCATCGCCACATACACCTCCACGGCCGAGATGAACTCCTCCTCCCCCAGGGGAACCTGGACCCTGTTCCAGACCCCCGTGGTCACCGCCCCATCCGGCACCGTCACCGTGCGCGCCGGCACGGAGTTCATCCAGCCGGGCAACCGCAACTCCGTGCCCGCCGACGGCTGCGTCTATTGGGACGACTTTGTCTTGAAGACCCCTACCCCCTCGCCCGCCATCGTCACCAACCTCGCCTCCGGCCCTGCCCTGCAGCTTTCCTCCGGCGGTTGGGCTGAGCAGACCGTCTCCGTGGAGCCCAACGCCTCCTACCGCTTTGCCGGGACCAACACCGCCTCCACCGGTTCCGTCTCCGCCACGGTGACCTGGAAGAACGACGCCGATACGGCCGTGGGCAGCAGTTCCGCGCTGGTTTCCACCAACAGCCAGTCCTGGCAACTCTCCTTGACCAGTCCGGTCTCCGCCACCCGGGCCACCCTCCGTCTGGACCAGACGAACGGAACCCCCCAGGTCGCCGACATCTCCTGGGATTTTCTCCGTCGCTTCCGCCTCTTCAACCGGGGAGCCGAAACCGTCGAGGCCGGCGCCGCCCGCTCCTGGACCGGCACCAACGGCACCACCAACTCCCTCACCCTGGCCGACACGGGCCAGCGTTCAGGGAGTTTCGCCCTCAAGGTGGGCAGTCCCAGCACCTCTTTCGACTCCCTCTCCGGCTGGACCCAGGAAATCGCCGTGACCAACGCCGGGACGCAATGGATTGCCGAGGTCTGGTCCAAAAATTCCGTCCTGGTTTCCGGCAGCAGCCGGGGCCTTCTCCGTCTGGAGTTTTTCGACGGCACCGGCTCCACCCTGCTCACCGGAGACAGCGTTCTTCCCAAATCCTCCTCCTTCTCCCGCTCCCAAGTCTATCTGCGCGCCCCCGCCGGATCCACCAAGGCAAGGATCTCCCTCCTGCTCAACCAGGTGGCCTACGCGGCCGGGGAGCTCGTGTTTGACGATGCCGACGTCCGCGAGCTTTCCCAGGCCGACTACCTTGCGACCCGCGCTGACTCCCTCGGGCTGAGCGGCGCCGATTTCACCGCCGCCGGCGATCCCGACCGTGATGGGGTCCCTTCCGGCGATGAGTTCCTCTGGGGAACGGATCCATTTTCCGCATCCTCGGTCACCACCCTCAGCACCAGCCAACCCCAGATCAACACCCTGCGCCTATCCTGGATGGCCACGCCGGGCTCCTCCTACGTGCTCGACACCTTTTCCCAGCTGACCCCCGCATCGGCCACCCCCTCCAGTTCCACCGACATGATCGTCACCCCCCCCACCAACACCGTTTCGCCGTTTGCCACCTACTACGATGTCCCCATCAGCGGACCCCGGGGCTTTTACCGGATCCGATTAAAATGAACAAAAAGGCGTAAACCCAATCAAAGGAAGTATGGCAAATAGGTCCCTTGATTTTGGCGAAAGGAAGGCTAGGTCTATACTATGTTAAAACCCCGGTATTCCGTCTCTTTCCCTCTCCTCACCGCTCTTTTCCTTGGATTGGTTCAGGCAGGTTTTGCAGCCACCACGAACACCTTGGTGGATTTCAAATTCAATGATGGCAAGACCCCGTTGCAGTTGGGCTTAGCCACCTATCAGGCCACCGCCGTGGTTTTCTCCGCCTCGGTCACCAACGAATCAAGCCCGCTCTTCTCCACCACCAACCCCGCCACCAACGGATACCTTCTTTTCACAGCAAACTCCACCTCCGCCAACTTGGGCACAGGCTTGCCGAATTGGGGTGGTTGGTGGGCCGGGGCAAATCTGGCCACCATCCAGACCCAGTACACGAATGGCGGGTTGGGCGTTCCTTTGCTCGGCACCGGGTTGCCCGATCCCTCCAAAATTTCCCTTACCGCCCGTGTGCGCGCCCGGGGCATGACCAACCCGGCCGGTGCGGTGGTGATCCTCAAAATCATCGGCTTTTCGGACAATCCCAACATCCCCACCTCAGGCTACCGCAGGGTTCAGTTCCGTCCCTTTTTCCTGACCAATTCGGAATGGACCACCGTCGGCGGATCCTTCGACCAACTCACCAACTCCTTTGGGACAGACTTCAATTTTCTCACCGGGGCGGCGGCCTTGAAAACCGACCCGTCCTTCACCGTCATCGCCGAAATTTCCGGATTCGCCGGGGATGGTTGGGGATTCCAAAACAATATCCGCGTGGAAATCGATGACGTGAAGCTCACCGTCCTCGATCAGGCGGCCCCGGACATGGTCGTCTCCTCCGTCACCCCTCTCGCCGGCGTCCCCGGCACCCGCGTGACCTTGACCGGTTCGCTCTTCGGAACCAATCCCACGGTGCGCTTTGCGGGCAACACCAACGCCAACAACCTGCTTTCCGTCACCAACGGCAGCCTCATCACCGCCTCGGTTCCCAGCAATGCGGTCACCGGCAAGATCACCGTGACCTCGGGATCCATCCAGGCGGCGAGCGCCAAAAACTTCTGGGTCACTGCCGCCACCAACCTCCTGGCTGACCCCACCTTCTCCATCCCCACCGGGGACGGAACCGCCAATCCTTATTGGGTTTTCTTCGAAGGCGCGCGCATTCCCAATCCCACGGACGAGGCCTGGGCCGCCGGTGAGGATGCATCCCCGGTGGTCGCCCTGCCAGGATGGGAAGGCACCGCCTACGGCGGCTTTTATCAAGAGGCCTCCTACAATGCGGCCGATGGCGATTTCTTCACGCTCAGCATCCGCGGCAAGATGGATGCCAACTTCAGCGCCTCGGCCTGCAACCTGGCCATGAGAATCGTCGAGCCCTTCACCGACAACAACTATGACGGGCAACCGGACTCCGCCAGCGCCTTCACCGACCTCAACGGCAACGGCATTTGGGACAATATCTTTGTGGCCAAGGACGTCCTCCCGGACATGAAACAAAACCCCGACCGGTGGGCCACCTACACCGCCACCATGAGGGTCACCAACTCCGCGGTTCTAAACCTTCTCCAGAATAACCGGGGATTGATCCGGGTCACCGTCCAGCCACTCGGGCGGGCAGTCAACGCCACCAACCCGCTGACCACCCTGCTCTTCGACAACGCCGTTCTCAAACAGCAGGCCTCCACCAATGTCGGGGCCCAGATCTCCGTCAGCCTGGCCGGCTCCGCCGTCACCAACGGCGCGACCTTGACGGTTCCGGATGCCTTGGTGGGCTTCACCTCCTCCTACTCGCTGCAGGTCGTCAACAACGGCGCCGAGGACCTGGTCCTGAGCAATGTTTCCGCCACCGGCGGCTTCACCATCGCCCCGGGTTCCCTCCCCATCACCATCCCCTACGGCAGTTCCCGCAGTCTCTCCCTCAAGGCCTCCCCGTCGGTCGCAGGCGCCTTTTCGGGCACCGTCACCATCGCCAACAACGACAAGGAGACTGCCGACCGGACCTTCACCTTCACGGTGGGTTCCTCCGCACGGCCCACCACGGAAAACTTCACCTCGGGAAACCCCGCCACCCTGGGTTACTCAAGCCAGTTTGCCGGTCCCACCACCCTGCTGGGCACTTCCACCCTTTCCGTCACCAACGGCGTTCTGCGGCTTGCCGTGGACACCTCGGACAACAACGTCGTCCAGACCGGAACCTCCTGGTACACGGGGATCCAGAGGGAGTTCGCCACCCCCGGCCTAATCGACCTCACCAACACCACCTTCCAGGTCTCCCTGCGCGCCTTCGGGGTTTACACGGGCACGGCCGGCCTGAAAAACAAGGTGGAGGTCCGCCTGGAATCCCTCAATGCGCCCGGCGGGGCGGCCACGGGATTTTTGCAGCTCGGACGCCCCTTGGACGATACGGGCTACCTTGCCGGGGGAGCACCCAGTTTCATCCCGGACGGAACCTATGACCGCGTTGCCCTGGAACTGAACGAAGGAGGATCTTTTGTCACCGCCGGGGGAACCAACCTCACCGCCCTCTCGACCAACACCGGGTCCAACTCCTTGCTGCGCGCCGTCAACGGATGGGTCGCGGGCGCCTCCACTACCGGAACCCTCACCCCCACCAGCACGCTCAAAACCGATGCACCTTTCTTCCGCATCGTTGTCCTGATCAACCAGTCGGAATTCGATTACGACAACAACAACCTCGTGGAGATCGATTCCCTCACCTTCTCCCCCGGCACCACCAGTGCGCCGACACCCACCCTCACCATGGCCAATCCCGGCTTCGAGCTGGACACCACCCTAGGCGGCGGATCTCCTCCCGTGTCTTGGTTACAGTCTCCCACGGATGGAGTTACCAAGGAGCTCGCTCCCACCGGGGCGGCCATTTACAACCAGTCGATCCAGGCCAACGACGCCACCGCCACGATTACCTCCCATGGCGGGTTGAACACCATGAAACTGCGCGGGGCCTATTACTACGACAACCTTGGCGTCTTTGTCCCCACCCGCGGCTTTGTCTACCAGGAGTTCAAGGACCTGGTGGCCTCGGGGGAATCCGTCCAGCTGAAGGCGCGGTTCTATACCGCCTCGATCGATCCCCTCACCGGCGGCGCCAAGGCCTACCTCACACTCAAATTCTTTGACGGTTCCTACAATTACCTCGGCGCACAGAGCACGGAGGTCAATTCCGCCAACCAGGTCACCAATGCCTGGACCGAATACTCCGTGACCGGGGCCATGCCGGCGGGCGCGACCATCGTCCAGGCGGGGGTGGAATACGCGCAGAACGCGGGAACGGATAACGGCTCGGTCTATGTGGACACTTTCTCCATTGCCAAGGTCACCAACACCCCCCTCTCCGCATACGACCAATGGCTCGCCGACAACGGCCTGACCGGAAAGACCTTTGACGCCGTCGGTGCCAGGTACGCCTTCGGGGCCTCCCGTCCCCAGGTGGGGGGCGTTGCCTCCACCCCTTCCCTCAGCGGCACCACCCTCTCCTACAGCTTTGACCAGCGGACAGACAGCACCCTGGCGGTCACTGCGCAGTACAGCACGGATCTCGTCAATTGGGCGGACCTTCCCGCGGGCTTCCTCGCCAACACCACGGGAGCCGCGGCCGGATTCCAGCGAAAGCTCCTCTCGGTGAGCGTCGGATCCGGAGGGGTTCCCACGCCGAAATCCTTCATCCGCCTCAAGGTCATCCGCACCCCGTAGCCGAATCTGCAAGGAAGCGCTCGGGTCCGGGGATCCAACCTCCCCAACCCAAGCTGATCCCATCGGTCCTCAAAAACCTTGTTGGCGTGCCCTCGCAAAGGACGCCTTCAGCGACTGCTTGGCTTGGTTTTCGCTCCTGGAAAGGCTGGCTATTGGCCGGGCCCACTTACGCAATCTAGCTGCGCTCAAACTGAAAACATTCCGGTGGGGCGCCCTCGATGAGGGCGTATAAAACGATATTCTAATTCAAAGTTTTGCGGCAAACGCACGCTGGTGTTGGTTTTTTACCACACCAGTCTGTCCCGCCGCCTGCAGACAGGCCTTCGCCGGCCCAATCAAACTTTCAACTGTGCCAGCTTTTACTGGCCGTAAATCACGTGCTTGTTCAGCACCTTCCCTTTGGCGATGGCTTCGGCGTGTCCGTCCGTCATGACAACATTCACCTTCCCGTTGTGGCGATACCGCATCCAGGGGTTGTTTCCATTGTCATTATCCGTGGTCGTGCTGATGGCCTGCTCAAGGTCGACCGCTCCGCGCCCGGCGGACTGGGAGACGAAAATCGAGGGGCTTTCGATCGAGTTGGGGGACCATCCCTTGTTTCCCGGGTTTTGGCACATGTCCGCGCACAAAATCACCTCGGAAGGTCGGGCAATGGCATTGAGCTGGAGACCGTTGGTTCCCCGGGGCATCAACCCACCGTGCATCCCGTAGGTCAGGGCAATCTCGGTGTCGTTGCCGGCATTGAGGACCGGTTTAAGAGCCCCTGGACAGACAAAGATGGTGTTTTTCTTGTCCGCCTTCGCAGAAATGAAGTTCGTCAGACTCTTGGCCCAAGCGGGATCCATCCCGGATCCCGCATCGGGGAGACGCATTTGGTTCTCGGCAGCATAGGCCAAAGTGGCGATTCCGATCTGCCGTAGGTTGGAGAGGCAGGCACCAGCCTTGGCATTGGCAAGACCACGGTTGATTGCCGGCACAGCCAACCCGGCCAAAAGGCCTAAAATGCTTATAACCACAAGGAGTTCCACAAGAGTGAAAGCACTACTTCTTAACGCTTTATGCATGGTCTGATAGTCCACTATTTTTGTCCCTTTCGCAAATATTTTTATTTGACTTTCAGCAAATTTGCATTAGGATACACCTAGGTAGAAAAAACACAGCAAACCACAGAAAGGAAAAAACAAATGAGCTATATAAAAAAGTTAAGTCTTGCTGCTGCGGCCGTTGTCGCACTCGCTATCCAGACAGGCAACGCCATAACGGTCACGGTCAGTTCCAATGCCCTTACGAAGGGATTCATGAATGTTGTTGACCTCGGCGGCAATTTTCAGTTTGGCAGTTCTTGGGGCATTCCCGACCTCAGGGCGAACTTCTCAAACGGAGGTTCCACTGTGACTCTTCTGCCCAACAATATCGGTGACCCCAATCCTTACTGGTACATTGGGGGTGGCGCACTCGGAAACCCAGGCAATAAAAAGATGGAGGCAAACCTTTATAATGACGCATTGAGCGACACCCTGCTCGACCAGACCTTAACCTTTTCCGGGGTGGTGGATTCCTACACTTTAACTTCGGATTATGTCGTCAAGGCCTTCATCAAAGATTTTGCCGCCGATTACAGTTCTTTTAATGTTGTCGATCAGGTCCTCAATGCGACCACGGGAACTTTCACGCTTAACTATAATGTAGGATCTGCGATCGGACGCCATGTTCAGTTTGGCTTCCAGACCTATGGCCCTAACGCGTGGGGAACGGATGCCGATACCAAGGGTTCTGCCGTTATTAGTGCGATCCCTGAACCCTCCTCCGCCGCCCTGATGGGTCTGGGCGTGGCCGGGCTACTGGCCTTCCGCATGCGCCGGAAAGTCTGAAGAAACGATTCGGGTAAGTTCCTTTCTGTGAAAAACCCGGGAGGTCAATCCTCCCGGGTTTTTTGTTATTTCCACCCGTAGGGCGACCGACTCTCCCCTTTCCCCAATCCTGGACGCTAAACCGCCCCCCGCTTACGGATCAGATCTCGGTACCAGTAGTAGGAATCCTTGGGTGTCCGTTTCTCTGTCTGGTAATCAATGTGGATCAGGCCAAACCGCTGCTTGTAGCCCTCCGCCCATTCAAAATTATCCATCAGCGACCAGTGAAAGTAACCCTTCACCGGAACCCCCTCCCCCACGGCTTTTCTCAGCTCCCGCAGGTATCGCCTCGTGAAATCGATTCTTTGCGGGTCGTGCACCTTGCCGTCCTCCGCCACCCAGTCCGGGTTGCTCATGCCGTTCTCCGTGATGTAAACGGGCAACCGATACCTTTCATGGAGGAATTTCGGCCCCCAGCGCAGGCTGGGAGGGGTGATGTTCCAGTGAAAGAGGGTCCGGGGATTTCCCTCGCCCA
>Ga0214917_10008324_pt1 | contig 10217 bp, 6 predicted proteins | sample LL_1208_BB_MetaG_FD_177983 | JGI IMG/M metagenome (GOLD analysis project Ga0214917, IMG submission 177983) | Freshwater microbial communities from Lake Lanier, Atlanta, Georgia, United States - LL_1208_BB | ecosystem: Environmental > Aquatic > Freshwater > Lake | place: USA: Georgia | collected...
GAACCCCGTGTGGTCGATGGTCGACGTCAAACTCGTGCAGATCTTCCCCCGCGAAATCCCGCTCGACGAACTTCGCGGCGCAAAGTCCCTGGCGGGGATGGAACTGTGGCGCCGTGGCAGCCGGCTTTCGGTCACTCCCGTCACGCCGGCCGAATTTCGCACGATTGCACGGCTCTCTGAAAGACCGCCCACCAAGCGGGCATAATGACGGGCATGCCCTGCCGGATCGAGTCGAATTCCGAGTCCCGCACCACTGCGGCCGCTGCCCCGCGGCCGCTGCCGGAGGCCCTCACCTGGATCGAAGGCGAGATCCTCGCGCTTCGCGCGGCCGGCCTCGAACGGCCTGCCCGCGTGCGCGAGGGGCGCCAGGCTGGTGAGGCGTGCCTCGACGGCCGCACGCTCCTGAACTTCGGCTCCAACAACTACCTCGGCTATGCAGGCGACGTGCGGCTCACGCGGGCAGCGTCGCGGGGCTCCTGCGCCGAGGGCTTCGGCGCCGGTGCGAGCCCGCTCGTGAGCGGCCATTCCCAAGCCCACGAAGCGCTCGAGCAGGCGATCGCGGGGCTCCTCGACGTCGAGGCGGCCCTCGTTTTTCCCAGCGGTTTTGCCGCCAACACCGCCACGATCGCGGCCCTCGCCGGCCCCGAAGACTTCATCGCCAGCGACGAGCGTAACCACGCGAGCATCATCGACGGATGCCGGCTTTCCCGGGCTCGCGTGGGCGTCTTTCCGCATCGCGACCTTGCCGCGCTCGATGCAGTCCTGGCCACGGCCCGCGTTGCCCGCCGCCGGCTCATCGTCACCGACGCGTTGTTCTCGATGGACGGCACGGTCGCCCCGCTTGCCGGGCTCTGCGATCTGGCCGAAAAACATGCGGCCATGCTCCTCGTCGACGAGGCCCACGCCACGGGTGTCTTCGGCAGCCGGGGCAGCGGCCTCGTCGAGGAGACGGCGACCGCCGACGGCGTTCATGTGCGCGTGGGCACGCTCTCGAAGGCGATCGGGGCCGCCGGAGGCTTTGTTGCGGGCAACGCCACGTTCATCCACTGGCTGCGGCACACGGCGCGGGCCTGGATCTTCTCCACGGCCCATCCACCGGGTGTCGCCGCCGCCGCCACCCGGGCGATCCGGCTCTTGCAGGAGGAGCCCGACCGGCGGGTCGATCTTCTCGGGCGCGCCGTCGACTTCACCGCGCGTCTGCGGCAGACCGGCCTCGACATCGGCGACACAGAGTCGCAGATCGTGCCCGTGATCGCCGGCCAGCCGGCTGCCGCCGTCGCCCTGGCTGAGCGGCTCGCCAACGAGGGGTTTTTCGTGCCCGCGATTCGGCCGCCGAGCGTGCCCCAGGGCCGGAGCCTCGTGCGGGCGAGCCTCTCCTGGCTCCACGACGAACACGACCTCAGCCGCCTCGCCGCGGCGCTCGCCACGCATGCCCGCTGACTCACCCGACGCGTGGTGCGTGATCGGCGCGGGCCCCTCGGGCCTCACGGCGCTCAAGAACCTGCGCGGCTGTGGCATCCCGGCCGAGTGCCTCGAGCGCGAGGAGGGCATCGGTGGCAACTGGCGGTTCGGCTCGCCGTCATCGCGGGTGTTCGCCTCGACGCGGCTCATCAGTTCACGGCGGCTCACCGAGTTCGTCGATCATCCGATGCCGCGGTCGTGGCCCGCCTATCCCGATCACGTGCAGTGCCTCGCCTACCTCGAGAGCTACGCCCGGCGGTTCGCACTTCTCCCGCACGTTCGCTTGCGGACGGCCGTCGATCGGGTCGAGCGGCCGGAGGAGGGCGGCCCGGGATGGGTCGTGACGACGGCAGACGGAAACGCGAGCCGCTATGCGGGCGTCGTGATCGCCTCGGGGCACAACCGCGACCCGCGCTGGCCCGACATCCCCGGAGCGTTCACGGGCTCGCTGCTCCACGCCTCCGACTACAAGTCACCCAACCAGCCGGTGGCGCTCGCCGGAACACACGTGCTCGTGATCGGCGGCGGCAACTCGGGCTGCGACATCGCCGTCGAGGTGTCGCGGCATGCCGCCCGGACGGTGCACTCGACCCGCCGCGGCTACCACGTGGTGCCCCGATTCATCCTCGGCCGCCCGGCCGATGTGCGCGGGGAGCGGCTGCTCGCGATGGGTGCTCCACTCTGGCTGCGTCGGATCGTGAGCCTGCGGGCGATCGATCGCACCGTCGGCCTCCCCTGGCGGCACGGTCTGCTGCGGCCCGACCACCGGCTCTTCGAGACCCATCCGGTCGTCAACGACGAACTCTGTGCCCGCATCCGCTCCGGTGCGATCGAGTCGGCGGGAGACGTGGCCGAGTTCGCCGGGGCCGAGGTCGTGTTCAAAGACGGCAGCCGAGCGACGTTCGACGTGGTGATCTGCGCGACGGGGTATCGAATCGAGCATCCGTTCATCGAACCGGAGCATCTCGCGAGCCGCGGCGGCCTGCCGGGGCTGTTCCTGAACCTCCTGCATCCGGTGCATGACGACATCGCCGTCGTCGGCCTGATCCAACCCGACAGCGGCCAGTGGGGGATCACCGACGTGCAGAGCCAGCTCGTGGCGCGGATGGCACTCGCCGCGCTGAGCGGGCCGCGGGCCGCCGCGTGGCTCTATCGCCAGCGGCAGCGGCCGCCGCGGCCCGGCCCGATCCGCTATCTGGACTCGCCGCGGCATCGGCTCGAGGTCGAGCATTTTTCCTACCGGCGCCAACTCGAACGGCTCGTGAGCGGCATGGACCGCCGGCTTGTCAGGGAACTGGAGCGGGCCCCGGCGCCGGAGGCTGCGGGTTGCCGAAGAGTTCCTCGAGCCCGCGGCCCAGCCCGTCCTTGAGCACCGCCTCGGCCGTGTTCTCCACGATCCGGCCCACGACCTGGTCGATCGCCCGGGCGTCGAACTGCGGCCGATGCACCGTCCCCTTGAGCGGGATCACCAGCGGTGTGCGCAGAAGCTGGCCGATGACCGGCGTCGAGCCGGCGAGGTCGCCGCGAAACGAGACTTCGACGGCCGCGGCGAGCGTACCGTCGCCACCCACGCTCCCCGCCGAGCGAACCACGAACTGCCCCATCTCGAGCACGAGGCCCTCGTGCCACAGGCGTCTGTCTGCCAGCCGCATCTGGACGGGATCCGGCCGCACCCGCAGGAGCACCACCTTGTCGCCGAAGGCGAACCTTGGATCGACGAGCGTCTGGAGCTTCACGAGGAGCGTGGCGAGGGGCCCGAGGTGAGGCCCCGGCGTGACCTCGGTGTTCTCGAAGATGAGTTGGCCGGCGAGTTCACCGCCGCAGGGGTCGCCGAGCGGCACCCGCGCTCCAGAGACGTCGATGCTGACCACGCCCTGCGTGCGGGTCGCGCGGCCGACGAGCGGTGTCGCCCACGAGATCCACTCCTCGCAGAACCTGCCCGAGAGCGGTACGCGGTCGACCACGCGGCCCGGCGGGACGACGAGTTCGCCGGGAAGCGGCACGAGCCTGATCCAAGGGGCACCGCGGATCCGCCCGCCCGCGGCGGCGAGGTCGAACGGGCCAAAGGTGAGCTGCCCCTCGAACAGCCGCACATCCATCGTGCCGGCGTCGAGCTGAAAGCCGTCGATGTCGGCGGCTGCCCACGTGGCGCCGGTCTCGGCGGAGAGGCTGCGCAGCCAGTCCCCTGAGCCGTGCGGCTGCGACGCCACCGGCAGGATCACGGGCCCGGGCGGCGGTGCCTCGGCGGCGGGCTCGCGGCCGCGAATCGTCGATAGCCAAGCGCCCGGCACGGGCACTTCCCCGGCGCGGTCGACAGGTGTCGGCCGCCGGGAATCGCGGGCCGCCACTCCCCCGTGCGGCTCGGGGACGAGTGCCTGCACAAGCGGTCCCAGCGGAGCCCGCACCACGATCGGACGGGCTCCCGTACCGGAGAGCCGCACGCGTCCGCCGGTCCACGGCATCAAGAGCCGCGAGACGAGGTCCCAGTCGTAACTCGCCGTGCCCGCGAGCGTCACGAGCCGGCGGGCGGCCGGCTCTTCGATGCTTCCGGCCGTGGCGAAGGCGAACGTCGTCGAGTCGAGTGTGCACCGATTGATCACGATCCGCTCAGCGGCGCCGCCCGGGCGGGTGAGTTCGAGAAGGATCCGTGCCCGAGGCTCGGCCCAGAACGGCTCGACACCCCGCGGCGGCCGACTGCGGGCGAGCGTGAGCTGGTTGCCCGTCGCCTCCACGAGCAGGTTCGGGCCGGCGGGCGTGTCGATCACCTCGAGCGTACCCCAAGCTCTGCCGTCCGCGGGCCACGCCTCCGCTCTGTCGTGCGGCAGGAGCCACTTCTCGAGGCGGGCCACGTCGGCCTGCCACTGCACTCTCCCGCGCACCCGCTGTGTGAGGTCGGATGTCGGCGGTGCCGGCCGAATGGCGAGGCCGCCCGTGCGGAGCGACACGGTCGCCGTGAGGACCTCGGCGGAGGAGATCGAGACATCGCCCCGTGCCGGGTCGAACGTGCCGGCGCCGCTGGCGACCAGCCGGGGCTCGGCGATCCGCCGCCCGGCGCCCGAGGCGGTGAACTTTTCGATTTCCGCCCCGGCTCTGGTCACCTGCCACCCCTCCTCGCGCAAGGCGAGCGCCGCCGACGCCTCGAGGCGGCCCCCGAGACTCCACCCTTCCGGGCCCGCGAAGAGTGCGGCAAGTCGTGCCTGCCACCGGGCGAGATCGCCCGCGAGTGTCACGTCGGCCGACACTCCATCCGAGTGTGGTGCCGGCTGGAGGACGCGGCCTGCGGCGCCCGGCCAGACCGCGGCGAGGTTCACGAGCGCTCCGCCCGTTTGCGTGAACTCGAGCCGGTCGTCGCCCGACCGCAGCACACCGCGGCACGCATCGGCGAGGATCGCGCCCACCCCCGCGCTGCCGCTGCCCTCGGCCTCGACCACGATCTCTTCGTCGTGCCACTCGGGCCGGCCGGGCACGAGGCAGGCGAACTGCGCGAAGCTCGCCGAGAGCCGCACCGCCGCGTTGCCGGCCGCACCTCCGCCTCCGATCGATTCGATGTCGAGCCGTCCGCGGGCGGTGCCCGCGAGTTTCATACCCGCCACGTCGATCACTTCCGCCGCCTCGGCCAAGAGCCGTTCGAGATCGACCGTCCATTGGATGGCGAGTTTCTCCGCATCACCGTTCGCCGAGAGTTCGACGGCGGTCGATGCGACCCGCCCCTCCTCGATCCGCAGACCGGCGCCCCCGACCGGCGCCCGCCGGCCGCGCAGCCAGGCCGTGAACGGCTCGCTCCAGCGCAGCTGCCGCTCACCCTGTGTGGCCGCGAGGTCGCGGACCGAGGCCCGCACCTCCAGCACACGGTCGGCGCCGTCGCCATGTCCGGAGGCCATGAACTGCAACTGTCCCGCCGTCACATCGACATCCTCGCGCACCTTCAAGCCCCCGGGCAGAGCGCGGGCCGCGGCGGCCAGATCGACGTCGACTGCGACCGCGAAGTCGTCGCCGAGCAGGGCATCGCCCCACTGCCAGGCCCCACCCTGTGGAAGGCCGATCCGCCCCGAGGCCTCGGCCGTGAACAGGGGCGATGACGCCTTGAGCGTGCGGATCGAGACCGAGGCCCCGTCGAACGCGATATCGAGCGGCATCTCGCAGTGGTCGACGACGCACACCTCGGCCAGCGTGTCGGCGGCGCAGAGGGCGAAACGGCGCACGCCGACGGTGCCCGCGACCTGCCACACCGGCGCGGGCTGCCCCTCACCCTGGTCGCGCGGGATCCCGACGTCGAGCCGCATGTCGGCGAGCCCGTCGGCGAGGTAGGGTGTGCCGAACCGGGTTGACCAGACGCTCGAAATGCCGAGCGGCACCCGCGTGCCCGCCACCACGAGCGGCCGCGTACCGTCGTGGGCCGCTCCGGCTGGGGCCGAGATCGTCCAGCCGCCCTCCCGGGCCAGGGCCGCCGTCGCCGCCGCGGCGATCGACGCCCGGTCGAGCCGGCCCGGTCGCCCGTCTTCCACGGATGCGGTGGCGTGCGACCTGCCGGCCTGATCGCGAAGCGGTTGCCCGGCGTGGAGCACACGGCCCGACACGGCCCATCCGGCCGCCGCGCTGCCGTCGACCACGCGGCCTGCCAGCGCCAGTTCAGTCACCCGCCAGGCTTCCTGGCGGGTGGAGTCCACCAGTTCCACGGCACCGTCGAGCACCTCGAGTTCGAACGACATGCTCGGCCCGGTCGGCTGTGCGAGCGTCGCGAGCCAGGGGGCGATGATGTCCTCGAGCGTGCTGCCGCCGGGTCGTACCTCGACGAACGCATCGCCGCCGACGAGCCGCACCGTGCCGAGGTCACGGGGGTCGACGACGAGCGCTGCGAGCCCCCGGTCGATCACGATCCGCTCCACTGCGACGACCGTGCGGCCCGTGGTGTCGGCGAGCGTTACGTCGCGAAATTCGATCCCGCCGAGCCAGTTCCAGGATGCCGACCGGCTCGTCACGCTGCCGGCGATCCCGGCGAAGGCGGCCTGGAGCGGCCGATCACGGAGCTCGGTGAGCACGAGCAGCCGCGGAGCGAGCCATCCGCACACGGCGATCCCGGCCAGCGCTGCCAATGAGAAGACCATGCCGCGCCGCGGCCGGCCACCGCCTCCGTGTCGGGAAGAACGCGCCCTCATGAAGGCGGAGTATAGGCCCCACCACTGCCGGCGCCGGAGGGCAACTGCCGGCCGAGGGCCGCGAGATCCTCCGGCGTGTCGATGTCGCGAAACGACTCCAAGCCCGGATCGACCGCCGCAAGATCCTGTTTCTCGACGATATCGATCCGTGCGGCCCCGTCATGGCGAAGGCTGCCGACGAGGCCGCGGGGGTCGCGTTTTCCGGCGGCGAGCCAGGCCGCGATCGGCTCACGGAGCGATCGCCGGATCACGGAGACAAGCACCTGGAAATGGCCGGAGACCTCGGGCACGACCCAGTCGGCTTCCGTGGCCGTCGCCCGGGCGATGAGCCAGCGAACCACTTCTCGCTTCACACCGGGTACGTCGCACGAACAGAGGAACACGAGCGGCTCCTCGGCAGCCGGGCCGATCGCGTCGAGTCCGTCGAGGAGCGCTGCGAGGGGCCCCCAGCCCGGCCGCGAGTCGTGCACGACTTCCGCCGGGTGCGCGAGTGTTGGCAGCGGCCTGCCCGGCACCGTGACGACGATCGTGCGCGAGGTCTCGGCGGCCACGGCATCGACCACGCGGTCGAGGAGCGTGCGTCCGCCGATCGTGAGCCACTCCTTCCGCACGGGCGCGGTCCGGCCATGACCTGCGGGCACTGCGCTCTGCATCCGCCGCGAGTCGCCGCCGGCGAGGACGATGCCGATCGCAGCGGAATGCGCGGCAGGTGTCACGGGGGCATCACGCGCCGAGAAACCGGGTGATCCGGTCGAGGCCCGCGGCGAGCTTCGCATCGGCCGCCGCGAACGACATCCGCGCATGCCCCTCGGCGCCGAAGGCGCTGCCGGCCACGAGGGCCACGTGTTCCTTCTCGAGCAAGGCTTCGCACCACGCCGCGCTCGTGCTGATTCCATCCTTGCCCCGGGCGAGCGCCGCCTTGATGTCGAAGAACGCGTAGAACGCGCCGCCGATCTCAGGCAGTCGCACGCCCGGAATCGCAGCGAGCCTCGTCGCCACGAGGTCGCGCCGCTTCTGGAAGGCCCTGCACATCTCGGCCACGCACTCCTGCGGGCCGGTGAGCGCCGCGAGCGCGGCATGCTGGCTGATGCTCGAGGGGTTGCTCGTCTCCTGGCTCTGCAGGTTGCTGATCGCCTTCGAGAGCGGTTCGGGGCAGATCGTCCACCCGATCCGCCAGCCGGTCATCGAATAGGTCTTGCTCACACCCGCCACCACCACCGTGCGCTCCGCGAGCCCGGGGCGGAGCGTGGGGAAAGACGGCGATCGGCGGCCGTCGAACACGAGCTGGTCGTAGATCTCGTCGGCGATCACGGCGAGGTTCGCCTCGAGCGCGACGTCGGCCAGGGCACCGAGTTCCTCGGGCGAGTAGACCACGCCCGTGGGGTTGCTCGGCGAGCAGAGGAGGAGCATCCGGGTGCGGGGCGTGAGCGCCGCCCGCAACGCCTCCGGACGCAGCTTGAAGTCGTCCTCGATCCGGGTTTCGAGGAGCACGGGCCTGGCCCCGGAGAGCTTGATGAGCTCGGCGTAGCTCACCCAGTAGGGAGCCGGCACCACAACCTCGTCCCCTTCGTCGAGGACCGCCATGAACGCGTTGTGGAGCGAATGTTTCGCGCCGTTGGACACGACGACCTGGGCCGGCGTCACGCTCAGCCCCGATCGCCGTGAGTAATCGGCCGCCACGGCCTTGCGGAGGTCGGGTATCCCGGCCGCGGGGGTGTATTTCGTTTTGCCTGCACGGATCGCAGCCTCGGCGGCGGCGCAGATGTGCGAAGGGGTGGGGAAATCGGGCTCACCCACCGAGAGGTCGATCACGTCGACGCCGGCGGCCGCGAGCGCCTGGGCGCGGGCGGCCATGGCGAGCGTGGCCGAGGGTTCGAGCGCCGCCATGCGGCGTGCCAGATGCAGGCTGTTTACCTGCGGACTGCGTGCTGTGGCCATGCCCGGGAAGCGGCGGCTCCGTAGGAGGGAAGTTTGGAGCACGATATGATACCACCGCAGCGATCGTTTCCCACCCATGGCTTCGAGCGCCGCCCCCCGCCGCCAGTCCCCGAGGCCCGCGCTGCATGGCCCATCAACCGCTCGGTCTGTGGATCATCGGAGCCAAGGGGGGCGTCGCGACCACGGTCCTGACGGGGCTCGCGTCGCTTGCCCGCGGGTCGATCCCCACCACAGGGCTCGTCACCGAACTCGATCCGTTCACGCGGCTCGATCTCGTGTCGTGCGCCGATATCGTCGTCGGTGGCCACGACATCCGTCCCGGCCGGCTCGGCGACGAGGCACGGCGGATGTGGGAGGAGAGCCGGGCGATCGACCCCGCGCTCCTCGCCGCCGCCGAGCCATTCTTCGCGAGCGTCGAACAGCGGCTGCGGCCGGGCACCGTCGTGGCCGCGGGCGAAAAGATCCGGGAGCTCGCCGATCCCTCGGTCGCGGCGGTGGTCGAGACGCCGAGAGCCGCCGTCGCGCGGATCCGGGCCGATATCGAGGCCTTCGCCCGGGACGAAAACCTGCGGCATGTCGTCGTCGTGAACCTCGCCTCAACGGAGCCCCCCGCGGCCCGGCCGATCCCGGAGGATTTCCAGGAGCTCGAGCCGCTTCTCGACGACCCCGACCGCTGCCCCCTACCCGCCAGTAGTCTCTATGCCCTGGCGGCGATCCAGGCCGGCGCGTCGTACGTGAATTTCACGCCGTCGACCGGCCTCGCGCCGCGGGCCCTCAAGCGGTTGGCCGAGGACCACGGCACGGCCCACGCCGGCTGCGATGGCAAAACCGGTGAGACACTCCTCAAGAGCGTGCTCGCCCCGATGTTCGCCGCGCGGAACCTCGACGTCATGAGCTGGGTCGGCCACAACATCTTCGGCAACATGGACGGAAAAGTGCTCGACGACCCGCGCAACAAGGCGGCGAAGGTGAAGAGCAAGGATCACCTGCTGGCGGCGATCCTCGGCTATCCGCCGCAGACCCATGTTTCGATCGAATACATTCGGAGCCTCGGCGACTGGAAGACGGCCTGGGACCACGTCCACTTCCGGGGTTTTCTCGGCACCCCGATGACGTTTCAGTTCATCTGGCAGGGATGCGACTCGATCCTGGCGGCCCCGCTGGTGATCGACCTGGTGCGACTCGTCGAGCGTGCGCACCGTGCGGGGGAGCGCGGCGTGCTCCGGTGGCTGGCGTGCTTCTTCAAGAGCCCGCTCGACGTCGCCGAACAGGAGTTCGCCAAGCAGTTCGCCGCGCTCGAGAGCTGGGCGCGCGCGGCAATCCCGGAAAAAAATCCGAAAAAATTTCCGGATTTCTCTTGACAGTTTCGGAACGAATCACTCAAAACACTGCCAGTGATGCTGCGATAGCAAGGCGACGCGCATTCCGCAGCCTTGCAAATCAGCCTCGCGAAACAGATTTCGAAACGTCGTCCGCTCCCTTCGAGAGAGTGCCCGAGGGAGAGGACGTGTGGTGTGTGTCAGGGCGCTCGTGGCAAGGAGCCATATCGATGGCGAAGAAGAAGAAGAAGGCTGCCAAGAAGGTCGCCAAGAAGAAGAAGGGCCACGGCTAGTCCTTCGCCCGTGCCTGCCTCGCTGATCCGTCGCCCCCCCGGGGGCGATG
>Ga0214917_10008325_pt1 | contig 10216 bp, 11 predicted proteins | sample LL_1208_BB_MetaG_FD_177983 | JGI IMG/M metagenome (GOLD analysis project Ga0214917, IMG submission 177983) | Freshwater microbial communities from Lake Lanier, Atlanta, Georgia, United States - LL_1208_BB | ecosystem: Environmental > Aquatic > Freshwater > Lake | place: USA: Georgia | collected...
TTGAAGTAAGAGGAGAACTCTATCGGTGCTTCAAACTATGATTCACCGCAGATCCTCCGTGCGGCATTACCGTGCCGAACTCCCCCAGGGCTGGAAGGCAGCAAGGGTAGGCCCGCTCTAATGGGTGCACGGGGGATCCTTTAAGAAAGGTCAAAATGTCACTGGCGCTTTATCGCAAGTATCGCCCCTCGATTTTTGCTGATGTTATTGGCCAAGAACATGTAACAACACCGCTATCAAATGCACTTGAATCAGGTCGGATTCATCATGCTTACTTATTCTCTGGCCCTCGCGGCTGCGGCAAGACATCAAGTGCGAGAATCATGGCTCGCTCACTTAACTGCGAAAAGGGACCAACACCAAACCCATGTGGCAAATGCCAATCATGCACCGATCTTGTAGCAAATGGTCCAGGCTCTATCGATGTTATTGAGTTAGATGCTGCTACTCATGGGCTAGTTGATGATGCAAGAGATCTAAGAGATAAAGCTTTCTTTGCACCTGTTAGTTCAAAGTACAAGATCTATATCATCGATGAGGCCCATCAATTAGGGCCAGGAGCAGCTAACGCCCTTCTTAAAGTAGTTGAAGAGCCACCGCCACATGTTTTATTTATTTTTGCAACTACTGAGCCAGAAAAACTAATCGCAACTATTCGCTCAAGAACCCATCACTATCCATTTAGATTGGTTCCTCCTGGAATTTTAGGAGAGCATCTTGAGAAGCTCTGCCAAGCAGAGGGTGTAAAGGTTGAAAAGGGCGTAATTCCGCTAGTAGTTAGAGCCTCTGGTGGATCTGTTAGAGATGCGCTCTCTGTTTTGGGTCAATTACTAGCAGGTGCCGGAAAAGATGGCGTTACCTATGAGATTGCGGTTCAACTACTTGGCTATACCGATGGCGCACTTCTTGATGATGCTATTGATGCAATAGGTGCAAGGGATACCGCAACGTTATTTAAAACAATCGATCTACTTGTCGAATCTGGACATGACCCAAGGCGCTTTGCCTTTGATTTACTTGAGCGCTTAAGAGATCTAGTTATTGTTGACGCCCTTACTGATCAAGCAGCCACAGTTCTTCGCGGATATCCTAAAGATCAACTAACAAGGATGGCATCACAGGCATCAAGAATTGGCAGCGCATCACTAAATAGGGCTGCGGCCCTTCTTGCTGAAGGTTTAACAGCGATGCGAGGAGCAACGCCTGCAAGGCTAATTCTGGAGTTAGTTGCAGGGAAGATAACAATTGCTCAAGGTGATTCCAGCGATACTGGAATCATTTCACGGCTAGAGCGACTTGAGCGCCAATCAGGATTTGATGTTGCAAGCGCCCCTGCTGCTGCCCCTACTCAGAAGGTTAATAAAACAGAGGCAAAGGCTGAGCCAAAAGCAATTAAAGAAGATTCTAAGCAGGCAAAAAGTGAACCGGTAAAGAGCGAAAAAGCTCCAAGTAGCGCTGATATTGCAGCTTTAAGGCGGATGTGGCCAGATGTTATTGAGAGCGTTAAGAGAAGGCGAAGGCTCACCTGGTCGCTTATTTCAGCAAGTGCTCAAATACTAAGTGTGGATGAAGTGCAAATTACGATTGGAATTGTCAATGCAGGAGCCAGGGATTCATTTATTAGATCTGAGAGTGAGCAGATTTTAATTGATGCCTTTGATGAAGTAACAGGCATTAGGAGAAAGATTGAAGTAGTGGTAGATCCATCAACTTCTGCTAATTCAAATGAGGCAAAGAGTGCAAGAGTTGATGAAGATCCAGATGATGAAGTTCGCCTCTCTGGAACAGAGCTATTGATGAAAGAACTTGGCGCGCGCGTTATTGGCGAGAGTGATAAGTGATGTACGAAGGAATTATTCAAGAGCTAATTGATGAGCTAGGTCGCCTCCCAGGAATTGGCCCAAAGAGCGCCCAGAGAATTGCTTTTCATGTTATTCAATCAGAGAGCGTTGATGTAAATCGTTTAGTTGAGGTGCTACGCCTAGTCAAAGAGCGAGTGAAGTTCTGTAGCCAATGTTTTAATATCGCTGAGGAGGAGCTCTGCAAGATCTGCCGAGATGTAAGGCGAGACGATTCTCTGATCTGTGTTGTTGAAGAGAGTAAAGATGTTGTCGCTATTGAAAGAACAAGAGAATTTCGCGGTAAGTATCATGTTCTAGGAGGGGCAATTAGCCCGATAGATGGGATTGGCCCTGAGCAGCTAAAAATCAGAGAGCTTCTCACTCGCCTTGCAGATGATCGGATAAAGGAGATCATCATCGCCACCGATCCAAACCTTGAAGGTGAGGCAACAGCTACCTACCTAGCAAGAACAATGAAGCCACTTGGGATAAAGATCTCTCGCCTTGCATCTGGCCTTCCAGTTGGCGGGGATCTGGAATATGCCGATGAAGTCACCCTTGGGAGAGCTTTTGAAGGTCGAAGGTCTTTAGAAATCTAGTCTTATGTCCGGTGCTTCACTGCTGTTTGGATAATCTAAGGAGTGGGGAATTGACACGTAAGAAGGAATACTCTTTCTTCTAGATTTATGATGAAATGTGATTTCTAACGCGCGAGGCAAAATCGTCCCAGAAATATTAAAAACTCCATCACAATTGTTTGGGTGTATATGAACTATGTCAAATTTTGACTTTAATCTTTCAAATAAGGGAAAGACTAGTTTTTCAAATACTGTATGGTTTTTCCAATCTTGCAATCTGTGAAACTCTACAACCATTATCCTAAATTTGTTTAAGTCACTTTCTTCCAAAGAAGCAAGCGCTAGCAGTTCATCGCCTTCAATATCCATTTGAAGTACGAGCGAGGCATCCTCTGCGTTAGGGAATTCATCTAGTGTTTTTGATAATGGTAAATAGTTAGAACCATGGTTAAATCCCACAAACAGCTTACGAAACTTTATGTGCCGATCTCCATGGGGGGGGGCGTCTATAGAAGCGTCGTATAGAACAGATGGAATGTTAAGTTCTTTAGAGAGTTGCAACTCAAAGTCCATTATTTCTGATACGCCAGGACTGATACACCCCGAGACACCAAGCAGGTCCTTTGGGACCAGATAGCCTCCATCGCCAAAATTACCAACGCGCATCAATTCCCAGCCTGCTGTTACAGGACGCAATCCAGTGAAAAAGTCGAGTAGGTATTCACGGTCTATGTTGCTCTTTGCGAAATACCCGCCCATGCGTCGCCTGAAGCCGTAGATATTCCAGTTCACAATCCAATAGTAATCTCTCACATAATGATACAAAACCTGTCTTAATATATGAGATAAACTCCGCTTTGCTTTAACTCTCTGCCAACATGAGGGCATGGGTCTAATCGTTCAGAAGTTCGGGGGCTCCTCCGTTGCCGATGCTGAGAGCATCAAACGGGTTGCTGCCCGCATCGCTGCCTCCAAGAGATCTGGCCAGCAGGTAGTTGTAGTCGTCTCTGCCATGGGCGATACAACAGATGAGCTAATTGATTTAGCTAATCAAGTCTCTCCAATGCCAAATGGACGCGAGCTAGACATGCTTCTAACTGCAGGCGAGCGAATTTCAATGGCCCTTCTTGCTATGGCCATTTCAAATCTTGGACTTGAGGCTCGCTCCTTTACCGGAAGCCAAGCAGGAATTATTACAACTTCAACTCATGGAAGAGCGCGAGTAATTGATGTGACCCCAGGGAGAATTCAAGAGGCTCTAGCAGAGGGAGCTATTGCAATCGTTGCGGGTTTTCAAGGAGTTGCTCAAGATACAAAAGATATTACAACACTTGGCAGAGGCGGCTCTGATACAACAGCTGTGGCACTGGCTGCAGCACTTGATGCTGATGTCTGTGAGATCTATACAGATGTCGATGGAGTATTTAGCGCAGACCCAAGAATTGTTCCAACTGCAAGAAAGCTAAAGAGCGTCACCTATGAAGAGATGTTAGAACTTGCAGCATCTGGAGCCAAAGTATTACATCTTCGCTGCGTTGAATATGCCAGACGTTTTAATCTACCAATACATGTTAGATCATCATTTTCTAATTTAGAAGGAACCTGGGTCGTAAAAGACCAACCTGAAGGAGGAAGCATGGAGCAAGCAATCATCTCTGGAATCGCTCATGATAAGAGTGAGGCCAAGATAACAATAGTTGGGGTGCCAGATAGAGCAGGTGTTGCAGCTCGAATCTTTCAGGCGATAGCAGATGCTGATATCAATATAGATATGATCGTGCAGAATGTTTCGGCAGCAGCAACTGGCCTAACTGATATCTCATTTACTCTTCCAAGAAGTGAAGGAGCTCTAGCTACCTCAACGGTACAGAAGCTCCAGGGAGAAATTGGCTTTCAATCAATTCAATACGATGATCAGATCGGTAAATTATCCTTAATTGGCGCTGGTATGCGCTCACATCCTGGAGTAACAGCTAACTTCTTTGCCGCAATGGCCTCTGCTGGAGTTAATATTGAGATGATTTCAACTTCAGAGATTCGTATCTCTATTGTCTGTCGCCAGAGCGATGTTGAGCGCGCAGTTCAAGCAGCACATACCGCCTTTGATCTTGATGCTGATCAGATTGAAGCTGTCGTTTATGGCGGCAGCGGGATATGAGTAGAAAGCCATCACTTGCAGTAGTTGGAGCAACAGGAGCAGTTGGATCTGTGATGCTCGATATTCTCACAAAACGAGAGAATGTCTGGGGCGAGATTCGACTAATTGCATCTGAGAGAAGCGCTGGAAAGAAACTACTCTGCCGCGGGGAAGAGCTAACTGTTGTTGCGCTATCACTTGAGGCATTTGATGGAATTGATGTTGCTATGTTTGATGTTCCAGATGAAATCTCTGCCATATGGGCCCCAATAGCAGCATCTCGTGGCGCAGTATGCGTTGATAACTCAGGAGCGTTTCGAATGGACCCTGAAGTTCCTCTAGTTGTTCCGGAAGTCAATCCACAAGAAATTAAGAACCGCCCTAAGGGAATTATCTCTAATCCCAATTGCACAACACTCTCCATGATTGTTGCAATGGGAGCCCTACATAAGAAATATGTCTTGAAAGAGTTAGTAGTTGCCTCCTATCAAGCAGCCTCTGGAGCAGGACAATCTGGCATTGATGCTCTCCGCTCTCAAATAAGCGCTGTTGCTGAAAGCTCTGTTGGAGATATTGCTGGCGATATTAGAACTCTAATTAAAGATAACGGACCATTTCCCGCTCCCCTTGCCCTAAATGTTGTCCCTTGGGCAGGATCTTTGAAAGAAGGTGGATACTCCTCAGAGGAGATAAAGGTAAGAAATGAATCTAGAAAGATTCTTGGAATATCTGATCTAAAAGTCTCAGCTACCTGTGTAAGAGTCCCTGTACTAACTACCCACTCCCTAGCGGTTCACGCTGTCTTTGAGAGAGAAGTCTCGAGAAAAGATGCTCAAGATCTACTGGCAAGCGCCGCTGGTGTGAAGTTAGTAGATGATCCAGAGAGCTATAAATTCCCAACCCCAGCTGATGTTGTTGGCACAGATCCAACCTGGGTTGGAAGAGTGAGAAAGTCTCTCGATAATCCAAATGCTCTAGATCTCTTTGTCTGTGGAGATAACTTAAGAAAAGGCGCAGCTCTAAACACTGCACAAATTGCTGAATTAGTCGCTAAAGAATTCAATTAATTGCTAAGTGTTAGTCTTGGCTTATGACGATAGTGGTGGCTGGCCACACTGGCCTTGTTGGTTCGGCTATCTTTGAAGCTCTTCAAGCTCGAGGCGAAGATGTAATTGGCATCAACTCAAAGGTCGTAAATCTCTTAAATAGAGAGGCTACCTTCCAATTTATAAAGGATAAAAAGCCTGATTTGATTATTGATTCAGCTGCAATTGTTGGCGGAATTGGAGCTAATAATGAGTTTCGAGTGGAGTTTCTCTCTAAGAATCTTCAAATCCAGAGCAATCTCATGGATGCTGCTCATGAAGCAGATGTAGAGAGATTTGTTTTCTTAGGTTCAAGTTGTATCTATCCGCGCGAGTGTCCACAGCCAATTAAAGAAGAATATCTAATGACAGGACCTCTTGAGCCAACTAATTCAGCATATGCTGTTGCAAAGATTGCTGGAATTGAGTTAATCAAGTCTTATCGAAAACAGTATTCAAGGCGCTGGATATCTTTAATGCCAACAAACATGTATGGGCCTAGAGATAACTTTGATTTAAAGACCAGCCATGTCTTTCCAGCTCTAGTTAACCGATATGTCACAGCTAAGACAAGTGGAGCTTCAGAGGTAACTCTCTGGGGAACAGGGGAGCCAAAGAGAGAGTTTCTCCACTCATCAGATCTTGCAACTGCGGTGCTTCTGGCAAGTGAGAAATATGACTCTGATTTTCACCTGAATATCGGAACCGGTGAGGATCTCTCAATTAAGGAGTTAGCCTCAAAAGTATCGAAATTCTCTGGCTTTAATGGTCAGACTAAGTGGGATAGCTCAAAACCTGATGGAACGCCAAGAAAGGTCCTTGATGTATCGCGCCTTAAGGCCTTGGGATGGCAGCCTAAAGTTTCATTAGATGATGGAATCAAAGACACAATTCAATACTTTGAGGCAAACTACAACTAGAGTGAGGCTATGAGCAGAAAAGTCGCCTTCATAACCGGAATTACCGGTCAGGATGGCTCTTATCTTGCCGAGTTTCTTTTGGCAAAAGGCTATGAAGTACACGGCTTAATAAGAAGAGCAAGCACATTTAATACTTCAAGAATTGATCACATCTATCAAGATCCACACGATCCAAACCCAAAACTAACACTTCATTATGGCGACTTAACCGATGGAGTTGGTCTAACAAATCTAATCAGAGAGATTCAACCAACCGAGATTTATAACCTCGCTGCTCAATCACATGTCATGGTTTCATTCACAATGCCGCAATACACAGCGCAAGTTGATGCAGTTGGAACTGTTGCTATTTTGGAGGCAATTAGAGCAATAAAGAAAGATATCCGCTTCTATCAAGCTAGTACCTCAGAGCTATATGGCTCAACTCCTCCACCACAAAATGAGGAGAGCAAGTTCAGACCAAGATCTCCATATGCTTCAGCAAAGCTAATGGCTTACTGGTCAACAGTTAACTACCGCGAAGCATTTGGAATTCATGCCACAAATGGAATTCTCTTTAATCATGAATCCCCTCGCCGCGGTGAGACATTTGTGACTAGAAAAATTACTAGAGCAGTTGCTGCCATAAAGGCTGGAAAGCAAAAGAAGCTATATCTAGGAAACCTAGAGGCTATCCGTGACTGGGGCTATGCCAAAGAGTATGTTGAATCGATGTGGCTAATGCTTCAGCAGCCTGAATCAAGTGATTATGTCGTTGCAACTGGGGTTGGGGCAACAGTGAAAGAGTTTGCTACAACAGCCTTTTCTCACGCTGGCCTTGAGTGGGAGAAGTATGTTGAAATAGATGAAAAATATGAGCGTCCAACAGAGGTTGATGCTCTAATTGGCGATCCATCAAAGGCAAAGAATGTTCTTGGCTGGAGCGCTAAGACTCATTGGCAAGAGCTAGCAAAATTAATGGTTGATGCAGATATTAAAAATCTCTAGCTTGCAGTTAAAGTAATTAGCGATACTTCACTCGGACAGAAAATTCTAAAGGGAGCAAAAGGGCTATAGCCCATGCCGGCTGAGACATTTAAATATGGTTGGTTATCAATCTTTGTTAAACCCCGTGATCTCCAATTAGGAAGATCGCAATTGGTAGTCAGGGATCTACTGCCGCCAAACCAGGGCATACGTACCTGTCCACCATGGGTATGCCCAGCAAAAATCAAATCAATCTCATCTTGAGCCATTGAATCTAAAACTCTTCTATATGGCGCGTGTGTCACTCCAATTGAGAGCTCTCCATTTTTCTTTCCAGAAGCTTTTTCATAATCATCTAATTCAAGGTGTGCATCATCTGTTCCACGAACATCAATTGCTATTCCATTTATAGTTATTGAGCGTCTCTTGTTATTTAGATTTATCCAGCCTCGGCTTTGCAACTCTCCATCAAATTCCTCTATCGGAAGCTTCTCACCTAAATTTCGCTCACCAGAATCTTTCTTTAAGTATGAGAGGGGATTTTTGAATTTAGGTGCGTAGTAATCATTAGAGCCAAAGACATAGAGACCTGGGATATCTAGAAGTTCATTAAGGGCGTTAAGAGCAACGCCAACCCCATCTCTATGGGCTAGGAAGTCACCAGTGCTTATTACTAAATCAGGCTGTAGTTTGGCCCAGCCCTTGATATCTGCAATCTCGCGTTTTCTTGCCGGGGTTAGGTGAAGATCTGAGAAATGCAGAATTCGAATATCACTTGCCCCAGATGGAAGTAGAGGCAGGCTCACTTGACGTAGTTGATAGGCCATAGGCGTGAGAAGATACCGCTATGGCGCTAAAAGAAAAACTACAGAGTGATTTAACTCAATCTATGCGAGATCGAAATGAGCTCCGCTCAGGAACTATCCGTATGGTCTTAACAGCAATCAAGAACGAAGAGGTATCAGGCAAAGAGGCCAGAGAGCTAAGTGATGCTGAAGTGGTCACAGTTCTTTCCAGAGAGGCTAAAAAGAGACGTGAAGCTGCTGAGGCCTTTGAACAAGCAGGTGCTAAAGATAGAGCTGATATTGAAAAGGCTGAGGGTGAAATTATCGCCACATATCTTCCAGCCCAGCTAAGTGAATCTGAGATTAAAGATTTAATCACCGCTGCAATTGCTGAAAGTGGAGCAAGCGGGCCGCAGCAGATGGGTCTTGTTATGAAATCTATTCAACCAAAAATTGCTGGGCGCGCAGATGGCGGCCTAGTCTCATCACTTGTAAAAGCAGCGCTATCGGAGGGAAATTAAATGAAATTTGAATATGCCACAGTTCCACTTCTAACTCATGCCACAAAACAGATTCTTGATACCTGGGGATCTGATGGCTGGGAGTTAATTCAAGTAATTCCAGCACCTGGCGGTGGAGATCAATTAGTTGCTTATATGAAAAGAGCGATTGCGTGATTGATGTTAGAGCTAAGTTAGCTGAGAAGGGTTTAACACTGCCAGTAGCTAGTAAGCCACTTGCAGCTTATGTTCCAGCAGTTCGCACTGGAAATCTAGTCTTTACTGCTGGCCAGCTTCCAATGGTTGATGGCGCTATTTCAAAGACAGGAAAATTAGGCGCTGAGATCAGCATTGAGCAGGGATATGAACTTGCAAAGATATGCGCCATTAATGGCCTGGCGGCTATTGAGTTAGTAGCTCCAGTTAATTCAATTGTTAAAGTGGTAAGAATTGTCTGTTATGTAAATGGCGCGCCAGGCTTTACCAGCCATCCAGCAGTTGCAAATGGCGCATCAGAGCTATTTGCTCATATCTGGGGCGATGCCGGGGTTGCTGCAAGGAGCGCTATTGGAGTAGCAGAACTTCCACTTAATTCACCAGTTGAGGTTGAATTAACGGTTGAGATTAAAGATTAACGACCGCGCTTAAGCAGGCGCTCATAATCTAAAATCAATACCGATCTTCCATCAAGGCGGAGCCAGCCACGCTGAGCAAAATCAGCAAGGGCTTTATTAACAGTTTCTCTGGATGCGCCGACTAATTGAGCAAGCTCTTCTTGGGTGAGATCATGGTTTACATAGAGACCTTCTTCTCTCTTCTCACCAAACTTCACACCTAAATCAATTAAAGCTTTAGCAACTCTTCCTGGAACATCAGAAAAGACTAGATCTCCCACAACTTCATTTGTCCTTCTTAGCCTGGTTGCAAGTCGAGCAAGAAGTTGAAGGCTCACCTCAGGATGCTCTCTCACCCAAGGAATCACTTTCTCTTGGCCAAGTGCCAATACTTTGGAATCAGTGACAGCAATGGCACTTGCAGTTCTTGGCCCTGAATCAAAGAGTGAGAGCTCACCAAACATATCTCCTGGGCCTAAAATCATTAGAAGGTTTTCTCGTCCATCATTTGCCTTAGTTCCAAGTTTTACTTTTCCACTAGAGACGATGTAGAGATGGTCTCCATCATCACCCTCTCTAAAGAGAACCTGTCCTTTGCGCAGTTTTACTAGGTTCATCGAGGCTCGAAGTGTTGAGGCGGCGGCTTCATCAAGACCAGAAAAAAGAGGTGTTTTACGAACAATTACTTCATCGACTTGGTCATTTAAGCGCGGAGCCATAGCGCAACCCTACCTTCTGGTGAAAAAGATACCAATTCGGGCTATTTTTAACGCTATGGCTGAGAGCTTTG
>Ga0214917_10008327_pt1 | contig 10215 bp, 6 predicted proteins | sample LL_1208_BB_MetaG_FD_177983 | JGI IMG/M metagenome (GOLD analysis project Ga0214917, IMG submission 177983) | Freshwater microbial communities from Lake Lanier, Atlanta, Georgia, United States - LL_1208_BB | ecosystem: Environmental > Aquatic > Freshwater > Lake | place: USA: Georgia | collected...
TGAGCTCATCGACGGTGACCGGAAGCGTGGAATCGTAACCGAAAATGGTGTTTCCCGCGGAATCGCCGACGAGGAGAAAATCAATGCCCGCATTGTCAAAGATTTTTGCCGTGAGCGTGTCGTAGCTGGTGAGTCCGGTGATTTTATGACCGGACTTCTTTGCCTGAGCAAAGTGACGTGTGCGCACTCGTTTGCGAGATTGGTCTGGCGACGACGTGGCGCTCATGCTTGTCAGTCTATGACCGATAGAAAGTGACCGGCAGTCGACGATCACGACCGAACGCCATGCCACTGATTTTTGGACCAATCGCCCCTTGTCGGCGCTTCCATTCAGCACGATCTACGAGTGCAATCATTCGATCCACGATGTCTGGTTTGAACCCGAGCGCCACGACCTCGTCTCGTCCCATTCGTCGAGTGATGTACGCATCGAGCAGGGCATCCAATTCGCCATATTCGGGAAGAGAATCTTGATCTTTCTGGTCGGGTCGTAGCTCCGCCGACGGAGGTTTCGAGATGGAGTTGTCGGGAATGGGTGGTGTTTCGCCGCGGCGACGTGCCTCGTCGTTTCGCCATCGTGCCAAATCCCACACCATCGTTTTGGGCACATCGCGTATCGGCGCAAAACCTCCGACGGAATCCCCGTATATCGTCGAGTAGCCGACGGCGATTTCGGTCTTATTTCCCGTGGTCAATACAAGGTGCCCGTGCATATTCGAGAGACCCATGAGGATTACTCCCCGCATTCGCGCTTGCAGATTTTCCGCTGCGATACCCGTCAGGTCCAGTTGTTGTTCGACCGGTTCGACAACGTGGGCGATGGGCTCGTGGAGCAATACGATCCCCAATCGTTGCGCCGCGTCGTGCGCGTCCGACTGGGAGTGGTCACTTGACCATTTGCTCGGCATGGAGACTCCCACCACGCGCGAAGGTCCGAGGGCGTCGACGGCCAAAGCCGCGCACACGGCCGAGTCAATGCCGCCAGAGAGGCCCAGGATGACAGAGGGAAAACCGTTCTTTTCGACGTAATCGCGAAGGCCCACAACCAGCGCCGACCAAACTCGTGCCCGCTCATCAGACGGCGTCTGATCGACGGAAACGGTGAGTGGAGGATGTTGCGAATTTCCGTCACCACACGTGACCGCGACACAGTCGCGAGTCAGATTTGTGCGGTTCTCGTGAGTCGCAAGAAGGAGATCGCACACCACAATGTCAGGTTCGAAACTCGCTGCCCGCGCGAGAACAACACCGTGTTCGTCGACGATGAAGCTGTCTCCGTCAAACACAAGATCGTCTTGACCACCCACGAGATTGAGGTAGGCAAATGGGGCTCCAACGGCGTGCGCTCGGCGCGCCACGAGCGGCAGTCGTACGTCATCCTTGTCTTGCTCAAATGGCGAGCCATTGAGCACCACGACAAGACCGGGTTGAATTCGCTCGAGTTCGTCGCACGCGCCCCCGTCTCTCCAGATGTCCTCGCAAATCAAAATCGCGACGTCGACCTCACGAATGCGAACGAGGAGGTGTCCCACTCCGGGGAGGAAATTCCGATACTCATCGAAAACCCCGTAGTTCGGTAAGTGATGTTTGTTATAAACGCCGACAACCGCACCACCATAAAGGACGGCCGCCGAGTTGTGGGCTATAGCGCTCGGATTTTCTGAAGGGGTAGAACCGTGCTCGCGAATCGAGACACTCGGGAATCCGACGATGACAGGGATGTCACCGCATCCCGCCTGCGCCAGGGTCACGGCAAGTTCGGTCATGCACGTCAGGGCGCGAGAAAGAAATTCTGGGCGCACCGCCAAGTCCTCGATGGGATACCCCGACAGGGCCATCTCACCAAACACAACCAGATCGGCGCCCTGCGCGAATGCCGTGACGGTGTCGGCAACAATCTGCGCCGAATTCGCTTCAAAATCACCCAATCGGGGATTGGTCTGTGCGAGAGCAACCCGCAAGTTCGGCATACGCATTAGCCTAGTATCGACCGCAAGAAAGGCTGAGGCGCCCATGGATAAGCAGCAGGATTTCGTTCTTCGAACCATCGAAGAGCGCAGCGTGAAATTCGTTCGCCTCTGGTTCACCGACGTCCTCGGGACGTTGAAGAACGTCGCCGTCGCTCCCGCCGAGGTCGAAGGAGCCTTTGCGGAAGGAGTCGGTTTCGACGGGTCGGCCATTGAAGGATTAACCCGGTCTTACGAGGCGGACATGCTTGCTCATCCGGATCCGTCGACATTTCAGATTCTTCCGTGGCGAGGCGACGTTGATCCGACCGCTCGCATGTTTTGTGACATCACCACGCCCGATGGACTTCCGGCCGTTTCCGATCCACGACACGTACTAAAGCGCACACTCGCGAAGGCCTCAGAAAAGGGCTTCACTTTTTACACCCATCCCGAAATCGAGTTCTACTTGTTGAACAACAGCGATTGGGAAAACGGCGGCGCGCAACCCATTGATCAGGCTGGCTACTTTGACAATGTGCCCGGAGGCGTGGCACACGACTTCCGACGTCGCTCCGTTCGAATGCTCGAAGACATCGGCATCTCGGTGGAATTTAGTCATCACGAGGTCGGTCCGGGACAAAATGAAATTGATTTGCGGTACGCAGACGCCCTGACAACTGCAGACAACATCATGACTTTTCGAACCGTCATCAAAGAGGTCGCGATGGAGCAGGGCGTGTATGCGACCTTCATGCCGAAGCCTTTTTCCCAACATCCCGGATCGGGGATGCATACGCACATGTCTCTCTTTGAAGGAGACACAAATGCCTTTTTTGAAGCCAGTGCGAAATATCAACTGTCAAAAACGGGACGGTCGTTTATCGCCGGTCTGCTTCACTATGCGCCCGAGATTACTGCGGTCACCAACCAGTTTGTGAACTCGTACAAGCGCCTCTGGGGAGGAGGGGAACCCCCGAGCTTTGCGACGTGGGGCCACAACAACCGTTCGGCACTCGTTCGCGTTCCCGTCTATAAGCCCGGTAAGGGTCAGTCGAGTCGCGTGGAGTATCGCGCTATCGATTCGGCCGCGAATCCGTATCTTGCTTTTGCACTTCTCCTCGCTGCGGGGTTGCGTGGAATCGAAGAGGAGCGCGAACTTCCGGCTGAGGCAGAAGACAATGTCTGGGATCTCACCGATACAGAGCGTCGCGCCCTCGGCTACCGGGCGCTGCCCCCGAGTCTCGCAGATGCCATTGAACTGATGGAAGATTCTGAGCTCGTTGCTGAGACGCTGGGCGAGAAGGTTTTCGATTACTTCCTCTTGAACAAGCGACAAGAGTGGGCTGCGTATCGCCAACAAGTCACTCCCTTTGAGTTACGCAATAACCTGCTTTCGCTCTAAACGGACGGAACGGGACTCGTGACCGCTCCCTCTCTCACCGACTTCGCTCGGGCGGGATTTGCGAATCTGTCTGAGTCCCGGCTCGTTGCGGATGAACTCGCGAACGTACACGGGATTGATACCAGCACACTTCTCGCGTGCATCGCCGATTCCCCTGACCCCGATCGGGCGATTGTTGAGCTTGAACGACTCTGCCGTATCGGTGCCGTGACGGATGAACTGAGACCGTTGGTCGCGCAGACCGATTCGTTTAGCCGACTGTTGAGGGTGCTCGGCGGATCCTCCGGGCTGTCGAGTTTTCTGCAGCGGCATCCCTCGTCGCTGAGAATTCTTTCTCCCGAGGGCGCATTGTCCTCGCCGGATGCCCTGCGCGCCTCTCTCTTGGCGGCCGTGTCGGCCCGATCTGGTGTGGCCAAGCTTGTAGGCGAGGCGGGACGGAACGCGCTACGCGTGCGCTATCGCGAGGAGTTACTGCGCATCGCCTCGTTCGATCTCTCCGCTCCGGACGCACTCGCGGTTGTCGGTGAGGTTTCGCACGCCTTAGCGAGTTTGGCGGATGCGACACTCGAGGCCGCCGTGGCACTGGCCCGCGCCGATGTCGTTGATGCTGCGACTCCGGCTGCGGATATCGCATGCGTTCGATTTGCCGTGATTGGCATGGGGAAGTGTGGCGCGCAGGAGCTCAACTACATCAGTGATGTCGACGTCATTTTCGTTGCGGAAAGCATTTCCGAAGAAAAACTCTCGATCGATCGAGCCATCGCCATTGCGACGAAAATAGCGCAGCACGTGATGAGAATCGTGCACGAGGCCGGCGTGGAACCTGGACTCTGGGAAGTAGATGCCAACCTTCGACCGGAGGGTAAGGCGGGCGCTTTGGTGCGCACACTCGATAGTCACGTGTCGTATTACGAGCGCTGGGCGAAAAATTGGGAATTTCAAGCGTTGTTGAAGGCACGCCCCGTCGCCGGAGACGTGGAACTCGGTCGACGCTACGTGGATGCCCTCGCGCCGCACGTGTGGACAAGCGCCAGCCGACCCGAGTTTGTCGAACAGGTGCAACGGATGCGCGAACGTGTCACGGCACACATTCCTGCTGACGAGGTCGAGTATCAGATCAAGCTCGGACCAGGGGGATTGCGCGATGTCGAGTTCACCGTTCAATTGCTTCAGCTTGTACACGGTCAAACCGACGACACCGTGCGCACGCGCGGAACACTCGAGTCGCTGGCAGCACTGGCTGGCAAGGGTTACGTGGGTCGACCAGAAGCCGCTTCCTTCGCCGAGAACTACCGTTTTCTCAGAACGCTTGAGCACCGCATCCAGCTCAGAGACCTCACCCGCACCCATCTCATGCCGCGCGATGAGTCGGCTGTGCGAGCGATTGCCCGAGGTTCGCGGCGTGCCGTGTCGGCACCTGACTTGCTTGCGGACTGGCACCGGGTCAAACTCGAGGTTCGAGACTTGCACGAACGACTCTTCTATCGACCGTTGCTGTCCGCGGTCGCAACGCTTCCGGATGAGGCGCTCGCCATCACGAGCGAACAGGCGGAATCTCGATTGGCGGCCATCGGGTTTCGAGATCCGCGCACGGCGTTGACTCATATTGCTGCGTTGACGTCGGGTTTGCGTCGCCGTTCTGACATTCAGCGGGCACTGCTTCCGGTGTTACTGAAATGGCTGGCTGAGGGACCGAGCCCGGACTCGGGGTTGCTCACATTTCGCCGCATCAGTGAACAGCTCGGTGAATCTCCGTGGTACCTGCGCATGCTCCGCGACTCGTCTGGAGCCGCAGCCAGGTTGATGACCATATTGAGTGGCTCTCGATACATTGCAAATCTCATCGAACACATTCCGGAAGCCGTTGCGTGGTTGGACGATGACGCGGACTTGGTTCCCCGAACACTCGATTCGCTGCGAAACGAGATGCAAGCCGTCGTGGAACGTCACGTCGGTGCCGATGAGGTGCGGGACTCCCACAAGGCGGTGCAGTCCATTCGTCAGCGGGAAATTCTTCGCGTGGCCATGGGATCCATCCTTCGCATCAACACCGATGAGGTGACCAGCCAAGGACTCAGTTCCGTCATGGAAGCAACGTTAGAAGCCGCGCTGACTCTCGCGCTCCGGGATGAGCCCGTCAATCCGGAAATGGCGATTGTCGCAATGGGCCGATTTGGGGGAGAGGAAACCGGCTTTGGCAGTGATGCCGATGTTATGTTCGTCTACCGGGACACTCCCGAGCTCTCCGGCAATGACGCGACGCGTAGAGCGGAGCGCGTTGTCTCGCGTATTAAGGAGATTCTCGAGGACCATCGACTCCCATTCGATTTGGACACCGATCTTCGACCAGAAGGAAAGAATGGAGTCGTTGTTCGATCCCTGGAATCGTATGCGGCGTACTATCGTCGATGGTCGTTGTCGTGGGAGGCGCAGGCCTTGCTTCGAGCGAGACCCGCGGTCGGTAGTCCGGATTTATTGCGCGACTTCGCTGAGGTTATCGATGCGGTTCGATACCCGGATGCCATCAGTGACGACGACCTTCGGGAAATCCGGCGTATTAAGGCACGAGTCGAAAAGGAACGGTTACCCCAGGGGGCAAACCCGACTCGGCATCTGAAACTCGGCCGAGGCTCTTTGTCCGATGTGGAATGGCTCGTTCAATCGTTACAGCTTCGGCATGCACATGCATTTCCCGCTCTGCGGACAACGTCAACTCGCGCAGCTTTGCGAGCCGCAGTGGAGGCGGAAATGTTGAGCCACGCCGACTATGAGACGCTGAAGACGGCATGGGAGCTCTCCTCGCGCATCCGGAGCGCTCTCACGATCTGGGGAAGTCCCTCCTCCGACATACTCCCGGAAGATCGGTTCGATTTGGATGGAGTGGCACGTTTGGTGGGTTATCCCGCGCGAAGTGCAGCCACGTTCGAGGAAGACTTCCTCAGCGCTACTCGGCGCGCGCGCGCCTGCTTCGAACGACTGTTTTACGACGACTGACAATCGAGAGGTCAGAAACGAACAATGGCCGCTCCCTGTTTAGTGGGAACGGCCATTGAATGCTCGATGAAATTAGACGCCGTAGTAGAGCTCGTACTCGAACGGGTGGGGACGCGCAGCGAGAGGCTTAATCTCATTGTCACGCTTGTAAGAGATCCACGTTTCGATGAGGTCTTTGGTGAAGACACCACCGGCGAGAAGGAACTCGTGGTCGTTCTCGAGAGCAACGAGGGCCTCTTCGAGCGACGCGGGAACCTGAGGAATGTTCTTCGCTTCCTCCGGCGGAAGCTCGTACAGGTCCTTGTCGACCGGCTCGTGGGGCTCGATGCGGTTCTTGACACCGTCGAGACCCGCCATCATTTGAGCGGCAAATGCCAGGTACGGATTGCCCGAAGCGTCCGGAGCACGGAACTCGATGCGCTTTGCCTTCGGGTTCGTGCCCGTGATCGGGATGCGGATAGCCGCCGAACGGTTGCCCGCCGAGTAAACCAAGTTGACGGGCGCCTCGAAGCCGGGAACCAGACGGTGGAACGAGTTCACCGAGGGGTTCGTGAATGCGATCACCGCGGATGCGTGCTTCAGGAGTCCACCGATGTACCAGCGCGCCACGTCGGAGAGACCGCCGTAGCCGTTCTCGTCGTAAAACAGTGGCTTGCCGTCGTTCCACAGGGACTGGTGGGTGTGCATGCCCGATCCGTTGTCGCCGAAGAGAGGCTTGGGCATGAAGGTCGCCGTCTTGCCCCACTCGTTGGCCGTGTTCTTGACGATGTACTTGAACTTCAGGATGTCGTCTGCCGCGTTGACCATCGTGTTGAAGCGGTAGTTGATTTCACACTGGCCTGCGGTGCCCACCTCGTGGTGACTTCGCTCAACATGGAGACCGGCTTCGGCAAGCTTCAAGCAAATATCGTCACGCAAGTCAGCCAGCTTGTCGACCGGGCTCACCGGGAAATAGCCACCCTTGTACGGGGTTTTGTTGGCGAGATTACCGCCTTCTTCTTCACGACCCGTGTTCCAAGCGCCCTCCTCCGAGTCAACGCTGTAAAAGGAACTGTGTTGATTGACCCCGTAGCGGACGTCATCAAAAACAAAGAATTCGGCCTCTGGAGCGAAGAAAGCGGTGTCAGCGATTCCGGTCGATGCCAGGTACTTTTCCGCCTTCTTCGCAACCTGGCGCGGGTCACGCCCGTAAATTTCGCCATTGCGCGGGTTATAGATGTCGAAGATCATCACGAGAGTCTTCTCGCTGCGGTAGGGATCGAGGTAGGCCGTCGTGGGGTCTGGGATGAGCTGCATGTCGGATTCGTGAATCGATGCAAATCCTCGGATTGACGATCCGTCGAAAAGTTGACCGACCGAGAAGAACTCCTCGTCTACGGTCTCGGCAGGAATGTTGAAGTGCTGCTGCACGCCCGGAAGGTCCGTGAAGCGAATGTCAAGGAACTTGACGTCGTGGTCCTTGATGAATTTCAGGACCTCAGAAGAGTCTTTGAACATGGCTAATATGCTCCGATGTAAGTGAGGCTGAGCGCAGCGAAGGTGCTGACGCCCCAAACGTTAGAGATACGCCGTGTCAGTGGAGTATCGCGAATGTTTCCACCATGTTACAGGCGCTCCGGGGACGTCCGTCGCGCGAGTCGTAGACTAACGAAATGGCGTCTCCTCGAAGTGATTCCGCTTCCGTCCCGAGTACTTTCCCGGGCGAACGGCTGGGCTTACCACGGAGTGGACGAGGGTCGGTTGCCCGGGTTGGGCGTCGCATATGTGCGCTCCTCGTCGATTGGTGGATTGCACTTCTCGTCGTCTCTCTGCTGCGCGGTTCATTGGGCGCCGCGCCGGCAACCGTGAGCGACGCGGCGTTCATCTCGTCGGCACAGGGCCAGTCCCTGCAGGTTCTGACACTCTTCGTCGTCCTGCAAATCGTCGCGATTCCCATCATGGGCGGAAGCATCGGGCATCGCCTTCTCGGTTGCTACGTTGCTCCGTTGACCGGGGGCTGGGTCGGGCTGTGGCGCCCCATTGTGCGTTCGCTCCTGTTGGCTCTTGTCATTCCCGCGGTCGTTTGGGATTCCGACCAGCGAGGATTTCACGACAAAATTGCCGGGACGGTGTTGCTTCGGACGTCCTAGCGTCGGTGGGACACGCGCATGCGACTCGGATCAATTCCTTTTGGAATAGGAACATTTGACCCGAGGGACGAGACGCGCGCATTGACGACTTGAACTTCGTTTCGCGTGAGAACGCGCGTGACGCGAGAGAGTGCTGACGAGATCTTGTGAAGTCGCACCTGGCCCTCTTCCGTTCCGACGGAGATGATGGTGATGGGGACATTGGGCAAAACCCGGGCAAGTTTGCGCTTTTCGTCCTCCGCCGCTGCCCGAGTTCGTGCAGCTGGGCCTTCGGCGAGGAGAACAAGTCCGCCCCGGCCTACGACTCGGTACACCGCATCCATCGTCTTGCGATTGACCGCGATTGGCTCTTCGTTGCCGATCCAGCCCCGGCGAAGTGATGACCGAATCATCGCGCCGACGGCACCGGGTTGACCTTCAATCTGAGAGTAGGCAACAAACTCGGCTTTACGCCCCAAGATAATCAGGCCTACGAGAATGCCGACCATGAGTGCGACGAGAGCCCACAGGACGACGGCAAACCACGGCTGATTCAAGGCAACCGTAATCACAATGGCGAGGGCAGCCGGAGCAATGACGAGCGACAACAAAATCGGCGTGACGCTTTTGTCGCCTCGGGCGGTCATGCGATAGACCTGCCAGACCTGCTTCAGTCGGTTCTCTCGCTTGGATTTGGGGGCTGCTTCTTTTGCCATAGCGTTCAGATTACCCTGCTCGGCCCATGGTTCGTGGGCTCCCATGACCTTGCTGGTCAGCGAGGGCTAAACAGCCTGGGAAAACCCAATCTCGGATTCTGCGAGGTGCCGCAAGTCCTCGGGAATTTCCCGACCCTTTGCCACCATTGATTGTGCATAGAGACGACCAGCGCGGTAGGAACTGCGCACGAGAGGACCCGAAAGCACACCCAAAAACCCCATCTCCTCGGCTTCGTTCTTCAGTTCAACGAACTCCTCGGGGTGTACCCAACGCTCCACCGGATGGTGACGCTTGCTGGGGCGCAGATACTGCGTAATAGTGATGATGTCGGTGCCAGCCTCGTATAGGTCACGTAACGCTTGTGAGATTTCCTCACGCTCTTCGCCCATCCCCAAAATCAGGTTGGATTTCGTAATCATCCCCGCCTTGCGGCCTTGGGTGAGCACGTCGAGAGACCGCTCGTAGCGAAAAGCAGGTCGAATTCTCTTGAATATGCGGGGAACGGTCTCCACGTTGTGCGCGAATACTTGAGGATCCGCATCGAATACGAGCTGCAAAAGTTCTGGATTTCCCGAAAAATCGGGAACGAGAATCTCAACACCCGTGCCTGGCGACTGTCGATGAATCTGTCGAATGGTTTCGGCGTACAACCACGCACCCTCATCTTCGAGGTCGTCACGCGCCACGCCCGTGACGGTCGCATAACGAAGATTCATGGAGACTACAGATTCACCGACTCGACGCGGCTCATCCCTGTCAAGGGGTTCTGGCTTGCCTGTGTCGATCTGGCAGAAATCGCATCGACGTGTGCATTGGGCTCCGCCGATAAGGAATGTCGCCTCACGGTCCTCCCAACACTCATAAATGTTGGGACATCCTGCCTCTTGGCACACTGTGTGGAGGCTCTCGGTTTTCACCAACTCTTGGAGTTGCAGGTATTCCGGGCCCATCTTCGCGGTCGTGCGAATCCATTCAGGCTTCTTTTCAATGGGAGTTTCGGCATTTCGAACCTCCAGACGCAGGAGTTTGCGACCCTCAGCTGAGC
>Ga0214917_10008328_pt1 | contig 10215 bp, 23 predicted proteins | sample LL_1208_BB_MetaG_FD_177983 | JGI IMG/M metagenome (GOLD analysis project Ga0214917, IMG submission 177983) | Freshwater microbial communities from Lake Lanier, Atlanta, Georgia, United States - LL_1208_BB | ecosystem: Environmental > Aquatic > Freshwater > Lake | place: USA: Georgia | collected...
TCCATTCTCATAGATAGGAGAATAGCACAATTCCTCACTTTCAGGAGATAAAGCAAAAACACAACCATAGTTAGCAGCAGTTAGGATGATCATCTGTTTTTGGTTGATTACTCTGTAATTATAGCACACATAAGGTGCCTTTGGAGGTGTTATGTGCCAGTAGGATTAGTGGCACAAGGTATCAAGAATAACGTCTCAAGCTGGATTCGAACCAGCGACCAATTCATTAGAAGTGAATTGCTCTATCCATCTGAGCTACTGAGACATAATAAAAAAAAGGGGAACAATAAGTTCCCCTCCTATTTAATCAAACAGCAACTACATCAGTATAAGCATCAAGAACTGCTTGGTCGTAAGCATCAATTACATCAACCATTTCAGAAACCAGTTCTGCATTAGTCAAATCAACAATAAACTGAGAAGCAAGAGGGTTTGTATCAGCCAAAGTAGCAGCAGTTTGAAGCAAAGTGGAGTTAGCAGACATAATAATAAATGCAAAGGGAATAAAATTGGGAGGGCGTGGTAATTATTTTTACCCTAACATCATGTCTCTGCTTCTAGTTGTCAGAGTAGTTAGGAACCACTTTATTCTTCCCTCCATGTGTAACTTTTAGGGCAAACACATTCCCATAGTAAAATTAGATACTTAGAGCATATTCAATCTCATCTTCATACAATTCAAAATCACCCACCAGTTCTACATAATCTTCATACTCAACACCAAGATAAGAAGAAGCAAAATCTTCATAATCTTTGTGAAGTACCAATTCATCAGCAGACATTGTGAGACCTCATTGAACTTGTATGCTACAAGTATAGCACACTTAAAGTGCTTTTGGGAGTGTTATGTGCCAGTGCTACAACTGGCACAAGGGTATAACTTATCAGTAAACAAATTTTGAAGTATCACAATCTTTGAGTGGTTTATTCTGTATGATTTCATTAATTATGATTTGTAGTTCTATAATATCTTGACGATAATCTTCCAAGTCCTCAGCAATCAATTCTGCCTCATATGCACTTCTGCAATTTTGATATTGCTTACCAAGTTTAGTGTAAGTTTTCTTTATTGATTTGAGGTCTTGCTCATATTCTGCCAGTGATTTAGTGAATTTCATAAAATTGAGGATTACCTTGTAATTATAGCACCTTTGAGGTGTTTTGGGGAATTGTGTGGACAGTTGCCCAACTGGCACAAGGGGGTCTAAGGTGAAGGGTCAAAATATACTATTTCTTCAATCAAAGGTATTATTTCATCCTCAAGAGAATCCAAATGTTCCATCATAATAGTCATATCCATTTGGTGTAGTTTGTGTTCTCTTTTCACAACTTCTTTGAGGATATTATATGCTTTTTCTATTTCAGCATAGGCATAAACAATCGGTGAGTTCATTTGAGATCTTGTAATAATTTGAATTTGATTTCTTGAAGTAAACTACCATAATATCCAGCAACATAAGGATATCCTTTATCCTCATCATCAATTGCAACTTGCCCCATACTAATAGCATCAGTTATATCATCTATAAGTCTTTGAATTTGAGTTTCAGTCATTTTGAAGTTTCTCCACTGTGGAATAGAGTTTATTATACAAAGAAGGAAGTGATACACCAGTTTGTTGATGTATCAAATCCTCACTCTTTGTATCCAACAATTGAAGTGCATCCATTAGCACTTCCATTTCATAGACAGATAGTCTCACATCAGTAGTCATCGAAGTTCTCATTAAAGTAAATTACACGTTCTTGAAGTTTTCGTACATCTTCATAAACCAGTTCAGCACCTTTTACATCAAAGTTTTGAGGCATTTCACCTTCTAAACCTTTGTGATATAAATCAAACCACCTAGAACGATAATCCCACAAGGCAAGACGAAGGTCAAGTAGCTCTTGATTTGTAAATTGAACAGAAATCGTTTTTTCAGTCATTTGATTGAACCTTCAGAAATGAGATTACAGATTTCACTAGCAGTAGACCTAAGATTATAGGCATCAGGAAGTTTGACCTCATTATAAACATCTAAAATATCACCAGCATCATAAACATCCACCAATAACATACAGGCATCATAAACTGCTGATATGAGTTCTTGACGATCTTTCATCCCTTTGAGATAAAGAACAGACATTTGAGGTCATTTGGTTGATTACTCCGTAATTATAGCACCTCCAAGGTGCCTTTGGGAGTGTTATGTGCCAGTACGATTGCTGGCACAAGGGTATAATTTACCACAACCCTCTCTGTGATAGTATTTTTTTAATCTGTGTAAAGATAAACTGTTTCAATTTAGGGTCTTCTGTTTTCTCAAATGCAACGTACATACGATTGAGATAATCATCAGGGTCAACACATTTGATTACTTTGGTTTCTGTAATACCAAGTTCTTGTAATGGTGAACCTGCTTTTGATTTTGGTCTTCCAAAATTACCTGTTACATTACCTTGTGTGCGAAGTTTTGGTTTGATTTTAGAAAGATTGGATGTTGCGAAATCAATCATGCCAAATACAATTCATCAGAAATACTTCTAATACGTGATTGCAACTTTACTACAGTATCATACATTTCACCTGCCTCCTTCCATTTTCCTGATTTGCCATTTAATTCTTCCATATAATTTTCAAACCATTTGGAACGATAATCCATTAATGCTATACGAATATCAGACAATTCAGATTTTGATAGTTCAATAGAAACAGTGGATTTAGACATTTGCTGTTTTTGATTACTCTGTAATTATAGCACAAAAAAAGACCCCTTGGGAGGGGTCTTGTGCCAGTTTGGGAAGTGGGTTCAAACTACTTTACTATCTCTTGTTGCTACTATATGACTTAATCTTGAAAGAAGTTTTGATGATTCTGGGGTTCCTACTTTTGATTTACGAAATTTTGATTTCAATTCTTTTGCTTTTGCGTCCATCTTTTCAACAGGAAGTGGAAGTGGTTTCATTCCCTCACAAATACTATCTCTCCAATCTTCACTCATATTTGCCATAATTACAAGTGCAGAATCTTCAGTATCCGCATAACCTTCATCAATCAAGTGTGAAAGGATGATGTCGTAGAGTTCTACTTGTTCATCAAATTCTTCATTAGCCATCCCAGGAATAATCTTCTTATTCTTAGTCAACTTATCCATATAGGAGATATGTTGACTTTGGGTCTTAGCATATTTTTCTCCACTATATGGAGAAAGACGCTTGCTGCCAGATTTTCTTTCTTTAGAATCTTCTTTTCTGCTTTCAGGATCTTGTCCTAATACTCTTTCATCAAGTTGATTACTAACAACTTCCAAATATGCTTCTTGAAGATTGCGAAAGTCTTGGGAATTCATTTATCTAATACTTTTACAGATATTTATGATTTGACTACCTTCCAGTGCTCATTTCCTTCTCTTGGTAACCAAAAGAAATAACATTTATTGATAGATGAAAGATAAATCATATCTTCTTGTTCTTGTTCTATTACACAGCTGTGAAAGGAATCCATATCATTGATAAACCTATCCTTTGCATTTGCAGAAACAGGTTTTACATAAACAAACTTTTTTTTCATTTGGAATATCTACAATCATATGCATCAAAAAGTTGTGCATCTCTTTGAGTAAGAAATGCATTCCATCCAAGAATACCAATAAAAGCAAGAAAGACGAAAGTGATTTGATTGGATTTCATTATACTGCAAGAGCACCAGAAGGAATTTCTACTTGTTGAAGATATGTTTCACTCCAACTTTTGGTATCATAACATACCCATTTGCCATTCGCAAATAGATAGGCATACTCTTCATTATTCCCAATATACTTACCAAAGGTAGCATCAAGACGAGGAGGGCAATCGTCACCCCTGAAAGAATAATATTGAGGACCATAAACACCCTTCACTCCACTATCATCCCAACGATCATCAGTCCAACAGGAAGTCATATCACCACCATCAATCAATTCTTCAGCAAGAGATTTTGCATTATAATGGGTAGTCAAAATACGTCCCAACCATTCAGGATAACCATCATAATGATGATATGAAGATAATACAGAACCATCTGCGAGTTGGATTCCAATTCTGGATCTTGTGGACATCAGGATTTTGATTGATTACTCCGTAATTATAGCAGGTCTTCAAGGGCATTGGGGGTTCTGTGTGCCAGTTCGGCAAGTGGCACAAGATTTTTTAATTCCTCCATTATGATTTGTTTGGGTAAAAAGTTCCAGCAATAATAACTAGAACTAAAAGTAATTTTATCATTTGCTCTACCATCTGGGCTTATAAACTTCATTCTTTTATCAAACATTAACAATTGCAAATCCTTATTTTTAAATAATTGTTTTGGAGCACTATCATTCAACCAGGTGTTGGTCATAATCAGTGCAAATGGTTTATTAAAAGACAATGCTCTTTCAAAGTATTTTCGTTTGTTTGTGAATGGCGGATTAGATACAATTACATCCCAATGAAATGGTTCATAATCAAAGAAATCTTGTCCTAGACTTATGTGGGAATAAATTACACTGTTTTGATTAGAAATTTGTTTGACGAACTCACTTTCTTTAGTATCAAATGGACACCACACTTTTGCATTTTTAGGAATGTATTTGAGAATAGGTGCTACACCATAATTTGGAGTATAGCACTCATCATTATTCCCAGAGGAATACATTAGTTTTCCGCTATTTAAAGACATAAGTTTTATCTATAAAATTCTGGTTGAGAAAGTGGACATCCTGCACATCCTATTTTGGAATCCCATTCTTTACAACCAATCTTAAATAATTGATTGTTTGGTGGAGAATACCGAAGATTAGTATGTTTGCAATTTACACACTGTTGTCTTTTATATTGATTGTGACTATGAGAAAGAAGTTGAAAATCATCAATAGATTGTTCATCAATATTACTAATATATTCGTATTTAGAACTATCTTTCCTACCCCAACGATGGTCTATTTCCTTATCACTATCAACAAGAGGGACAATACAATCAGGCGCAAAGTTGGAAAAAGTTTGCTGACGTAGAAAATCAACAATATCTTTACGAATACGTTGATTAAATGCAACAGATTGATTATATCCAACCAATCTCATTTCAACAATACGACGATTATTTGCTCTTTTAAATTCCCAATTGTATTCACTAACACCAAATGCTATGCCCCTGCGAACATTTCCATTATTTGACCAAGATAAATCTGCATTTATTACATCATCAACGGTTATCCAATTAGAATAACCATTAGAATCTGGTTGAAAAAGATTTACAACTTTTTTGAGATTAGGTCGCACTGAACTTTTTTTGATTACTCTGCAATCATAGCACCCCTTTGAGTGCTTTGGTGGTGTCATGTGCCAGTCACACAAGTGGCACAGTCAATAGGGCAAAGCACGGGATGTAGGAATCTAACCCACGTCAAGAGGTTTGGAATCTCTTGTCTTACCATTAGACGAATCCCGCATATGTTTGGAGTGTCTGGTTAGAATTGAACTAACGATGGGAGTTTTGCAGACTCCTGCCTTGCCACTTGGCTACAGACACATATTGATAACTCCCTCACCTGGATTCGAACCAGGAACACTTTGATTAACAGTCAAATACTCTGCCAGTTGAGCTATAAGGGAATAAGGCATCTTTTTATGCTATGTGCATAACGACTACCAACAGTAGAGACAGGAATCGAACCTGCGAAGGCTATTAACCCCGACAATTTTCAAGATTGCGTCCTCGACCAACCGGACCCCTACTATTCTCCTTTAATTATAGCAGAAATTAAGTGGATTGTAAAGTACCATCTTTTTTGAGTTGTGAAATGAGTTTGCCGATACTTTCAGCAGTTTGAACTTTTTCTTTTACAACTTCAATTTCATCACACTTGAAGAGATAGAAAGTTTCAGGTTTGTAGGTATAAGCAATCCCAACTTCATTTTCTGCGTCATCAAAAGAAATCTTTGCGATTGCAGAAGAGTTTGTGATTTCAAGAACTTCCATAGTGTGTGCTTTGATTACTCTGTAATTATAGCACAAAAAAAGACCCCTTGGGAGGGGTCTTGTGCCAGTTTGGGAAGTGGTCTCAACCTATAATAGAGTTTTTCCAATCTTCGCTCATATTCACCATAATGCTTTTTGCATTTTCAACAGTTTCAGCATAACCTTCATCAAGTAAGTGTGAAAGGATAAGGTCATAAAGGTCATACTCTTCATTAGTTTTCTTTCTAATGATTTCAAGGTTCTTTTTCTTTTCTTTTGGTGTCATTTTTTGTGATTTTGGTGCTCCAGGATCTTTTCCAGTTATTGTAGTAATTCTTGATGCAATTTTGTCTCTATGAGCTCCAATACCGTGAGGAATATTACTCATAATTCTACCATAACCACCTTTCTTAGGTGCTGGAACAGTAGTTCCTGGCTTTTCGATTTTATCATCTGGTTTCTTGAACTTTTCAGGACCACCATATCCACTCCCATCTCCTTTCTCACCTGAAAGTGGTTTTGATTTGGAATACTTCATACCAAATTCTGGACCACCTTTATATTCTTCATTATAAATATCATACATTTCGTCCCAAGTATAATCACTCAAATCATATCCTTCATCGAGTAAATCAGTAACCCAAGATTTAAACTCTTGCTCTTCTTTTAGGTTGCCATCATATACACCAGTATATGCTTCTTGAAGATTGCGAATATCTTTAGAATTCATTTTAACAAATGCTTTTTAGTTATTTATACATTCTTGTTATTTTTTTGAATGCTTCTAATCCTTTATTGATTGGTTTTTTCGTTCTTCTGCTTTTTTTCTCATTTCTCTTCTATGTGCCGCAGACAATAAATCTTTATGAGGAACACTTCTAGAATATAAATCTTTAGTTTTTCCTTCTAACTCGTGTGCTCCACCTGCTCTATGAGTAATTCCTCTTTTCCTAAATCTTTCTGGAGTTTTGGAAATAACTGTTCCCATTAAGTTTTTATGATGATGTCCGTGATGTACACCTTGTTCGGCATCACTTCTTACTCTTTCTGCCCATTGTTCAGGGCTCATAGATGCTTTCAATTTTGCCGAATAATGTAATGGAGTAATATGATGAGGGTCAAGACCTACAGATTGTAATTTCTTTTCTTTTTTATTTCCTCTTTTCATATCATCTGGGTGAGTTAAATCTCTTTTTCTTTCTTCTCTTCTTTGAGATTGTGCCTTTCTATTTGTTACTGCTACAAGTCTCCATTTTGGATTTTCCGTACTTGCTGCATTATTAGCAACCATTCCCGATGGAATTCCTTTATGGTGCTTTTCAAGTTCTGCTCTACTTGAAAATGTTGGTTGTCCTCTTTCAATCAAATATGCTTCTACAATAAACTCTCTAAAGGTTTTCATTATAGTTTTTTATATATTTATCATTCCTGTTCTTTTCTTGAATGCTTCTAATCCTTTATTGATGGGACGCACTTTTACATAAAGTTCTTCGGGCACAAAACCAAAGTATCCTTGGTTCCAGTTGCATAACCACACAGGAATACAAAGTGTTGTATCCATATAAGTTGTTCCATCATCATCACTCACTTCTTTTACAAGCAGAGTATCATAATCAGCAGGTTCTTCTGTATTCAAAATGATTTCCATTTGGTCATTTTCAACTGCGTGTCGTCCAGTTCCAAAATAAAAGTGCTCGTCAATTGCTTCTTCAGTTCCATTCATCAAAAGTTCTTCTACTGTATCATTATGAGGATGGTCAAATGCCCACATCCCATCAGACAATTTATAAGCAAGTATAGTGAGTTTCATAGTGTTCTTTGGTTTCCAATATCATAGCACAAAAAAGACCCCTTGATGGGGTCTGTGGGACAGTTCAGGAAGTGGTCTACTTGTTCTCAAATTCCCCAAGTGCTTTCTGTTTTCTTAACTTTTTGGGATTTTTAGTTATTGTAGATATTCCTGCAAGTTCTGGAAAACTTGATGTTCTTCCAGCTGGAATTAAGGTCTTATCTTTTCTAGCAAATTCTCTTCCTGGATAATCTGGATATAGTGGTGCTTGCCTTTCCCTAATTCTATCCAATAGAGTTTTATATACAGGATTCTTTGGATTTTTTGCAATTAACTTTGCTGTTGCAATTTTCAATCTCTGTGTTATAGATGCCTCACATAAAAACTGTTTAAATGTTTTCATTAACCTGCTTTACCTACCATCAATCCCGTTTTTTCTGATTTTTCAGTACTTCTTTTACCAAATATCTTCTTATAAAGTTTTGCCCGTTTTGCTTCACCAGTTTTCTTATCTTCGCCACTCATTACTGCTGTTGGTTTTCCAATTACAGTTTCTCCAGGCTTTGCTCCTGCTCTCTTTAGTTGTTTTGGAGTATCTTGGATTGCCTGAATAAAATTCTTACCTCTTTCAATTTGTTTTGCTCTATCTCCTTTACCAAATTCACCATCACGAGGCATAATATCCACAGTATGTACTTTTCCAGTTTTAGTTGCACCTGATTTAGTCATTTGCTTCTTCAAATCTTTCACTCTTCTTACACTTTCACTTGAAGGTGCAGTTTTGAGTTTAGTCATACCAGATGCATTTCTTCCTGCTGGTTTTATTTTACTAATAAGTCTTTCAGTCTTTGCTGCCTTTCTTGCTGATGAGTATGTACGAACATAATGATCTTGTTCGGTGCTTCCCATATCATCCAGATCATCATCACTATCATAAGTTGTATAATCTTTTGCTTTCGTTCTCAAATCTTTTGTAGATAGTTTACCTGTTCCTTTCAATCCTGCTTTTGTTGCGATTGCAGCAACACTTTTTTCTCCGCGTGTCATTCGATTTAATGCACGACCAGTTCTACGACCAGTACTACCACGAGGCATTCTTTCATCACCAGAACTTTCTTCAAGTTCAAACTCTTCTTTCACACAATTATTATAAGTTTTTCCAAATAGTTTTTTGGTGCCTTTCTTTTTATATCCAGGCCAACACTTCTTTGCTTCTACAATAAACTCTTCAAAAGTTTTCTTCTTACGATTTCTTGCAGGTTCGGATACTCTTGGATTATCTAATCCTGATGCTGTTGCTTTTTTTCTTTTATTCATCATTCTAGACATTAACTGTACTCCAGGTCCTTCTATATTTCCTGAACGTATTAAATCTTTTGGTGATTGTGCAGCAGAAGCAGCAAAGGATAATGCTAAAAGTGCATTTGCTGCTGTATCTCTTTTTCTACCTTCTTTAAGTTTCATTTTATTTCCTGATAGGTGCTGCTGGTTTTTTTCTTGCTTTTGGTTTTTCTTCTGGTTTATTTGGATCTGGAATACCCCTTTCTGCTCTAGATTTTGCTAACGGACCATCTGGTCTATTTGGATCGGGCATTTCTGCATATCTTGATTTTGGCTTGGTTTCTCTAGTAGGAATACGATTTAAAAGCTTATGATCTACACCACCAGGAAGTACTGTTTTTGGTGTTTCTATTGGTCGTGGATTATCTCTTATTGCTTGTGCAGATTTTTCTGCTCTTTCTTTTTCTCCTTTGGTAGGTTCGGCAGTTCTTTTTCTTGCTGCTATTAATCTTTGTTTTTCTGCATATTTCTTTTTAAAGTTTGGATCATCTGGTATTGAATAAACAGGACTGCTTATACTTCCCATTCCTCCAAATTTTCTTGCTTCTACAATAAATCTTTGAAACGTCTTCATACAAAAAAATGAAACCCTTGATGTATTTATCAATCAAGGGTTTCATTAAGTGTCTTCATATCTTCCTTAACTTCTTTCCAGTTTCTTGAGTCTTGTTCTTGATACTCTGTGTATAGTGCATTATGTATCGTCATCAAGTCATCAATCCAAAATGCCTCTGGATAAACACCAAGTTCATGCATCAGTCCTCGGTGTGATGTTCCTTCTCTTTCTGCCTTACAGATAATATAACAAAATGCCTCTACTGCTTTATACTTATCCTCGGCAGAGAGCATATGATACCACCCAACAGATTTCTCAATACTATCTTTATGTGCTTTTGCAAGGTCTTCTCTCATCTTTACCATTTCTGGTGAATTGAGACTTTCTAGAAGAGTATTCTTCTTTGATTGTTCTTCTTGAAATTTAGGAGAGTCAATCAGTTCTCCTGTGGAAACTTCATTAAATCCAAATGGTTCAGTCATAGTTATAATTGGGGTGTTGTTTTTTGAATTCCAGAAGTTCTGCTTCTGTCTTAAAATATCTGCAAAGAGAAGCATTAGGATGCTCCTTA
>Ga0214917_10008329_pt1 | contig 10215 bp, 8 predicted proteins | sample LL_1208_BB_MetaG_FD_177983 | JGI IMG/M metagenome (GOLD analysis project Ga0214917, IMG submission 177983) | Freshwater microbial communities from Lake Lanier, Atlanta, Georgia, United States - LL_1208_BB | ecosystem: Environmental > Aquatic > Freshwater > Lake | place: USA: Georgia | collected...
GTCCATTTTGGCAACAAGATCATTCCCGTGCCGGAGCGGGCCATCCAGGACCTGCAATCCGTCGTTCCCGAGGGGGAAAAAGAGACGATCACCATCCAGCCGGAGGTAAAGATGGGGGAGGAAGTTCAGGTGGTGGAAGGAGCATTCGCCGGATTGAAGGCGGTGGTGACGAGGATTATGCCGGCGCGGCAGCGGGTGGCGGTGTTGCTGGAATTTCTCGGAAGGTTGTCGGAGACGGAAGTGCCGGTGGCCACCGTGTTGCCCACGGCGCGGCATCCGCTGGAGGGGGTGCCGGAGGAGGCCCGCAAAAACCTAAAGTAGGGGGTCAAGCGGGCCGCAACGAGTGCGGAACCAGAAAAATAGCAGGGAGTGTGATGGTCCCCCGAACAAGGCGGGGATGGCCAAGGGCGGCAGCTTGCGCGGTTTAGTTTAAGATGAAGTTTAAGTTTAAGTTCATTTTCAAGGAAAGGGGTTTGAAGCTTGGGGGTGACTTCAACTTCAACTTCAACCTAAACTCTCGCGAAGCGTGAATCGTAAAGGCATTATTTTGGCCGGGGGAACGGGGACGCGGCTATGGCCGTTGACCCGGGCGGTATCCAAACAACTCCTGCCTCTTTACGACAAGCCGATGGTCTACTATCCGCTATCGGTTCTGATGCTGGCCGGCATCCGGGAAATCCTGTTGATCTCCACTCCCCACGATCTGCCCCTTTTTCGGAGCCTTCTGGGTGATGGAAAGTCGATGGGAGTTTCGATTTCTTATGCCGAACAGCCCAAGCCGGAGGGCCTGGCCCAGGCGTACCACATCGGAGCCAAGTTTGTCGGGACTTCCCCTTCCTGCCTGATTCTCGGTGACAATTTCTTTTACGGATCGGAATTGGGCAAACTGCTGGCCTCCGCCGATTCCCGGAAGCAGGGGGCGACCATTTTCGCCTATCAAGTGGCCGATCCTTCCTCCTACGGTGTTCTCACCTTCGATGTGCAGAATCGAATCATTTCGATTGAGGAGAAGCCGGTAAAACCAAAATCCAACTGGGCCAATTGCGGACTTTATTTTTATGACGGCCGGGCGGTGGAATTTGCCAAGTCCCTGAAGCCCTCCGCCCGCGGGGAGCTGGAGATCACGGATCTCAGCCGTTGCTATCTGAAAGATCATTCTCTCCATGGGGAAAGATTCGGCCGTGGATCCGCCTGGCTGGACACGGGAACGGCGGAGGGGCTTTTGCAGGCGGCCCAGTTCGTGCAGACCGTGCAAACCCGGACGGGGCTGCTGATTGGATCCCCGGAAGAGGTGGCTTTCCGCAAAGGCTGGATCGATGGCCAACAACTCCGCTCCCTGGCGGATGCGATTGGCAAAAACAGCTATGCGGAGTCCCTCCGCCAGATCTCGGCGGGCACCTAGCCAAAACACCAAAAATTTGCGTTAATCCTTTGATGGCGAAACTTTCCATCTGTTGTCTGGGGGCCGGCTACGTTGGCGGTCCCACCATGGCCATGATCGCGGCCAAGTGTCCGGATATCCGGGTCACCGTCACCGACCCCAACGAGGCCCGGATTGCCGCCTGGAACACGGATCAGCTCCCGGTCTACGAGCCGGGACTGGACAAGGTGGTAGCATCGGCCCGGGGCAAGAATCTCTTTTTCAGCACGGACGTGAAGGGGGCCATCAAGGCCGCGGACATTATCTTCGTGTGCGTCGGCACCCCCACCAAGACCCAGGGAGTGGGGGCGGGGCGGGCGGCCGACCTGAAGTATATCGAATCGGCGGCCCGTATGATTGCCGAGGTGTCCGAAGGCCCGAAGATCATCGTGGAGAAAAGCACCATCCCCGTGCGCACCGCTTCCTCAATGCTCACGATTCTCCGGTCCAACTCGAAGAATGGCACTTTCCAGGTGCTTTCCAATCCCGAATTCCTCGCCGAGGGAACAGCCGTGGCCGATCTGGAAAATCCCGACCGGGTGCTTATCGGCGGGGAGCAGACCCCCGAGGGCTTAGCGGCCATCGAGAAGGTGGTTTCCATATACGCGCGCTGGGTTCCCCGGGAGAAGATTTTGACCACCAATCTTTGGTCGTCCGAGCTCTCCAAGCTTGTCGCCAATGCGTTCTTGGCGCAGCGCATCTCCTCGATCAATTCGATTTCGGCCCTTTGCGAGGCCACCGGGGCGGATGTCGACGAGGTGGCCCGGGCGATCGGGCAGGATTCAAGGATCGGGCCAAAATTTCTCAAGGCATCCGTCGGCTTTGGGGGTTCCTGCTTCCAGAAGGATATTCTGAACCTCGTCTATCTTTGCGAGCATTTCGGCCTGCCCGAGGTCGCCGCTTACTGGGAATCCGTGGTGAAGATGAACGATTGGCAGAAATTCCGTTTCTCCGCAAAAATCGTCAGCGATCTGTTCAGCACGGTGACCGGCAAGCACATCGCCGTCCTCGGCTTTGCCTTCAAGAAGGACACCAACGACACGCGGGAAACCGCGGCGATCGCTGTTTGCCGCGATCTTCTCAAAGAAGGGGCCAAGGTGGTGGTCTATGATCCCCGTGTTCCTGAGAGCCAGATCCGCCAAGACGTCCTCGGAGCGGAAAAAAACCCCAACTTGGTCGTGGTGAAAAGCGCCCTGGAGGCGTGTCAGGGAGCCCACGGGGTGGCCGTGTTGACCGAGTGGGACGAGTTCAAGGCGCTCGATTTCAAGAAGATCCATGACGGCATGCACAAGCCGGCTTTTATTTTCGACGGCCGGAATATCATGCCCCATGCCAAGCTGAGGGAGATCGGGTTCAAGGTGTTTGCGATTGGGAAGACGGTCTAGTTGTTAGTTTAAGTTGAAATTTAAGTAAATGTGAGGCTGATAAGTTACTTCAACTTACACTTAAACTTAAACTGAGCCGGAATTCGAAAATAAGATCTTAAAGAAATGAAACTTCTCGTCACAGGTTCTTCCGGACTGATCGGCTCCGAGGTGGTGTCCTACTTTGCCGGGCAGGGGGCGGAGGTGCATGGGGTGGACAACAACCAGCGAGCTGACTTTTTTGGCCCCGGGGGAGACACCCGCTGGAATCAAAAGCGGCTGGAGAAGGAGTTGAAAAACTTCAAACATCACGAACTCGATATCCGCGACCGTGAAAAGGTCCTTCAGTTCATCGCCAAACTCAAACCCTCCGCCATCGTGCACACCGCGGCCCAGCCCAGCCATGATCTCGCGGCTTCACGGCCTTTTGACGATTTCGACGTGAACGCCGTCGGCACGCTCAACCTGCTGGAGGCTGCCCGGCGGGCCTGTCCCGAGAGTCCCTTTGCCCACATGTCGACCAACAAGGTCTATGGGGATCGCCCCAACTTCATCAAACTGAAGGAGCTGGAGACGCGTTGGGATTACGACGACCCCGCTTATCAGGATGGAATTGCCGAAACTTTCTCCATCGATGCGAGCAAGCACTCTCTCTTCGGGGCATCCAAGGTGGCGGCCGATGTGATGGTGCAGGAGTATGGAAGATATTTCGGGATGAAGACCTGCTGTCTTCGCGGCGGTTGCCTGACCGGACCGAATCACAGCGGGGTCGAGCTACACGGGTTTCTCTCGTATCTCGTGAAATGCAATCTGGAGGGCAAAACCTACAAGGTGTACGGCTACAAGGGAAAGCAGGTGCGGGACAATATCCACTCGCTGGATGTGGCCAAGTTCATCGCCGCTTTTCTGGAAAAGCCCCGGGTGGGCGAGATTTATAACCTCGGCGGCGGCCGCGGTAACAGCTGTTCGATTCTCGAAGCCTTTGCGGCCACCGAGAAACTGACCGGCAAAAAGATGCAGTACGAATACGTCGACAAAAACCGCGAAGGGGACCACATCTGCTATATTTCGGATTTGAGAAAGATGCGTTCCCATTATCCGAATTGGAATCTGACCAAGAGCCTGGATGATATTTTTTCGGAAATTATTGAGGCGTGGAGGAAGCGGGCACGCGATGCGTCAGTTTAAGTGTAAGTGTAAGTTGAAGTGGTCTTTGGGCGGGCGTTGATCAATGGAGACCTTTGAGAAGTTAGAAGTTTGGAGAAGGAGTAAGGATCTGGCGGTTAGGATTTGCCGGGCCATGAGGGAATCGCGGGACTTCGGATTCAGGGATCAGATCACCCGCGCGGCGGTTTCTGTGCCATCCAACATTGCCGAGGGAGTGGAGAGAAACTCCAAGGCCGAATTCAGAAACTTTCTGGGGATCGCCAAGGGATCGGCTGGTGAGTTGAGAACTCAGATCACCATCGCCCGGGAGCTTGAATACTCCCCTGTCCAGGAGGCGGATGAAATGATCGGCGAATCGGTTGAGATTTCACGGATGATTCATGGACTGATTCGTTCGCTAAAAAAACCCGAACCCTCCTAGGTTGTTCGTTGTGAATCACTTAAACTTCAACTTAAACTTACACTAACAATCGTGCCAATTTACGAGTTCTACAGTCCCGATTCGCACCGGATTTACAGCTTCTTTGCCCGGCGGATGTTGAAGGAGGGCGAGGTGCCGGTCTGCCCGGACAATCCCAAGCACAAGATGGAAAAGATGGTTTCCAATTTCGCCTTTACCGGAAAAGCCAAGGAGCCGGTAAAGACGGAGGGGGCGGGGGAGGGGCCGGAAATGGATCCCCGGATGGAGCGGGAAATGATGAAGATGGCCGATGAGTTTTCCAAAATGGATGAAAACAACCCCGACCCCAAGATGCTCGGTCGGATGATGCGTAAAATGATGGAGGCCAGCGGGCAAAAGCTGCCCGGGGAGATGGGGGAGATGCTGACCCGGCTCGAGAAGGGGGAGGACCCCGACAAGCTCGAGGCCGAGTACGGGGATGTGATGGAGAAGATGGACGCCATGGGACCGGAGGGAGGGGAGAAAAAGGAGGACTTGAGGACCCGCCTGCGGAAGCGTCTGCCGCCGCGTCGGGATCCGAAGTTGTATGAGTTTGCGGATTACGAACGGAAGAGGGCCCGCGCGCGGGCTAGTTGAAGATTAAGATTAAGTTTAAGTAATCGTGAAGCTGACAGGTCACTTCAACTTAAACTTAAACTTAAACTAACGACTAAAACTTTTCGGCGGCAAGCCGGGACGCTTCGATGACGATCGGCACAAAAGTCTGAACCTGATCCGCTTTCGCGCCGGGGACTTGCAAATGAACCAGAACCGCCCTTCGGTCCCTCAGCTTGGCTTGGCCGATAAACCAGCGGGCAAAGTTGGGGAAATTGAGGCTCTCGCGAAGGATGGCCGAACCGTACTCGGCGTCGGTGACCGAAAGTTGTCCGCTGGGGTGGGCCAGGGTGGCAAGTTCCAGGTTTCCCTTTTCGATGCGCCAAGCGACCGATCCATCCGCCACGGGCAACAACTCCCAGTCCGTCGGAGTGTTGTCGGCAAGGTTTCGGAAGATGTTCCGGATCGAAACCAGATCACCCGTCGGTCGGTAAGTCAGCGTCAGTTTCCCTTGGGGGAGTTGGTAGAGGGCGATCCGACCCCACGAGGCCTCGGCGTTGGGATCGGGATTCGCTTGGAGTTCCGGCGCGGAGGTCTGCAGGGCTGGGGTAAGGTCGGGGTACGGAAAGTCGGCGTGCCGGGTAATCGCCCAGGGAAGTCGGATCCAGGCAAAAAGCGCGATGGCCATCATCAAGGGAGCCAAGAGGAGGCAGAGTTTGGATGGGTGGACGGTTGGGGGGATGGAAGTGGTGGCGGCAGGCTCGGATGCGGGGAAGAGCCGCGGAGCGCAAAAGATGGAGAGGGCAAAAAGACCGTAGGTGATGAGAGCAAAAATAAAAAATCCTCCCGTGCCGTGCCAAAACTGAAACTGGTGAATGTCGGAGACCACGTACGACATGACCACCACCCGCATGCAGCCGGCGAGAAAGGCCAACGTCAGGCCGGAGAGGAAGATCGCAGTTTTGGCCGGGCGACTCCATGGTTTCGAAAAGGCCAAGGCCGTGGCGATGGCGATCAGTCCCCCTCCGGTCAACAGTCCGGTGCAGGGCCATTCGAGAATGACGGCTCCCATGGGCGTGGCGATGGTTTGCCCCTGGACCAGCGTCTCGTTGCCCAGAAGATACAGGAACCAGCTGCCGATTTCGACGGTGAAGGGGGTGACATGGAGCCAGGCATCGACCCGACCGGCGATGGCCCCGATACGAAGAAGGACAATCGAGGCGACCAGGAGCTCCGGCCAACATTCGCGGAGGTCGCGCAGCCGGGTGAACAACAGATATGCACCGCCCAGACCGAGGTATGAGCCAACGATGATGGCGATCGAGTCCGCCTCGCCGACGGTGAAAAGCCGGACAACGCTGAGGACCAAGCAGAGAGTTCCAAGAATTTGGGACAGGCGGGAGGGGGCAAGTGAACCCAGGCGGGCGTGCCAACGGGCCATCAAAAGAAAGGCGGTCCAGTCGGCCAGGAAGAGGACCACGCTGTCGACCATCATCAGTCCCTGGATCCCGGCCCAAGCCAGCAGGACGGCGGCGAGCTGAATCGCGCCCACGCTGTAAATCGTGCGGAGAAAGGACGAACGGTTGTCCATGACAAAGATCCTACGGAGGAGCACTAGCAAATAGAAGATAGGAGATAGCTGATAGGGGTGGCTCACGATTCACTATCTTCCATTTACTATCTCCTAACTCCTTGGCGCCATGAAAACGGGCAAACTGCAAATCTGGGTTCCCGAGCTGATCGCCTATGAGGGAGGAATTCAGACTTACTCCATGGATCTGGTTGAGGCCGCGGCGGAGATTCTGGGGCCGGGGCGGATCACCGTGATCAGCAAGTCGGATCAGCCCCAGGCTCTCCTTCTTTGGGCGGATGGCCGTTTTGAAAGCAGGGCGTTGGGTGACTCTCCCTCTTGGTGCCGAACGGCTCTCTTTGGGGCCGTTCTCCTGCGGGAGGGCTTGCTGGCGGAGCCGGATTTGATTGTCATGACCCATGCCCATTTTTCGCCGGTCGGCCAGGCGCTCTTCCGTCTGCGGCGGATTCCCGTGGCGGTGGCGGCGCACGGGGTGGAGGTTTGGGATTTGCCCGAGGGGATGACCCAGAGGGGGTTGCGAAGTGCGGATACCATTCTGCCGGTAAGCGACTACACCAAGACACGGCTGATGAACGAAATGGGGATCGCTGAAGACCGGTTTCAGGTCATTCCCGACACCTTCAATCCCCGGCGCTTCTCCGTCGGAACCGCCCCGCCTGAATTGCGGGAACGGTATGGGTTGAAACCCTCGGACAAGGTGATGCTTTGCGTTTCCCGGTTGGCGGCTTCCGAGCAGTACAAGGGCTACCGCCAGATTCTCGAAGTGATGCCTTCCCTGGTACGCAGAATTCCGGGCCTGAAGTTCGTGCTTGTTGGGCGGGGCAATGACCGTCCCAACATCGAGCGGCAGATCGACCGCTTGCAACTGCGGAAGCACGTTGTGCTGGCCGGGTTCGTTCCCGGCGAGGAATTGCCGAACCATTACCGGATGGCCGATGCCTTTGCCATGCCCAGCAAGCGCGAGGGGTTCGGGATCGTTTATCTGGAGGCGATGGGTTGCGGGAAGCGATGCCTGGGGGGAAACAAGGATGCCGCGGCGGACGCGTTGCGCCACGGCGAGCTGGGCATTCTGGTGGATCCGGACAACTTGCGGGAGTTGGAGGAGGGGTTGTTCCGGCTGATGACCGAAACGCCCCCGGATCCCCAGCAGCTTCATGATCTGGCGAACCGATATTTCGGGCGTGCGGCCTTTCTGGAAAAGGTGAGGGGAATGCTTGAGTCCTTCGGACTCCGATGAAAGGAAATAGCAGATAGCAGATAGTAGATAGGGGCGCTCATGGTCCTCCTATCTCCCATCTCCTATCTACTAAAAACATCATGTGCGGAATTGCTGGGATTAGCGGGTGGAAAAAGGGGCCGGAGGAGTTGGAACGCGCCCTGCTGGCCATGCAGAAAGCCCTCGGCCACCGCGGACGGGACGACCGTGGGATCCTACTCGACCCGAAAGCCCGTTGGGGGCTGGTGCACACACGGCTGAGCATCCTTGACCTGAGCCCTTGTGGCCGCCAGCCGATGACCTCTGCCGACGGAAAGTGGCACCTGGTGTTCAACGGCGAGATTTACAATTACCGCTCCTTTCTTCCCGGGCTGGAGAAAGTCGGCCATCGATTTCGGTCCAGCAGTGACACAGAGGTCCTGTTGGAAACCCTCGCGCGGGAGGGGATGCAGGCCCTCCCGAAGTTCCGCGGAATGTTCGCCTTTGCCCTGCTGCAGGCGGAAAGCGGCCAGGTATGGCTGGGTCGCGACACGTTCGGGGTGAAGCCCCTTTATTCGGCGATTGGCCCGGACGGAGAGCTAATCTTCGCCAGTGAAATCCGGGCCTTGCTGGCCTCGGGGCGGGTAGCGCGGGAAATCTCGGCCGACGGGTTGGACGGCTATTTGAGGAGCGGAAGCCTCCCTCGCCCCTTGACCCTGATCCGGGGGATCTTTCAACAGCGATCGGGATGTTGGTCCCACTACGCCTCCGGCTCCTCGGCACCAGGCTCATGCCTGGAGACAAATTTTTTCCGCAAACTGGGATTTGAGAAGGATACGGAAGGCGGGACCGATCGTCAGCCCGTGAAGGAGACCCGCCGGGCACTGGAGGACTCCCTGGAGGCCCATTTTGTCAGCGACGTGCCGGTGGGGCTTTTTCTCAGCGGGGGAATCGACTCAACCGCCTTGGCGGCCCTGGCCCATGGGACCGGACGGCGCGGTCTGCAAAGCTATTCCCTAGGTTTCCGCGAGGGAAAGCACGACGAGTCTGCCTTGACGCGTCGTATCGCCCGGCGGTTCGGCATGGATCACCACCTGTTGCGGGTCGACGCGGAAAACGGGCGGGAGTTGTTTGAGGGATACCTCGAGGCGATGGATCAGCCCACGGTGGACGGATTCAACACCTACTGTGTTTCGATGCTGGCCGCGAAGCAGGGTTCCAAGGTGGTTCTTTCCGGGCTCGGGGGAGACGAGTTGTTCGGAGGCTACCGTTCTTTTACCAGCATCCCGCGCATCCAGCAGTGGAGTGCCCGAAATAGGCTCCCCCGGCCCCTGACGGCACTCCTGTCGGCGCTGCCCAGTTCACGATGCCGTCGGTTGGCAGAAATCCTTTTCGAAAAACCCTCGTTCGAGCAGGCCTTTCTGGGATTTCGGGGAAATTTCTCCGGTCGGGAATCGGCTGCCCTCGCCCGAAAGATCATCGGGCAGAGTGGGAAGTGGGACATCCGGGCCGATCTTTACGAGAAGGACGGAGAGATCGACCGCGTTCGTTTTCCGACGGATTCCGATGTGGTGGGTTACTTGGAGCTTAGCCGCTACATGAGGCATCAACTGTTGAAGGACAGCGACGTTTTCAGTATGACCCACGGGTTGGAACTCCGGGTGCCCTTTGTGGACATGGGACTGTTTGATGCCATCCATGGTCTCCCCAGCTCCATTCGTTACCGGCCGGGCAAGAGGCTGTTAACCGATGCTGTCCCTGAGATCCCGCACTATGTTCATCAGCATCCCAAGAGGGGTTTTACCCTGCCTTTGGAAAAGTGGGTCTACGGTCCGTGGAGGGACATGTTCGCCGTGACGGAAAGAAATTTCTCCGGGTACGTTTTGCGCCCTTGGTCGCGGCTCTGGTCCCTGAAAGCGCTGACCTATTGGATGGAAAAACACGGGTTTGAGGCTGGAGGTTGGAGATAGGGGGAAGAGAGGCTAAAGACTTCAGGCGATAAGCTGGAATAAGTGAGGAGGGATTAAGATGAAGATTAAGGTGAAGGAGGCAGAAAACTATTGGCTACAGACTACAGGTAAGGCGGGGACACCTTGAATGCGTTAGATCTCCCCTCTAGAACCATTTCATGAGCAAAACCGCACATCCGAAAAGTCACATTCTCGTTGCCGGGGCCGGGGGATTCATCGGGGGGCATCTGGTGGCGCACCTTCGCAAGCAGGGAATCAAAAACATCCGGGCGGTGGACCTCAAGCCGTTTGGGGAGTGGTACCAGAAGTGTGACGACGTAGAGAACCTCTCCTTGGATCTGCGGGAACTGCCTACTTGTCACCAGGCCGTGAAGGGAATGGACTGGGTTTACAATTTGGCGGCCGACATGGGCGGGATGGGGTTCATCGAACTGCACAAGGCGGAGTGCATGCTCTCCGTTCTGATCAACACCCACATGCTGATGGCCGCCCGGGATGCCAAGGTGAAGCGGTT
>Ga0214917_10008330_pt1 | contig 10215 bp, 12 predicted proteins | sample LL_1208_BB_MetaG_FD_177983 | JGI IMG/M metagenome (GOLD analysis project Ga0214917, IMG submission 177983) | Freshwater microbial communities from Lake Lanier, Atlanta, Georgia, United States - LL_1208_BB | ecosystem: Environmental > Aquatic > Freshwater > Lake | place: USA: Georgia | collected...
AACTTCAGGAACCGACGGCAGCTCAGGCACATCGGGCACAGACGGAAGCTCAGGAACTTCGGGTTCTAGCGGTACATCTGCTAGCTCAGGAAGCTCTGGAACCACTGGCACAAGCGGCACAAGCGGTTCAAGCGGTACCTCGGCCACCGACGGTAGCTCGGGTACATCAGCCGCCGACGGAACATCAGGAACATCAGGATCAAGCGGAACATCGGCAAGCTCAGGCTCTAGCGGAACCACTGGCACTAGCGGCACAAGCGGTTCAAGCGGAACATCGGCTACCGACGGAAGCTCAGGAACTTCAGGAATAGACGGCACTTCGGGCACTTCGGGCTCAAGCGGTACATCCGCAAGCTCAGGAAGCTCGGGCACAGCAGGCACATCTGGAACAGATGGCAGCTCAGGAACTTCAGGAACAGACGGCAGCTCAGGAACATCAGCTAGCTCAGGAACGTCAGGCACAGATGGCAGTTCAGGAACGTCGGGCACAACGGGCACAAGCGGCACAACGGGCACAAGCGGCACAAGCGGCAGCTCAGGAACGTCAGCTACCGACGGCTCTAGTGGTACATCAGGCACTGCGGGCAGCTCAGGAACGTCAGGCAGCTCAGGAACAAGTGGAACAGACGGTAGCTCGGGTACTTCAGCTAGCTCAGGAAGCTCTGGCACAGCAGGAACGTCAGGAACAGATGGTTCTTCTGGAACGTCGGGCACAGACGGCAGCTCAGGAACGTCAGGTTCTAGCGGTACTTCTGCAAGCTCAGGCTCCAGCGGAACGACTGGCACAAGCGGTACTTCAGGTTCAAGCGGTACTTCAGCTACCGATGGCTCTAGCGGTACAGCAGGAACAAGCGGCACAGACGGCAGCTCGGGATCAAGCGGAACTTCTGCAAGCTCGGGATCATCAGGAACTTCAGGAACTCATGGTTCAGACGGTTCTTCTGGAACGTCTGGAACAGATGGTAGCTCGGGTACATCAGCCGCCGACGGAACATCAGGAACATCAGGCTCTAGCGGAACCTCCGCAAGCTCAGGAAGCTCAGGAACAGCGGGCTCTAGCGGTACAAGCGGCTCAAGCGGTACATCAGCCACCGATGGCTCTAGCGGAACATCAGGCACTGACGGTAGCTCTGGAACTTCAGGCAGCTCGGGCACAAGCGGTACACATGGTTCAAGCGGTACTTCTGCAACCTCAGGTAGCTCAGGAACAGCAGGAACGTCGGCCACCGATGGCTCTAGCGGTACTTCGGGCGAAAATGGAACAGCAGGCACTAGCGGATCTTCAGGAACGAGTGCTTCATCAGGCTCAAGTGGCAGCTCAGGAACGTCGGCAACAGCGGGATCAAGCGGTACTGCGGGTACTTCAGCAAGCTCAGGAAGCTCAGGAACGGCGGGCGAGAACGGTACATCAGGTACAAACGGCTCAAGCGGAACGTCAGCAAGCTCAGGCTCAAGCGGAACTTCAGGAACTTCTGGCACAGACGGTTCAAGCGGAACCTCTGCTAGCTCAGGATCTAGCGGAACGAGCGGTTCAAGCGGCACATCTGCAAGCTCAGGCTCAAGTGGTACTGCGGGCACATCCGCAAGCTCTGGATCTAGTGGAACCTCGGGTACTTCAGCAACCTCAGGAAGCTCAGGTACTGCAGGTGAGAACGGAACCTCTGGCACTAACGGAAGCTCAGGTACGTCAGCAAGCTCAGGCTCAAGCGGAACTGCAGGAACATCTGGTGAAGCAGGTTCTTCAGGTACTTCTGGCACAAGTGGTAGTTCTGGAACCGCAGGAACATCGGCGAGCTCAGGCTCTGCGGGAACATCGGGTACAGCCGCTACAAGTGGAAGTGCAGGAACCTCAGGAAATACAGCAGAGTTTTCGGGAACGAGTGGCACATCTATTACATTACCTTTAACTTAATTTGTGCTATTTTTCACGAATGCCCTATACTAACATAACCATAACGACCAACACAGGACTAGCGTACAAAGCCAACGACTTTGTACAGCTAAGTAACGGGCCGTCGAATTACATCATCGGTAGAGTAGTCTCGTACAACCCTACCAATGGTCAAATGGTTGTAACACCCCTTTTCTTTGAAGGTAGCGGTACATTCACGACCTGGGAGGTAAATCTCACTGGCGCACTTGGAACAAGTGGAACAAGTGGAACAAATGGAACATCGGCAGTTTCCTCTACATCGGGATCAAGTGGTACTTCTGCAGATGCAGGGACACGTGGAACATCAGGTTCGAATGCAACATCGGGAACGGGAGGAACAAGTGGAAGTAGTGGGGTTAGTGGATCGAGTGCAAATAATGGTGCTGATGGTTCAAGAGGATCATCGGGATCTTCAGGAACAGCAGGTTCGTCAGGCACTGAAGGACAATCAGGATCAAGTGCAATAAGTGGCTCAAGTGGTGCAAGTGGCGGAACAAACGGAACATCAGGATCGTCAGGGGCTTCTGCAAGTTCAGGCACGGCAGGAACAAGTGGTTCATTGGGTACATCAGGTCAAGGGGGTGGTACATCGGGTACATCAGGTAGATCGGGAACTTCGGGAACATCAGGAAGTACCACATTTGTAGGATCAAGTGGTACAAGCACAGGAACAAGTGGTGTAAGTGGAACGTCTGGCTCAAGTGCAACCACAGGAACTTCGGGAACTTCGGGAACTTCGGGAACTTCTGGGGTTTCCACTAACGCAACAAGTGGTACAACAGGAACTTCAGGGGTTAGTACGACATCGGGATCTTCAGGCACTTCTGCCACAGCAGGATCTTCAGGCACATCAGGATCTACGGGTGCAGCAGGAAATTCAGGATTGTCTGGAACTTCAGGATCAAGTGGAACAACAGGAACAACGGGAGGGGTAACTATACAAGGAACAAGTGGAACAAGTGGAGCAACGGGTTCAAGTGGAACATCGGGTTCAAATGGTGCAACACCAACACAAGGTTCTAATGGCACAAATGGCACAGCAGGATCTAATGGAACGACAGGTACAGGGGGTTCAACGCCTACACTAGGCTCAAATGGAACTTCTGGCACAGCAGGAAGTAATGGAACGACAGGATCTGCGGGTGCTGCGGGAACCATAGGTTTAAGTGGCACATCTGCAACATCGGGATCAAGTGGAACATCAGCAAGTTCGGGATTAAGTGGTGGTTTGAGTGGAACAAGTGGTAGTTCAGGAACGTCGGCATCGACAGGATCTTCTGCAACATCTGGCAGCTCAGGAACAAGTGGAACAACAGGAAATCTTAATGCAACGAGTGGATCTTCTGGAACATCGGGTACGTCAGCTTCTTCGGGTACAAGAGGTTCAAGTGGTGCGAGTTTCAATGCCAACGGATCAAATGGAACGAGTGGCTTAAGTGGAACTTCGGGTTCAAACGGAACATCTGCGGCATCAAATATATCTGGAATAAACGGATCTGCGGGTACATCAGGATCAAGCGCAGTAAATGGTCAATCTGGAGCAAGTGGATTGAGTGGCACAGCAGGATCAAATGGAACGTCGGGCAGCTCAGGGACTTCAGGAACTAACGGAACAAACGGTTCGAGTGGTACGAGTGGTGCAAGTGGCACGTCCGCAACGACAGGATCTAGCGGGACAAATGGTACGAGTGGTATTGCGGGTGCAAATGGCACCTCAGGAACTTCGGCAACATCAGGATCAAGTGGCACTTTTGGATCTTCGGGTACATCTGGTGCAAATGGCATATCAGGAAGCTCTGGAACGTCGGGATCAAATGGCACAAACGGAACGTCAGGAACAGGTGGCAGTTCGGGAACAACGGGATCGTCGGGATCAAGTGGCACAAACGGAACTTCTGGTAGTAGTGGTGTAGGTGGTGCAAATGGGATTTCAGGATCATCAGGAACAGGTGGTACGAGTGGAAGCTCGGGGGCGGCAGGATCAAGTGGAGCATCTGGAAGCGCAGGAACATCAGGAACATCGGGCTCGTCAGGAACGAGTGGAATTTCAGGGGGAAGTGGAGTTTCAGGCACTTCAGGAAGCTCTGGAACATCAGGATCAAACGGAACTTCAGGCAGTTCAGGCATTTCAGGCAGTTCAGGTACTTCAGGATCTTCAGGAACGAGTGGCAGCAATGGAACGAGTGGCTCAAACGGAACTAACGGGGTATCAGGTGTTTCAGGAACGTCAGGATCATCAGGAACAAGTGGCTCAAACGGAACGTCGGGCAGTTCAGGTACGTCTGGCACCAGTGGATCGTCGGGCACCAGTGGATCTTCGGGAACAGGTGGAACGAGTGGTAGCAGTGGAACTTCTGGGGTAAATGGAACGGCGGGTACTTCAGGATCAAGTGGTACGTCAGGTACTTCGGGAACGTCGGGATCGAGTGGTATATCGGGAAGCTCTGGCACTTCTGGATCGAATGGAACTTCAGGTAGTTCAGGCACTTCAGGAGTAAATGGTGGAGCAGGAAACAATGGATCGAGTGGTAATAGTGGAAGTAGTGGAACGTCAGGAACGGGAACAGCAGGTACTTCTGGTACGTCTGGTGGTGCGGCAAATGATTCACCTTTTTGTACAGGTGGATCTTGTGATGTTTGGGTATGCCCACAAGGAATTTATCCATGGAACTCGAATCTTTTTGATTTTAATACTACTTGGGGAGATAACACTCCACAAACCGTAATTCTGGGTGGTGTCGAGAATTGTATCTATAATGTACAAGGATTCTCACCATACATAAACACTATACCTGGACAATATAATATGATAGGTGGTGGGTGTAGAAACTCCATAGGGACGTGTGGATCGTATTACGTATGTACAGAAAGAGATTTTTGTGAAGGTCTTGACGAAGCCAGTACAACAAGTTACAACCTCATTCTTGGTGGTTACTTAAATTGCATTGGAACGTATGGAGGTGTCGCTGTTTTCCCAAGAATATGTGAGGATTGTTGCTTTTCTGCAGCACAATATGCGCACCGAAATATCATAGTTGGTGGTTATTGTAATTGCATAACTACCACTCCCAGTTATTTTAATTTTAAGGGTAGGGTTGAAAGTAATATCATCACAGGTGGATGGTGCAATCGTATTGTAATGGGTTATACTAGTAAAGCTGAAGCCCCATCTGGTTCAATCATTGCACGATGGAACACCATCGCTGGAATGTGTAATAATCGGATCGAAAGTGGAAATGGTGGAGATACTATTGCGTTTGGGTTTATCGGTGGATATAACATTTGGTTTGACCAAGGGGGTTGCAGTAATGTTTCGGAGTTTAATGCTATATCTAAAGTTACAAGCACGTTTAGGATTCACCACCCAGATCCATCAAAGAGATTATCACATAACTTAGTACATAGTACAGTAGAAAGTCCTACAGCAGGAGACAACATATATCGTTTTAAAACAAAAACAAAAAATGGTGTAGCCAAAATAGATTTGCCTTCTTATTACAAACACTTAAATTGTAACGATCAAGTCTGGGTTACGCCTGTTGATAGTTTTTCTCATGCTTGGGGAAGTGTAAATCAAAATCAAACAGAAATAAATATATCTTCCGATAGCGATGCAGAGTTTTATGTTTTACTAATTGGTACAAGAAAAGATGAATTAGGAAAACGTGGTTGGAAAGGAGCAGAAAATCTTATTCCTTCTAACTTAAATGGGCCTGAAATAACAAAATGTGGTTTAGAATGGTAAAAAATGCCTTTTAGTAATATAAATATCACCGTTAATACAGGCCTTGACTACAAGGTTAATGACTTCATATACTTACAATATGACGCCAATACCACTATCTATGGTCGTGTAGTAACGTACAATGCCAACACAGGGGCTTTAACGCTAACCCCATATTCATTTACGGGGGCAAGTGGTTCTTACAATACATGGACAACTCAACTTTCTGGAAAAAGAGGAACATCAGGGGCGGCAACATCTTCAGGGACAACAGGAACAAGTGGAACTTCGGGATCTGCCGCAGTATCAAACATAAACGGAACGGGTGGTGTTTCAGGTACATCGGGTAATGCAGGTTCGAGTGCCAGCAGTGGATCAAGTGGAACATCGGGAACAACAGGAACAGCCGCGACTTCTGGATCATCAGGAGTAAGTGGAACATCGGGTGCAAATGGTTTGGCTGGATCTAACGGAACAAGCGCTACGGCGGCAAGTTCAGGCACTTCAGGAACTTCAGGTTCTTCTGGAACATCAGGAACGGCAGCATCCTCTGGATTGTCCGCATCGAGTGGTGCAAGTAATATAAGTCGAACAAGTGGAACAAGTGGAACTTCAGCCAGTTCAGGAACGTCAGCATCTTCTGGTGTTTCTACCGTATCTAGAACATCGGGTACGAGTGGAACAGCTGCCACTTCAGGATCTTCGGGAACTTCAGGATCTTCAGGACTAAATAGAACTTCGGGAACTTCGGCAAGCTCGGGAACTTCGGGTACAACAGGCACAACAGGTAACGCTGGATCGTCTGCAACATCAGGCACTAATGGTTCTTCGGGTACAGCAGGAGGAAACGGATCAAGTGGAACAAGTGGACAAAGTAATACCGCGGGATCAAACGGTACAAATGGAACGACTGGAAGTTCGGGATTAAGTGGAGACTCAACCACAAGTAAGACATCGGGATCAAATGGAACAAATGGTGTAAATGGAACAAGTGGTGCTTCGGCATCATCAACCACATCTGCAACCAGTGGCACGAATGGATCAAGTGGAACAAATGGCTCAAGTGGTCAATCTGGCGCTTCAACCACTAGCCAAGTTAGTGGCACATCAGGTTTAAGTGCTCTGTCGGCAACAAGTGGGGTTTCGGGGCTTTCAAACACATCAAATACATCAGGATCTTCAGGAACAAGTGGTGCAAGTGGTTCTACGGGAACGAATGGTACGAGTGGAACAAGTGGTGGAACAAGTGGCACTACGGGTTCAAGCGGTACGTCGGGAGGATCAGGCAGTTCAGGCACTTCTGGATCGACAGGAACAGCAGGTCAAGGGGGCGGAACATCGGGAACAAATGGTTCATCGGGCAATTCAGGATCTTCGGGTGCAACAGCAACGAGTGGTACGAGTGGCACAAGCACAGGAACAAGTGGTGTCAGTGGTAGTTCAGGATCAAGTGGCACAAACGGATCGGCAGGAACGTCTGGAACCTCTGGAACATCAGGGGTATCGACGAATGCCACAAGTGGTATAAGTGGTACATCGGGTACAAACGGAACATCAGGATCTTCTGGAACTTCCGCAACGGCGGGATCTTCAGGAACATCAGGATCAAGTGGTGCAGCAGGTGTATCTGGCATTGCAGGAACATCAGGATCAAGTGGAACAGCAGGAACAAACGGAGCAACACCTACTCAAGGAGTGAGTGGTTCAAGTGGAACGGCGGGTTCTAACGGAACATCAGGATCGAGTGGTGCTACGCCAACACAAGGAGGTAGTGGTTCAAGTGGCACGGCGGGATCAAACGGAACATCAGGATCGAGTGGTGCAACTGCAACTGCTGGTGGTAGTGGAATTAGTGGTGGATCGGGAGTTTCTGGTGGTAGTGGCGCTAGTGGTGCATCGGGAGTTTCTGGGAATAGCGGTATTAGTGGTACAGCGGGATCAAATGGAACATCGGGTTCAAATGGTGGAAATGGTGGATCAGGGGTAAGTAACATATCTGGCACAAGTGGAACTTCAGGAACAGCAGGCGTAAGTGGTGCATCTCAAACAAGTGGATCATCGGGAACGTCGGGATCGAGTGGAACGGGAGGAACGTCTGGATCAAGTGGTGCAACAGCTAGTAGTGGTGGATCAGGAACGTCTGGATCTGCGGGTAGTTCAGGAACGACGGGATCTTCGGGGGCTACAGGAGCCAGTGGTGGATCAGGAGTTTCTGGAGGTTCAGGATCGAGTGGAACGTCAGGATCGGTGGGATCTTCAGGGGTTGCAGGTGCTTCAGGGGGTTCAGGAACGTCAGGATCAACTGGAACAACAGGATCAAGTGGTGCAGGGGCAAGCAATGGATCAAGTGGAGTAAGTGGAACGTCTGGATCTACAGGCGCGAGTGGATCATCTGGCACTAATGGATCTGGTGGCACATCTGGTAGTTCAGGCACCAGTGGTTCTTTTGGATCTTCGGGATCAAGTGGTGCTTCAAGAACGTCAGGTAGTTCAGGCACTTCAGGATCAAATGGTGCTGCTGGCGCTAATGGTTCAAATGGAACGAGTGGATCGAGTGGATCGAGTGGGGCAGGTGGTGGTGCAGGTGGAAATGGATCATCGGGATCTGATTCAGGAAGTACCACAACATATTTTCTCTGTTATGCCGCGACAGGTTGTAATGTTTGTAATGATTGTGCAACCAGTTGTCAATTTTGTTCAGGTTGTATAGTAAATTCTTATGGTAGCTGGATAATAATGACTTCCCAAGGGGTTGGTGGTATTAAGGGTAGTTTGTGTAATACATGTAATACTACTTTAATTGGAGGTCAATATGCTTATGTATCGAACATTAGTTGCACAAGACAAAATTTTTATTTTACAGGTGATTATTCTGCCTGTAATAATTGTCAAGAATTATCTGAGGGGTGTAACGTACAAGCAAATAGTGCTTATTTTCATGGAACACGTCAAAATGTTACAACAGGACAATTATCGTGTTCTGTGGTGATGAGTGGTATTGTTTGCCAATCTTTTATTAATGGTAGCCCATGTTATGCCTATTCAAACATTCCAAATGACGTGACTTGTCCTACTCTCTGTAATTACAAAAGGATAATCTTGGCAAACGATATAGGGGGAAGTCCAACTGCCAATGAAACATTTTTTGCCAACGAATTAAAAAAGTCAAGTGGGACATTTAGTATTCCACACCCCGATCCAACAAAAACATGTACTCATACATTAGATCATAGTTTTGTGGAAGCTCCTACCGAGGGGGATAATCTGTATAAATATAGAATTTCATCCGTGGGTTGTCAAGCAAGCTTAGAGTTGCCCTCTTACTATAAATTTTTGAACAAAAACACACATATTCACACAACCCCGATAGGGCATTTTGGAGATGCTTATGGGCAACTAACAATAGACGAAAAATGTATAGAGCTCCAAACAAGCCAAGACGGAGAATATGACGTGATTTTGATTGGAACGAGAAAAGATCCAGACGCAACAGAAAAATTCTATGGCCCCGAAAAATACAGTCCCAATAAACATAATAAATTACACTAAAAAATAAGTATATGTTAGTAGTATCTATTAATCCACCAGCAAAAAAAACGATACAATCCACCCCATTTAGTTCTTATGAACTTACAGGTGATAAAATGATTGTAAAATGTACTCGTTATGTTATTGGTGCATCGTCAAACACCAATGATGATAGTCGATTTGATGTTCGTTTTGGTAATATCAAATACGAAAAAAACCCTGACGGAAGTCAAGGGAGTCCTATTTTTGAAACGATCGTCAATTATAGTTGTAGCCTAACAGCCCAAGAAGTTTCTACATGGGGAACAGACGACAACATAATCTACAACATAATTGCTCAAAAACTTGGATTTCAGGTCGTAAGTATTGACGAAGTAAACGGACTCCATTTTACTAACTAATGCCTTATAGCAACTTAAATATAACCGTTAGCACTGGCCTTGATTATCAGGCAGACGACTTTGTGCAGTTTAACTATGATGCATCCAACTACTTCATAGGCAAAGTCGTTTCGTATAATCCTTCGACAGGGGCTATGGTGGTTACGCCCACAACTTATGTGGGCAGTGGAAGTTACTCAACCTGGAATCTTAATCTTACGGGAACAGACGGAAGCGCAGGAACTGCTGGAACAGCAGGAACAAGTGCTTCAAATGGTTCTGCGGGGGTTAGTGGATCAAGTGGAACTTCGGGAACAAATGGAACGAGCGGCAGTTCAGGGCTATCTAATTCAAGTGGAACATCGGCTAATTCGGGAACTTCTGGATCTAACGGACAAACAGGAACATCAGGTACTAACGGAACTTCAGGATCTTCAGCAACGAGTGGTGCAAGTGCTACCTCTGGCAGCACGGGAACATCGGGAACATCGGGAACTTCGGGAACAACTGGCCAAGTACCAGGAACTTCGGGTAGTTCAGGCACAACAGGAACAAACGGAACAAGTGCATCGTCAGGGAGTTCAGGAACATCGGGAACAAGTGGTCTTGCTAATGGAACAAGTGCAAGCAGTGGATCTTCTGGAACGTCG
>Ga0214917_10008331_pt1 | contig 10214 bp, 12 predicted proteins | sample LL_1208_BB_MetaG_FD_177983 | JGI IMG/M metagenome (GOLD analysis project Ga0214917, IMG submission 177983) | Freshwater microbial communities from Lake Lanier, Atlanta, Georgia, United States - LL_1208_BB | ecosystem: Environmental > Aquatic > Freshwater > Lake | place: USA: Georgia | collected...
GTTTTCTTCTTTGCCATATCTATCTCCTAGGGCTCTAGAACCCATTACGTTAGAAACTCTTACCGCAAGAGTCATGTATTTATATTATCATGATTATAGTTATGATAATAAAAAATAGGAGACAATTGCTTGATCTCCTACTTTTTATCTTAAAAAAAATTAAGCGTTCTGAGTAGCTCTTTGAAGAGTTATTTCTGAAAGAATAAAATCAATACCTTCAACTAGTTTGACCGCAACAGAGATGTATATAGTATTTCCTTCGATTCTTACACTAATATTCTTAAAGCCCTGTGGAGCGTCTGGCGTTGCAACAGTAATTCCTTGAGCAAGGAATGTTGCAAGAATTGATTCTGCAGTTGATTTAACTTCTGCTGCACGAATTATATTCTTGACACCAACATAGCGAAGCTCCATAGCATTTCTGAAGTTGTAAGCCACTATGTCGCCAGCATAGATAACATTTGCGCGATTCCACACCCAGTTGTCATCAGCTCCATACGCAGTGTTGTCAACAACTACTCGATAACCACCAGTTCTTGGGGCTTCGAGGAAGGTAATACCTGCGTCGATAGCTTGTTCAAACTCAACATCTGGATCAAAATCGATAACTATATCTTGTTCAGCAGTTGTCATTGGCTGTGCAGTGTGTCTAACTCCAGCGCAATTTAAGAACTTGAATGTAAGAGGAAGACCGACTGGAGCGCCACAGCGTGAACCAGCCAGTAGGCAAGCAAGTGCCCATGGTTGGAACCACTTGATGTTGCCAGCTGCGTCGATCTGACGAACGTCTTGAATTGCAAGCTGCATACGACCATCTGCAATTGAAGCTGCTTTCTCTTTTGAAGCATCAAAGCTTGCCTTGAGAGAAAGAAATCCTTGACGCTCGCTTTTCTTCTTAACAGTCTTCATCAAGCTAATATGAGTCTTGACAGCTTGATGAATACCATCAATAGTGTATGAAGAAGTTGGATCCGTCAAAGAATCAGCGATGTCTGCTGTTGCATCTCTTGAGAAAAGTGGAACAATAAAGTTGCAGTGAAACTTCTCAGCCTTTGCAAGAGCCTCAACAAAGCTAAGAGAACTAGTTGCACCCTTAGCTCCGCCAGTCAACATTGATTCGGACAATGCGTCTGGAAGGCCAACATCTGACTGATCAAGCATCTCGACAAGAAGTGATTGCGATGCAAGCTGTGCAACCTCAAAAGCGTCCTTCTTAAGACGAGCAGGCTTGTTTCCTGCCTGTGAAAGAGCACCCACAGATGATACATGATCAAGGCATGAAAGAGAAAGTTGAGCATATAGTGCATTGGAGACAGAAGCGCTCCAACCAGGTTGAAAACCGATAGCTTCAGCAAGAAAGCCTAAAGTGTTGTATTCTACTTTAGAGAGAGAAACAACACCTGCAGATGTCGTAAGAACAATCTCTGTGTCGTTTACAGAAACGGAAGCAGAAGTTACTCCGCCAGATCCATCGTGGCCAACTAGGAGAACGACGTTTCCGCCTACAATATCTTCTTCAACTAGAAGATCTCTTTTCTGTGCAAAAGCCATGGTCACAGAAGGCTCTGATGACGAAACTGATTGGCCAGCAACAAGACCTAGCTTAGCTAGATCACCAGGAGTTGAATCAACAAGCTCAAGAGAGCGGCCAAAGCCAAGCTTATGCTGATTTACGTCAGCTAAAAGTTGAAGTTTAACAGCACCAGCAGAAGCTACTGCCTCAACGCCAGCAGGTAATTCTGAGTTCAATTCCACAACCAAGGAAGCTAGATCAGAGTGGTCGCCAGAAGTTGAGCTAAGAGTAACAACAGCAAGAGCTCCACCATTCTTTCTTACGCTAAAAGATGTTCCATTCAATGCTGCACCAAAAGCAGCTGGAGCTGCTCCGACAGCAGCTGGAACAGCTTCTGAAGAAGAAGTGATCTTTGCACTAGTTTGATTTCCACCAACGCCCCATTCCCTTGCCCTGAGAGTTCCATAGGTGGAAGCAAGAGCAAGAGAAGCTCTAGCGGATGCATTTGTCTTAAGAACCCACACTGCTTGTGCGCCGTTTGGAATAGCACCATCTACGGCTGGTGAAAATAAGAAACCAAGTGCATCTACAATTGGACCTGAGCGATACTTAGCTCTTGCTTCTGCCAATTGATCTGCAGTGTATACGTTTTTAGAAGCATCAATCTCTGCCGTGACTGGAGCGCCTGCGTCAGCTTCTCCAACAATAACGACCAAACCAGCTGGACTAAGTGGCAAGTTTCCACCAAGATCAATCTGAGTTTTCGAATAACTACCTGGCTTTTTGATTGTCGCTCCGTTAAAGCTGACGCTAATTGCCATTTAAGTAACCTCCAGTTCTAGTTCTAAAAAGATCATTAGTAATTATAACACATGCCTATGGCTTGGTTACTTAACATGCAACCCAAACATCTTTGCAGCCCAATCCCATCTTTCCATAGTTTCTTTCTTGCCAAGTCCTCGTCCTTTAGCATCTGCTCTCAATATCTCTTTGATATGAGCAGGTTGATTTAAAACACTAGCTCTTTCCGTCCACCATTGATCAAAGTCAACTGCTGAGTCTAAATCTTTTTTAGATGCAGATTTTCTTTGAGCTTTTTCAAACTCAGCTATAGCTTTTAAATCTGGTTCTAATGATTCTTGTTTATTTTTTTTAACTTCTTTATTAGCCATCTGTGTCCACCGCCCTTTCGTAGTTCAATTCTTCAATCTCTAGATCAAAAGGACCCTCAAATGGATCATTAGACCATGTATTAAATACTGTACATCGCATCTTCACCCAACGAGTATATATATTTTCTGGCATCTTTGCCGAGTCTTTCTGCCAATCTGTTGCAGAGAAGGTTTGAACCTCCAAGCCCAATTCTTGAGCCAATGGCTTTGTCTTAAATAAGATATACGACAATATATAATACATCCAAAGCACTTGATCAGCCGTCTTACTTCCATGTATTCCTATGTCTACGGTAACATTGAAACTAGATATAGCTAGTTCGCCGTCTTCTTCATCTCCATAGTAATCACTGATCGCGGCCTTGGACTCGTCTTCGTTCTCTACCGAGAGATGTACGCTGTAGCATGGAACTCTCTCTGGTGTTAATAGAAAAGCTTGAATTACTGGTATTTTTTCAGTCGTAAACCACTGCCAGATTCTATCCACATAAGCCGGACCATATCCACCTACCATCAGTGGATGTTCTTTTACGTACGCGAATATATCATCAAAGGCATTTCTGTTTGATCTTAATGTTTTTAGGCCGTATTGAATTACTCTTTGTACGGCTATTTCAGGCATAACATGGGACATCAGTATTCCCTTTCGTACCTTCCAATGACATCATTTATTATATCATCAGTCTTATACCTTATTCTAGTATTGATTTCATTGATAATATTTGTCATGTCTGCTTTCTTCTCAGGAAGAACCCAATCCCTGGTTTCGTCCTGATTGCTAGATGCTGTCCTAAATTCAACTGGACGATCTATGGATGATTGTTTTTTGCCAACTATCTTGCTGTTTGCAGCCATTCCAAATGCAACCGCCATCTCAGCAGTTGCATCCTGTATTGACATTTTATCTTTAGACAAGCCAGATATTGCATTAATTCCAGCATCTACATTTTTTATCATCGTTTGACGTTGTTCTTTAAATGGATTCTTTCCAATAGGTACGACTTTGTAAGTCGTGCCTTGTGAAGATGTTTTGCCGCTGCTAAGTATCGATGGAAGCATACGCATCTCTGGTTTGCTGAAATCAGTTCTGCCAGAATCTGTTTCTATTTCAATATATCCATTGTTAGATACTAATTTTATCTCAGATAAAAACTCGTCAGAATCTATATCAATTGCTGTGTTTTGTATCTCTTGAAGACAAGAAGAGACTAGATCTTCTATTTGAGAGACAATATCTTCTCTAGCAGACTGAACTATACCGAGGATCTCGTCGTCTTCGTACCCTCTTGAAACAAGCCCCCACTTCAATGTTTCAAGTCTGCTGTCTATCATTTTTTCTTTTTCTTTAACGCTTTTGCCTTAAGATCTGTTAAGAAGTTGGACTTCTCATCATCAGTCCAATCTTTATCGAAATGAATTATAATATGACCATCTGGCTTTATTATTACCTTTGGTTTAGATAGGTAAGGATAAAACTCACTAGATATCTTGTTTGGATTTGGTGGATTTGAAGATATTGCCTCTACAGTTGAGGGCTTCTTATTTATCTGTTCTAATTTTGATTGCAGTTCAATTAACTTCTTTTCGATCTCATCGATCTCATCGCCTGCTTTGTCGGCGAGAGAATTGTGCTTCTTTTCAACGTTTAAAAGTCGATCTTCTAGTTTATCAAAAAGAGAAAGTATCTTGGCCTCTGCCTGTTGCAGATCTACGGCATTTCCTTGACGAATCTCTTGACGAACACTTTCTATCTCATCGTAGATATCGCCAAGATTATATGATCTATAGTTGTCAACCATCTTTCCGATGCCATCATCAATAGTTTCGTCAGATAGTTTTTCTGGTGGCAATATCTTTATTTTAGAATCATGTGCGCCGGCCCATTCAAATAAACTCATAACATCTCTGAGCATATCTTCGTGCTCTAGATTAGAAAATCTATGAATAGTTTTTACACCATCTTCTACGTGTCCAGATTTCTTACCATCTTTATGTTTTCTAACCGTAATAACATATGAACTAAAAGGAATCTTAGCGATTGAATCTTCTTTTAACGAGGAGATATGTGGATCTAGGTGTCTATGTAGAGCATTTGCAATTAATGTTATGCAGTCTTTTTTAGGCATCTCAAATATGGGATGCAACTCTAACTGTTCTTCTGCCTTCTTTATCTTGTCTGCTAACGGCGAATTTTTGTGGCAGTGCTGCTCGATCAAAGATTTTAGAGAAGGGATGCAACAATCTCTAACCTCTGACATATCTATGTCAGACAAGTCTTTAAAGCTTACGTCATATAGTTCTTCTGTGTCTTTGTAGATAGACTCTGGATCTTGTGAGTTTATTCTGACAAAAAAAGAACCAGAATCAAGTGTTTTTAGTTTAGATGGATCAATGTTCAATCCAGTCTCTTCACGAAGCTCTCTTGCTGCAGATTCTGCTGGTTTTTCACCTTCTTCTGAAGATCCGCCTGGAAGAGCCCACTCATTTGTTTTGGTATGTCGACCCATCAGTACTCGACTACCTTCATCCATGACCACAACACCGTAACCAGGCCTTTCTTCTGCCTTGCCCATGTGTTTTTCTTTAAGTTTGCTAGTCTGCTCTTTTAACTTTTCTTTCCACTTTTTTTTGTGCTCTTTTTGCTTGGTGTGCTTATCTTTGTGAGACTCTCCCCACCTTCCACCTTCGTGCTCTTTGCCTTTAGACTCTGGAAGATCGCTGTCTTTGCCAGAATATTCTTCCGCAACGCTTTTAGGAGGGCCGCTATCCCCCCTAGCTGTTGTACTTTTCTTCTTGCCGTGAAGAATAGCCATCATCATGCGGTATTGTTTTTTGCTTGCAAAATGCGGCATCGCAAATCCTCTTAAGACTAAACCTTATCGATTATAAGCCCTATACTAGCTTAGTAAATCAAGATCCAGCTATCTTTTCAGGTTTGTTTACAAAGAAATCTCTCTTAACAACTATATGCTGAGGAAGACGAATTGCTGTTTTTTGACCGTTTATCATCTGCTGAGATACTCGTAGCTCTCTAAGTGGTTGTAGAACTATATAGACTGGATTAGCAAAATAACTGACTGCATAAGTGTCACCGATCTCATTGGCGCTATCATAGCTTGGTGTTTTTCCAGCTACCCACTTAATGAGCCCATTCTCCACAGTGAAATCCTCACCCTGCTTATATTCCTTAACAACGGTATCTGTTGCCGTTATCATATATTCTACTTTTTCAATTGGATACCTAAGCTGCTGAGTGTCTCCTGGTCTTGGTTCGTACTCTTTCTTCTCCCACATTCTAACAGTATAGTCAGTGATGATTAATTTGTCGTACATAGAAAACTCAGCTTGAGCTCCATCGTCATACTCGATTGGAAAGGTAATAGTGGCAGTACCAACTTCCCATGTACCTTGATATTCAAAGTTCTTCTCCACCGAGTTTGACACGAACACACCAATTATCTCTTTTGGCTCATAGTAGAATATGCCAGATCCATCACAGTGCGGGCAGATTGGCGAATGCGAATTGTCATTCAGTGATCCCATGTTGGGGCACGGAAGTGCACGATGGTGCACAAACCTTATTCCTCGACGTTGTATAAGCTGATCGAAGTTCTGACCAAACATGCTTGGATCTGGAAGATTGATCGGATACTGACTATTGCTCGAGGTTGGGCTGTTGGGTACAGTAGCCGAAGGTTTGGTCATTTTTTGAACCATGATATTATCTCTCCTAGGTATAACCATTATACATGGAGTATTGCGATGAATCGTGCCTCTAAGATATTAGAGCACATAGCTTCGACTGGGGATTGTGAAGATCTCAGAAATAATCCATGTAAAGTTTGTCCGCTTGCAAAACTCAAGCAGAGAGACAATGGAACTGGTTGGTTGAGTTGCTATGAATCAGTAGGTGCTTTCGCAGCTGGAACATTAGAAGGTGCGATTGAAGCTTATAAAACCGCTGCCAAGCAGAAGATACTAGAGATAGCAATAGAGAAAGAACTTGGTGAAAATATGAAAAAGATAAATGAAGCCGGACTTGCACTCGTTAAGTCATTTGAAGGCTGCAAACTATCTGCGTATGCAGACCCAGCCTCTCCATTGGGTAAAGAATTATTGAAAGTTAAAAACGCTAGAAAAGAAGGGTGGGAATCTCTATCGGGAGATCCGTGGACAATTGGTTACGGCGCAACTGGTCTCGATCCATACTCGCCTCTTGTCAACGGCGCTCATCAGTCAATCAGCGCTTCAACAAAGTGGAGTCAGCAGCAGGCTGACGAAGCTTTAGAGAAGGATCTGCAAGGGTTCTGCGATCAAGTGTGCAAGCTTCTAAAGGTCGAAGTAAACGACAATCAGCTCGCTGCTCTAACCTCGTTCGCGTACAACTGTGGTCTTGGTAATCTCAAACAGTCCACTCTTCTTAAGATGGTCAACCAGAAAAAGTTTGAAATCGCTGCTGATGAGTTTCTCAAGTGGAACAAAGCTCGCGGTCAAGAGATGCCCGGTCTCACTCGCCGCAGGGAAGCAGAGAGAAGACTCTTTTTGTCCTGACCGAGTTTAATTTTTTAGATTTTTTAAAACTCTTTGAAAACACTATACTTTTTAAGTGAAACACTCACACAGAAACCATGCTGTTAAATCTATCCTCTCCCAGCAACACTTCATGCAACCACCAGAGCAAAAGCCAAACTCAACCGAGCCACTCAGGTCCACCAGCCATCTCAACCGCACATTGAAGCCACTACGCTCCGTCGTGGTCTTTCGCTTGGCTTGCTTTTATAAAGCAGATCTTAGCGAGGTTCTTCGACGAGATTCATCTAACGCCACTTAACGGCAGATTTAGCTCAATCATATCTAAGCCGTTGTGGACGTCCGCGCAGGCCCTCGACGGGTATAATAGGATTAGGAATGGATGTGGGTTCTGGTTCTTTGGTAAGTTAATAGTCGAATGTCTCCCCGGGCACCACTGGCAATAGGACAAACCACGACTCGGTCACATGGTGGCTTTCCCTCCCAGAGTTCGCACGCAGCCCATCGTGTGACTTATATTGTTCACTGTATAAGTCACTATACTGTTCGTGCAGGTCGAGGTACTGGTACCTGACTTTTTTCTACAGGCTAGCGGGCCCCTTTTTGATCATTGGCCCAGCTACGGACTATTTGCGCGGCGGTACCGATACTTTAATTAGAGGTCCCCTAAAAAAGAGAGGGTACCGGGTAACTTTTCCGATACTAATTCTCTCTACCACCGCACCGAAACTGGAGGTGATTATGGACGCTCCGATCCTCTTCTATGTATACATGGCCGCGCTGCTCTGGATTGCCGATGCTTAACAGTCTCGTCCGATGCTAGATGTTAATGTCTCCGTTCCTACAACAACTTGTTCTACTCAGGGGGTTTTTATGACTATGACTCAATCCGAATCAGTTGTGTTCTTCGCTAAGCAAGTTCTCGGTGAAGCTTTCCGCCCCAACCAACCGATCCTCGAGTATATCTCGAAGGACCAGACATCTCAGGTTGTAGATGCAGTGACTGCTTCGATTCTTGAGGGTGGTACAGACTTCAGTACAACGGCTCGAATCAAGTACGACGAGCCCAAGAAAGTCCGGTCCTATGTGGTTGGCATGGTGAACAACTGGTTCCGCAAGGGCAAGGAACTAAACGGTGGTGGAGTGTACGTTCCCAAGAATCCCGGTTCAAGAGCCGGAAATGGAGATGCCGAGCTCAAGGAACTGAAGCTCTTGAAGAAGGCATTGACTGAGCGCAACGCCAAGCCCGAAGCTCTGGCTAAGGTCGACGCAGCGATTGCAGCGAGACTCGAGACTCTCGGTGCTACGAAGAAGATCGAGATCAACCTCGACCTTATCCCCGACGAGCTCAAAGACCTCATCTGAGGTCCTTCGGTTCGGTCACCCGGAATCGGGTGACACTGCTACGCCGGGACACCGATACTATTATTATTTGTGAGCCGCAGGGAACTAAAAACCGGAGTAATTCGCTCCGAAACTGGGGGTGCTTATGAACGCAGTTGCTTTGGTCCAACTCGAAGGTGAAGTGAATCGCATTGTCACCATCAATGAGGTCAAGTTCTACAGCTACGACTGGGGGGGCTTTTCGGTTTGCTATTGACGATAGTGCAGTTCACGATATAGACCCGGAGCTCGACCAGCTTCTGGTAGAGTTGTGTGGCGTCTGCGAACCTCACTGTAGTGAGACACAGTATCTCACCGCATTGGTGGACATGGACTCGTTTAAGATCACCAAGATGAACTTGGAAGACGCGCCGGAGTAACTCCGGCCCCTTCAGTGGGTTCCGATACTGTATCATTGTGAACAAGAGAGGTGAACCATGGAAAACAACATCATCAGTCTCGACGAGTTCCGCAAGAGCAAGGACAGAACGACCTACGATTCTCCTCAGCAGATGCTGGAAGCAATCCAGCGCAAGCAGGATAGTGAGCTCGAGCAGCGAATGGCTAGAATCCGCGACAGCATCAAGCGCATCAACGGTCTTATGGAAGAGATCCGCATCAACAACGAGGTGAGGCCATGACCTACACCATTCTTGTATCGCTCGATGGTGAGATTTTTACAGCTGCTTCCAGTGTTTCGGAAGAGCATCTAGAAGGCGAGCTTCAGCATCTGACTCGAAAGCACGAATACAAGAACGTCAGTCGTTTTGAGATACTGAAAGAAGCGGAAGAGCAGTCTACTGACATGGAGATCTGATCGGTGGTCACCCGGAATCGGGTGACACTGCTACGCCGGGACACCGATACTATTATTATATGCGAGCTGCGACAGGGGTCTACTGCTCGCACTGCGAAACTGGGGATCTCGCAGCGAATCCGATACTATATCATTGTGAACCCCTACAACGAGGTGTTTTATGACTATGTCTCAGTCACGTTCAGTTATCGAAGCAACCGTCAGCGTTCTTGGCGAAGGCTTTCGACCCGGTGTTCCAGTCCTCAGCTACATCACCAAGGCTCAGGTGAGCGAAGTGGTCGATCTGGTGACGCAGAGTATCTGCGAGGGTCTTACTGACTTCTCCGCCCAGGCCAAAACCAAGTACAACACTCCGAAGTTGGTGCGCACATACGTGGTTGGTATGGTGAATAACTGGCATCGCAAGTCCAAGGAGCTCAATGGTGGTATGGTCTACACGCCGAAGAATCCTGGCTCTCGCCAAGGTCAAGGCGATGCTGAGCTGAAAGAGCTGAAGCTGCTTCGCAAAGCTCTTCAAGAGCGAAACGCCAAGCCTGAGGCGATCGCCAAGGTGGACGAAGCCATCCAAGCGCGACTCGAAGTGCTCGGCCAAGCGAAAGCACCGACCATCAATCTCGACCTGATTCCAGAGCATCTGCGCTCGCTCATCTGAGTGAGCGGCAGCGGCGCGTAGTCGCCAAGGCCCCCTAACCTCGCGGGGCTGGATCAACTCCAGCCCCGACTTTCTTCAAGGAGCTAGTTATGCTTTTAATCAAGAAAGCTCATCGCGGTTTTAGAACGGTCTACGAGCGCCGCTACT
>Ga0214917_10008332_pt1 | contig 10213 bp, 10 predicted proteins | sample LL_1208_BB_MetaG_FD_177983 | JGI IMG/M metagenome (GOLD analysis project Ga0214917, IMG submission 177983) | Freshwater microbial communities from Lake Lanier, Atlanta, Georgia, United States - LL_1208_BB | ecosystem: Environmental > Aquatic > Freshwater > Lake | place: USA: Georgia | collected...
GTGCATGAGGCAAACAACGCGTTTCCCACCGCCGGCCGGTTCCGGTACGTCGCAAGCGACCGAGCCGACCGACCGTGGAAAACGCTTCGTTGCCAATCGTGGTGTCCGCAGTTTGGGGACCAGCTCACACCTGGCCATGAACTACTGGCCAGACCGCGTGCGTGAGAAGTGCAAGACCGACAAGTCGCTGGCCATCGCCCATGGCCTGGAGCATCTGTACACCGAGCTGGAGGCGCAGCCCAAGAAGGCACGAGGACGCAAAAAGTCAGGAGGCGATGAATGAGCATTGCTGAGTTCATCCGTGAGAGCGTGCTGCGGCCCCGCCTGAAGCAGGCAGGTGCGCTCGTGGTGTACGACGCCGATGGGCGCTACCGCGAGCAGTGTTTCGATCTCGCCAGCGACAAGGTACGGGTTGTAGACGCTTCTGAAAGCAGCATCGAAAGCCGCGAAGCAGCGTTGCTGGCACTGCGCGAGGTGGGGCACCCCAAGACACCGGTAGACGGTGTTTTGATTTACGTGCCGCGCAAGCGAACTGAATCAGAAGAGGAGAAGCAGGCAGATCCGTTTGCGCTCTACGCCGAGTGTGGAGCCGTGTTCCCGCAAGACGATGGTGATGAGTACCTGAGCCTCTGTCTGCGAGCAAGGCCGGACCACGCTACCGAGATCCGCCAGGTATTTGCCAACGCATCCGGTACGCCATCCTTTGCTGTGATCGACGCCATCGGAGGTGGCGTGAGCTGGCCCCAGCTCAAAACCACACTGCGGGCGGACTCCGGCCGGGAGATTCTGTCTGCGCTCTTGGCGCCAACTGCGACGCAGGCAGCCGCGCTAAAGGAACAAGAAGGATGGCTGCAGGAGGCACGCGACTTCCTCCGCTCCACTTTGGGCCTCAGCCTGAAGACACGAGGTAAGACTTGGTCGGCCCTAGCGGGCGAGCTCTGGCGCTACCTCTTGTTCAGCGAGTTTGTGTTTGATTTGCCGGCGGCATTGCCTGCCACCCTGCAAGGGGTGCCTCACGGGCCGATGGAGGCCAGGCCGATCATTGAAGATGTTTGCGAGCGCCTGCGGAGCGACCCGAAGTCTCGTGTTATCTATATTGAGCGAGCTGAAGCCATTGAGGTCGAACTCAACTTAAGCGACCTCTGCGGCGGAATTGAGGACCTCGGCGAGCGCGACACTTTCCCGTTCGAGGAAAGGACCTTCCTGCGTACTGCAATCAAAGGCATCGTGACTGGCGAAACTGATGCCACTCGCCGTATGTTGGCCCGGCAGAAGAGCTCTGTCTGGTTGGGTAAGGGTGAGAGTCAGGCTCAGTGGGACCTTATCCGCTCGGGTCTTAGCCTTGTAGAAGCGTGCGACGATTTTGAACGGTTGTTGCCCGATCACTCACGATCGCAGGCGGACCTGATCGATTTCTACCTCGGTAGCCTCCGCGAAGCAGACCGACTGCAGCGTGAGTTTGAGCAGGCCACGGGCGACTTCCTAGATCAGCACGGTTTGTTGCACGAGGTGATTGATCAGGCACGAGCACGCTATCGGCGCTTGGCAGAGAAGGTCCAAGGCGTTTTTGTGAAGCACGTCGAGTCATCCGGTTGGCCCCCAGCCGGTCGCCTGGCCAATGCCGACGCATTCGATCGCCTGGTGGCGGACCGCCTCAAGGAGAACGGGCGCAAGGTGGCCTACCTGATGGTGGATGCCCTGCGTTACGAGCTGGGCGTGGCCCTGGAGAAGCTGCTGGCGGAGGATGGACCGGTAGAGCTGCAGGCCGCCTACGCGCAATTGCCGACCATCACCCTGGTGGGCATGGCCAGCCTGCTGCCGGGTGCGCGCACCGGCTTGATCCTGTCATTGGAGAACGACGCCCTGGTGCCCAAGCTGGCGGGGGCTCCCGTGGGCAACGTCGTGCAACGTATGAGTGTGCTCTCAAAGCGTTACGGTGACCGCTTCGAGGAGATGACTCTTAATGACTTCGTACGGCGTAGGCCTAGGATCGCCGAAACAGTCGATCTGCTCGTGCTGCGCTCGACAGAAATCGATAGCCAGCTCGAAAGTAACCCGGAGACAACCCTAGGGTTGATACCAGGCACATTAAGACTAATCCGCGTGGCGCTCCACAATTTGCGCGGCATGGGCTTCAAAGAAGCGGTCATCGTGACCGACCACGGCTTCTTCCTGAACGCGCATGCCGAGGCGGGTGACGTCTGCGTCAAGCCGCAGGGCACGTGGCCGGTGAACGCGCATGACCGCATGATGCTGGGCACTGGCGCGGCAGACGGACATAGCCTGGTGGTCGGCGCTGAGAAGGTCGGCATTCGGGGTGACTTCACTCAGGTGGCTATGCCCCGCAGCATGGCCCCGTATCGCTCAGGTCACCTGTACTTCCACGGCGGGGCTTCACTCGCCGAGGCTGTCGTGCCGGTGCTGGTGGCGCGCCTGGACACCGCCTCGCACGCCGAGCAGCGCAAGGTGATGGTCGAGCTGACTTACAAGAACGGGGCCAAGCGCATCACAACGCGGCTGCCGGTCATCGAGGTGGCGCTGGTCTCTGACGACATGTTCTCGCAGGACGTGAGCCTGGAGATCTTGCTGGAGGCACAAGACGGCAAGGGTAACGTGGTTGGCGAACCGCGCCCCGGCGGCGACGTGAATCCCGCCACCCGGACGGTGACCTTGATGCCGGGTCAGCGTAAGCAGATTGCTCTGCGCATGGATGACGAGTTCCGGGGCAAGTTTTCGGTCAAGGCGCTCAACCCGACCACGCTAGCCCTGGCCTCGAAAGGCAGTGAACTGGCCCTCGAAACCGATTACACGGAGTGATCCAAATGGACGAACTCGACAAAAAGCTAAACGAGACCTTTGACGGCAAGGTGCTGCGCAAGGACCTGCTGCACCGGATCAAGAAGGGCACCAACGTCCCGACCTTCGTGCTGGAGTTCCTGCTGGCCAAGTATTGCGCCAGCAATGACCAGGCCGAGCTCGATGCCGGCATGGAGGCTGTTCTGTCCTCGCTTCAGGAGAACTACGTTCGCCCGGATGAGGCCAATGCCGCGCAGTCTAAGGTGGCTACCAAGGGGAAGCACCGGTTCATCGATAAGGTCCACGTCCGCTACGTCGAAAAGGAGAAGCGGCACTGGGCATCGTTGGAAAATTTCAACTCCCAGCGCATCGCGATCGGCGAAAAGTTCTACCGCGACAACGATCGCCTGCTGGAGGGCGGAATCTGGGCCGAAGTGACGTTGGTGCACAACGACATCGACGAGGACGACTATGCGTTCTCCATCGAGGATCTGCGCCCCATTCAACTGACGAGATTCGATTTTTCGCGCTACACCGAAGGCCGGTCTGCGTTTACCCGCGACGAGTGGCTGGCGGCGGTGCTTAGGTCGGTTGGTCTAGAGCCGACGAAGCTGTCGCACCGCGTGAAGATGCACTTCATCGCCCGCCTGGCCGCACTGGTGGAGCCGAACTACAACTACATCGAGCTTGGGCCTCGGGGTACCGGCAAGTCGTACTTCTTCAGCGAATTCTCACCCTACGCGACCCTCATCTCAGGCGGTCAGGCCACCAAGGCCACGCTGTTCTACAACAACGCACGCCGAAAGGTGGGCTTGGTGGGGTACTGGGACACGGTGGCCTTCGATGAAGTCGGCGGCATCAAGGTGCGTGATCCGGACACGATCCAGATCATGAAGGACTTCATGGCCAACGGGCGCTTCTCGCGTGGCGCCGAGGTCATCGCCGACGCCAGCCTCAGCTTTGTTGGCAACATCGACGTCTCAGTGCAGCAGGTGGTGAACTCCAACGAGCACGACCTGTTCCAGCCGCTACCGCCAGAACTCGACCTGGCTGTGATGGACCGCTTTGCGGCGTATATCCCAGGCTGGGAGATGCCCAAGAACAGCAGCGAGTTCCTGACCAGCAACTACGGCTTCATCACCGATTACTTAGCCGAAGCCTTCCACTACCAGTTTAAACACACGAACCGGTACGAAGAGGTCAGCAAGCGCATTCGGTTGGGCAAGGCGATCGAAGGCCGTGATGAGAAGGGCATCAAGAAGACGGTCTGTGCCTTCTTGAAGATCCTGCACCCGAACGGTCCACCCACCGACGCCGAGTTCGAGGAATACGTGGCCTACGCGACTGAGTGCCGGCGCCGCGTCAAAGAGCAGATGAACAAGCGCAAGCCGGACGACGAGTTCGCGCGCATTGGTCTGTCCTACTTCAAAGCTGGTGGCGAAGAGATCATGGTGTTCTGCCCGGAGTCCAAGGACGCCATTGCCACCCAGGAGCCGGCGCGCCGGAGGCTGCGACAGTCAGAAGGACGGCCGACAGAACCCGCTGCGGCAGCGCCTGCTGTGCAGCCTGCACCAGCCATACAAGCGGCACACGCCGAGCCTGCCGTTCCTCAGGCTGCAGCACCGGTCACCCCAGTCGCACCGCCAACCCCTTCCGCTGGCCCCAAAGAGCAGCACTTCACCATCCTCTACGGCGACACCGGCTACAGCTACGAGTCCATCATGGGGCCGTACCTGCAGGGCGCGAAGGCGGTGGTCATCGAGGATCCGTACATCCGCCTCCAACATCAGATCCAGAACTTTGTCCGGTTCTGCGAGACGGTACTGAAAGCTGGGACAGTTAAGAAGATCACCTTGATCACGGGGCACGACGACAAGACGCCGCTGGCTGAGATGGCGGAGAAGCTCGAAGAGCTCAAACAAAGCCTCCTGGAGCTAGACGTTGAATTGGATGTAAAGCTCAACCCCAATATCCACGACCGTGAAATCCGATTGGACAACGGCTGGATCATCAAAATCGGCCGGGGATTGGACTTTTACCAACGCCCGTCAGGCTGGTTCGAGGTGGGGGCTCATGACCTGAACCTGCGTAAATGTCTCGAGACCAAGGTTGATATTTTTCGCGCTGAGTAGTCTGTTGAGCTAATCGGTACGGCACCAAAACCACGATTTTTCGCCTACCCCCTCCTGCCGTACCACGGCCAAAAAGTTAGGAGGTCCTGAGACGAAACGGGGTTTGAGACGGTTTTCGGGGGTGGGTGGTCATGGGGTCAGTTAGGAGCCCATAGCAAAAAGCCCCGCGTGGTGCGGGGCTCTGAGCGCCTGACAACCCAACTGAGCGAGTTAGCAGGACTTGTTTTGGCGGCCCAAAAGGGATTGTATAAATAACTCGCTCAGGTCTAAAAGCATCGTTTTTTGGTGGGGACGGGGATTCGAACCATTGAGGCAGAGGTTAGTGGCAGTTCGTCAGGGTAGACTCGTAAGCCGACCGTCGATTCGTGGCCAGGCCTTCGGAGTTTTCAACGGCGTCTGACTTTTGCATTTGAAACGGCGATGCCATCCTGGCGGACTACCTGGATGGCAGGAGAACCTGAATCAAATCGCGGGTTCGGGCCGCCGCGTTCGGCGATATTGCACGCGCCGAAGGCACGAGTTAGATCTCCCGCGACGCGGGGTTAGCGACGATCATTTACGTTAGCTCGAAGAGCACCACACCGAAATTCCGATGGCCTGGCCGCGCGTGTAGGCGAGCTGCGGGACCGCGTTCGGGTTTCGCGGTCGCGGCTCGCTAGGGTCATGCGTTGGGCTCTGAGATCGAAGGAAGCAGTGACGGCAGCCGCGCCAGGATGCCTTCGCGCAGACGCTCGGGCCTTGCTCCGCGCGCCATGAAGCCGTCGGGGCTGGCTTGGTGCAGCGCGGCGCAGGCCAGGACCTGCTCGGCGCTGGTCGCGTCAGCCGGCAGGTCGCCGAAGAAGTAGCTGGTCTTGCCGGGAGCCTGCAGCGCCACGGCGCAGGGGCGGCGGCAGCCGCTCATGCATTCCACGGGCCGGATCGCGAAGACCCGGTCGTCGCGCAGGGCAACGTTCTCGATAGCCTCCAGTAGCGCGCGCCCTGGGCGCGGCTGGTCGCGCGGAAGCTCGGGCGGGCGGCAGAGCACGCAGACAAGGATCTCGGTGGTCATGCGCGGCCCCTTGGCGTGACGGGTAAGGCAGCATCCAGCACCAGGCGGGTGAGGCCGCTGCCGGCGATACGGGGCGAGCGGTGCACGATGCCGCTGTCGTGCGCCTCGCCGCCCCAACCACAACCCTTGAACAGCGCCACTTCACCCGCGTCGAAGGCCATGGCCTCGGACGCATCGTCGTCTGGCCGGGCCAGCACGACGGCGCTCAAGCCCGGCGGCACCCACTGCGTGCCTGGGCCGAGGTAGGTGCAGATCAACCGCAGCGGCACACAGTCGCGGTGCCAGCGGCGGCAGGCGTCGCCTGTGATGGCGTCCAGCCGCATGCGGACGGTGCGGGTCTGGGCTAACGTTGCGAAGTGGGAGACCAGCGCGGCGAGATCGGCAACAAACGCATCGCGGGCCGAGCTACCGGGAATGCCTTCAGCATCGAACCGGGCATCCAAGCTGCGGGTCGCGTCGCACGGCGCCAGTGTCAGCCGACAGACCGGCAGCGCATCGGCAGGCAGCGCTGCCAGCCAGCCCAGGCCGAGTCCACGCCGCGCTGCCAGGCCGCGAGCTCGACGCCCGGCCGGGCGATGTCGGCCAGCACCTCGGCGCTGCGCCCGATGCGGACGAACGACGCAATCTCCAAGGCCTCCGCCGCGCCCATCACAGCACCGTCGGGTTGGGCGCGTCGCCGTAGACGGCAAGCGGGTCGAAGGTCTTGCGGTCTTCCACGAAGCGCAGCGCACCGGTGTCGGGGTCTACCGCGCGGTAGAAGCAGCTGCGGTAGCCTACGTGGCAGCTCGCAGGGTCAGCCTGCGGCCCAGCCTGCAGGCGCACGCGCAGCCACAGCGCGTCCTGGTCGTCGTCGATGCGCAGCTCCACCAAGCGCTGCACCAGGCCGCTGGTGCAACCCTTGTGCCATAACACCTGTCGGCTACGGCTCCAGTAGTGCGCCTCGCGTGAGGCCAGCGTTCGCTGTAGCGCCTCGGCGTTCATCCAGCCCAGCATCAGGACTTCACCCGTGGTGGCATCGGTGGTCACGCAGGCGATCAGTCCATCGCGATCAAATTTGGGGGCAAGATCGTGACCTTCTTCGACTTGCTCTACCGAGGTCCGGGCCGCAAAGTGCAGGGCTTGCTGCGTGGTGGTTTCAGCATCATTAGATGTTGTCATTTGGAATTCCCGTTGTGTGAGGATTCAAGCTATTTCAACTTGCTGGTGATGGAACGTGCCGAAAAGCGTGAAAAGTCTTCTCGATCACGTCTTTGCCGACATCGCGAGTAATGAACACCAAACGCGAACGCCGATCATCGTTGGGCCATTCGGGTAAGGTAACAGGCGGGTGAAAAATGTGTTGCACACCATGGATGACTAACGGAAAGGGATTGCCTTCGACATTAAGAATACCTTTGACCCGCAAGATATTGTTGCCGGCTAATTCCATCAATATTTCAAGCCATGACTCAAGCATTTCTTCAGGTATCGGATCGTGAAACGCGAAACAGAAGGCATGAATATGGTCGTCATGCCGATTCACGTCATGCGAATGATCCACAGCGGCATGAGCGGCCTGCGGCTTAAATATCAGGGACCGGTGCCCGATAGCCTGCGGTCGTGCAACAGGAACGAAAGCGATACTTGAATACGCCTCCTCTTTGAGCCAACGCGCCACATCCGCGGTCTTACCGGTGGCGGTAAACAACCCAAGATGGAGTATTTTCCGTGGCTCAATCTCACCATTGCTAACTGGCCAACGCGCTGCAGCCGGATTCAGTTCATTGAGCCGATGAAGCAGCGCATCTCGTTGTCCATCTGTCACAAGATCCAACTTCGTTAACAGCAGTACATCCGCCATCGCAGCTTGCTTAACCGCCTCTTGCTGGTGATCTAATGTTTCCATACCGGTGGCCATGTCCACTGTGGTGACAATGCCATCCAAGCGGTATTTGCAAGCGATTTTCGGATGGGTCATCAAGGTATGAATGATCGGCGCCGGGTCAGCCAATCCAGTCGTTTCAATCAGCACACGCTGAAACTGCCGTTGACCTTCTCGCGAAAATCGCCAGGTGATATCACGCAACGTTTTAACCAAATCACCTCGAATGGTGCAACACACGCAACCACTGTCCATCTCCATGACCAGATTCTCGGTGCTGTGCGCGACTAACAGGTGATCTAGGGCCATCTCACCAAATTCATTGATGATCACCAGGGCATCGGCCATTTCGGGTTAACGCACGAGATGATTCAATACCGTGGTCTTACCGCTGTCCAAAAAGCCAGTCAGGAGGGTCACAGGTATCAACTCAGAAATCACCTCAGCCGTCATGCGTTTCATAGTTTCGCTCTTCAAAGAAGGAAATGCCGGGAACAATCACGGGAAGATGTACTCAGGCCCCATGCCTGCTGTCTTTTCGTACACACCTTTTCCAGCACGCTTGTATTGGACAAATCCAGCTCGCTCAATGTCGGTAGGCTTGATCCGCGATGAACCTGTAATCGCCACGGCACAAATCTCCCGATGTACAGCCGCACCACAGGTGGGGCACTGAGCAAACGCAGGCTCGCTCATCTTCTGCATGACATCGAAGCGACCGGAACAGCTTTCGCACCGTCCGCTGTTGGCGCGCGTACTGATAAATCGGCATAGGCTGTAACTTGTTCAAGGGGTGTTGGTTTTTGCGACCGAAGTTGCAAGCGCAGCTACAAAGTGCTTACAACTCATACATGCCTGCGCATTCCGGTTGGCGAGCACCTTGGCTTGACGGAACAATCGTCACATCGACCATAGAGCGTCAGCTCATGGTGTTCAACGGTAAACCCTTTAGGCGCGATTTGAGCCAGGTCACCTGGACAGTCATGCACGTCGAAGACACGCTTGCACTCATTGCACTGAAAGTGATGATGGTGCGCATGCCTAGCAGACTCATAACGGGCACTGTCGCCAGGCAGGGTAACCACGGCGATTTCGCCTTCATCAAGCAGACTTTTCAAGGCCCGATAGACCGTCGCTTGACTAAGGCCTGGCACCTGTGACTTCGCAGCATCCAGCACTTCTTGTGGTGACAGCGGCCGCCGCGCTGTCTCAATGGTGGCTCGAATTGCTGTGCGCTGACGTGTGGAACGTTCCATAGAGTCTCTTTCGGGAAAGTGGCAAAGCCATCTCAGATGGTATACTATTGCGAATGAGTTGTCATTAGCAACAAGGAGCAAAATATGGTCGCCAAGTCCCTGCTTCCCGTGACTGTGCTGTCTGGCTTTCTGGGTGCTGGAAAAACCACGTTGCTAAACCACGTGCTGCGTAATCGTGAAGGTCTGCGGGTCGCGGTCATCGTCAACGACATGAGCGAGGTGAACATCGACGCCTCCATCGTGGGCCGCGAAGGTCAGTTGTCACGTACTGACGAAAAATTGGTAGAGATGAGCAACGGCTGCATCTGTTGCACGCTGCGCGCAGACCTTCTGCTGGAGGTCAAGCGCTTGGCGGCTGAAGGTCGCTTCGACTACTTGCTGATCGAGTCCACCGGGATTGGCGAGCCGTTGCCCGTGGCAGCCACCTTCGACTTCACAACCGAAGAAGGCGAGTCGCTCAATGATGTGGCACGCATCGACACCATGGTGACCGTGGTGGACGCTTTCAACCTGCTGGCCGACTACAGCAGCACCGATCTGCTCAGCCAGCGTGGTGAGGTGGCTGGCGATGAGGACAACCGCAGTCTGGCCGGACTGCTCACCGACCAGATCGAGTTCGCCGACGTGGTAGTGGTCAACAAGATTGACAAGGTTGATGCCACCCGCCGAGACGAGGTTGCCGCTGTCGTCAAAGCACTGAATCCGACCGCTGACATCATCTATGCGGACCACGGCCGCATCCCACTGAAAGCCATTTTGGGCACGGGCAAGTTCGACCTCGAGCGCGCCAGCGCCATGCCAGGCTGGGCGCGCGAGCTTGAAGGGCTGCACACGCCCGAGACTGAGGCCTATGGCATCACCAGCTTCGTGCTGCGCAGCCATGAGCCACTGCACCCGTGGCGCTTCTCCTCCTTCATGGACATGCCCCTGCCGGGACTGATCCGCGCCAAGGGCTACGTGTGGCTGGCCAGCCGTCCTGAGTGGGTGGTGAACTGTTGATGTCGAACGAAAATTGACCAGTTTTTGAGGGTTGTGCCGACTGAAAATTGACCAGGGTGTTCAATCCGCCTGCTTACTTTTAAAGCAGGAGAAGAGGTGATCACTATGGATATGTTGGGCA
>Ga0214917_10008333_pt1 | contig 10212 bp, 9 predicted proteins | sample LL_1208_BB_MetaG_FD_177983 | JGI IMG/M metagenome (GOLD analysis project Ga0214917, IMG submission 177983) | Freshwater microbial communities from Lake Lanier, Atlanta, Georgia, United States - LL_1208_BB | ecosystem: Environmental > Aquatic > Freshwater > Lake | place: USA: Georgia | collected...
TCTTCATTTCATTTGAATAATTTTAGGTAACCCAAGAACTGGCGAGTAATTGACTTCCTGGAAACACAAATGCATCGCCAACTTCCTGATTCAAAAACCAAGGTGAAGGTAAAAATGTCTTGGACCCATTCATATTTGCCAAATATCCCCCCCACCAAGACAAGGTGCTATTAGCCGTGTAAGTACGATTTGAAATTGCCAACCAACTAATAACTTCCCAGGCATTAGCCGCACTAGGTCCGAAGGTTTTCGAGTTCTTAAATTCTTTTGAAAGACTTAACAGAATGTCTTCATCGTCCCCAAAAATAATTGATTTGTTTCCCATGCTTTCCTCAAGCTCTAAAATTCGCTCATAGTACTTTAGATGTATTAATCCTTGGTCTTGCACCGAGTAATCCCCGCGACGAATATGCAATCCTGTAAAGGGATCCAAAAGTGAAATGGAGCTCTGATCTCGAATGTTCTTGATTGTCGCGCATAACTCTGGGAAAAATAATTCATATGAATTATCAACGTAATTCGTATGTTGAAAATAGCCACGATTTATCGGCTTGAAATCAAAAACAGATTTTTCATCGTATGTAAAATATTGCTTTTCTCGCGAGATTAACCAATCCTCGAAAAGTGACCCCCGAACTTTGGACAACAATTGACCACTCCCGTCCAATGGTGGAAACACCCTCATCAAATTTCCAATATCTTGAACAAAGGAAAAATGTCTACATTCTTTCAAAATGGGCGAAAGTTGGAATGATGTTTTTTGAGTGTTTTTTGAATTAAAAATTAACCCAAATTTTTTATTGCCACCTCTAATGGAAGAATGTGCGTATGCCAGTTGAAACAACTGGTTACCGAGACCACCTTCAATAATGAAAATAGGATTTTTCATAAGGAAATTCTATATCGAAAGAGTTTAATAATTGACTTTTACCCTACATCGAGGATACTTAACATTGTGAAGATTTTACACGTAACTGAGTGTATGAATGCTGGCGTTGAACAAGCAATTTTTTACTTGAGCAACAAATTTAAGGACGATGATCACCATCTGCTTTGGGCCTCACACAACGATGCGCCTACAAATTCTCAAAAAATTGCGGACTTTTTTGGCGCGAATGCATCCCACTGGCAGGGAGGGTGGGTGCAAAAATTGATTACTTACCAAAAAGAAGTATCCAGGAAAAAACCTGACGTGATTCATGTTCATTCTTCAAAGGCTGGAGTGGTAACTCGAGTCTTGCCTAGTAAATCCACACTGATTTATTCACCGCACTGCTATGCATTCGAAAGGCAAGATATTTCTTTAAACTTTCGAAGATTTATTTGGTTCATTGAGAATCTTCTCAATTTAAATACCTCGGCAATTTCTGTCAATTGGCCAATCGAATATCATGCAGCTCAGAAGATGTTTATCAAAAGAAAGATTTTTTTTATACCACTTGTAACTTTGAATCCCACTATGCACTACGTTAACCCAACAACCTCAAATTATGATTTTCTATCAATCGGACGTTTGAGACCTCAAAAAGATCCAGCCTTTTTTTCAGAGGTTGCACGATTGGTCCCTTCCGCCAAATTTCTGTGGGTTGGTGGTACCGAAAGCGAACTAAATAGTGAAATGAGCAATATGTCCTTTGAAATTTCAAAATGGATGCCAACAAGAATGTTAGAGGACCGCATACAGAGATCGGTGGCGACGTTGATCACGTCGGAGTGGGAATCTGGTCCATTAACGCTTTTTGAATCACTGAATCAAGGAACTCCGGTTGTTGTTAGAGCATCTGATTACTCTCGGCTTTTGGGAATTGACATTTGGGACTCTCCCAAAACAATGGCTGAAGAATGTCTAAACATCTTGAATTCTAGTAAGTACCGAAGCGATCTGTTGAATATCCAGATTCGAAAAATAAGAGATACCTTCGAGAAGTATGAAAATTTGGGGAATTATTCATCGTATTCAGAGGCAGTTTATTTGATTGGGAAAAAATCTTAGTTGTGAAACTTTCTCAATTCCGTACTAATTTCAATCGCGCGACTCTTCAGGCTATCATATCGAACGGATTCTATGCCCGATTCTCTTACCAGATTAAAAGATTCTGGGTTTGCCAGGATTGAATCCAATGATCTTGTTAGCTCGATGTAATTATTGAATGTTATAAGACTTTGATTAGTACCGAATTTCTCTTCAATTATTTCTGAATGTTGAGTAACTAATAATCCACCTGATGCTAAGACTTCAAATACGCGACAATTAATAATGTCCAAATGTGAAGGTAGGAATGAATTCAAAACGCAAACATGCTCTCTAAAAATTTGACTTTTATTCTCAAAGGACACTAAACCCCCTTGAATGTATCCTTTCAAGATGCTATTCCTATGTGAACGTGGCAATCCAAATCCATAAATACTGATTGGATAACCATCGCGAACGAGCTTTTCGAGGAGTGAGATTCGCTCCGGGTATAAGCTACCAACAATTGCAATTCTCATTTTTGAGTTAGGCTGGCCCAATGGCAGATGACGACCTTCGAGATAACCTTCACTCAGGAATCGATAATCCCTCGAACCCACCATTCCTAAGTAATCTCTGAGCCCTCTGTCAGCCAAAAAAACAATGTCATAGGGAGCATTAAGCGAATTAGATGGATTCAAATTCACGCTTGCATCAACGAACCAACAAGAAACACTCTTCACGTAATTTTTCATGCGGCTTATGGTTTCAGGCCTAAGCAATTTTACGGCCCCCGTTAGAACGATGACATCTGAGAGATTATTCTTTTTTACGAACCTAACTAGTCTCCGTTCAAAGTGTCTCATTAGTGGAGGGAATCTTAAACTCTTTTTGAGTAAGAAATTCAAAACCTTTCCCTTTTCAAAAGTTGATTTCGGAGGGAAGATATATAAGATTGCAGAAATATTCTCAAGACTGTTGAAGCTCGCTTTCAAATTCTCCTCAAGTGAATCAGGGCCTGCGCCACCAACTATAAGTATTTCCACTATTTTCCCTTCTTAGAAATCTGTAAACCGGCTAGACAAACTATAATGAACTGTGTAAACGAGTAGCAGTAGACCAGCGGAATAAACCCATATGAATCAAAAATCAGTGTGATTATGAGGCTTACAAATACTCCACAATACAAATGTAATGAAAGTAAACTCATTGAATTATTTCCTCTTGCAATATCTCCGATCACCGGAAGTAGCAGTTTGGCGGCTGACAATAGAACAACTGCGGGAAACAATTCTTTGACATCTTGATAGGCGTCCCCAAGGATGTTCGGTAAGAGCTGAAATCCAACTAGTGAAAATAAAGTAACTATGGCTATTGCGGCTGAAAAGCTTGTTAACAATAGTTTTCTAGAAAACTTACTCTTGACATCGACTTCATCATGCAAAGAAGCCAATTTCGGGAAACCGATATTGCCTAATGCACCAAAGAGTGGGTTGGCCACGAGCATCCAAGAAATTACGACTGAGTAATTTCCCATCTCGCTTTGACCAAAAAAAATTAGGACCAAGATTAAATCAATTCGGTTGAATATCTGCATTGATATCTCCCAATTAAGAGATCGATGTGCAAAATTGTTGAAATCTTTCTCCGTTGAACACAAATCACTGTTGCTTTGTGCGAATACTTCTTTTTTTAAAAAGAAGAAAGCCAATAATGGTGGAAATAAAGTTGGGAGATAGACAGAAATATAAACTCCCAACACAGTATAACCTGTATTGTAGAAGTAAACGTTTAGTAGTATAAAAATGGGAATTTGCGCCAACAAAAAGGTGCGCCACTTAACAAGATCTATGGCTTGAAGAGCATGCATATTTGAAGCCAATAATGAAGATAGAAAAATAAATGCAAGCAAAATCAGCATTTCATTCAAATCTAGCCAACCTAGAAATTTCGCAAAAATTATTATTGGAGCGCCAAGGAATGTAGTCCTGAAAATTATTCGACGCATGGCCCAGCGATAGATTCTGCTATAGGTATCATTACCGCGAGCAACATGGTAAGTCACACTGCTTTGCGTTCCAAGATCGCTCAATATCGTCGACAAAAGAGTTATTAGGACTAATTGGGCCAAATGCCCCCTACTTGTTGGTCCAATAACTTTTGACACATATATCCCAACAAGTCCAAAGGTAAATGATACAGCTGAAGAAAGCAATATAGTTTTTAGATAACTATTTGAAGCTTTCATCAAATAATTAGACAAACTTCACTTCCAAGTCTGGATATTTATGCGAATTAGGAAAGTCAAGACCAAGTCTTGGATATTGGTAAACTTCCTCTGTTTTATTTCTAATTAAATTTCTATTTGCCAATGTGATCTCAATTACATTTGGAAGGCCATTTATGTCACTTCCTCCACAATTGTTCACGTGAACATGGACTAATTCATGTGATTGCCTAAACTGGATTAAGAACTTATTAATCTGCTCCCAGCGTGAATTGCAATCGTGAAACTCGATTACCGCCGATGTGAGACGCTCTTTGTGTTCTAAAACGGTTGAAAATAATTCATATTCGCCACCCTCAATATCCATTTTCAAGAATATATTCTTGGAATCAGTTTCCTTAAACAAATCGTGCAGAGAAATCTCTCCTTCTATATCCGCATTCGCGACTAGTTTTTTCCTTAGGTGCCTATTCTTCTTTCTGAAGAAAATCAAGTAGCGAAAAGGAACCTTCATTGAGTCCAGGAAATCCTTTGTATTAGCTCTTTTCAATAGGAGTTTGACGATATTCTTGGTTGCACGAAAAACGAACACACGGAATGAAATAGAAAAATCGATTGCAATCAACGGTACTTCCACATTATGATAGCTTAGAAATGCACTTTCAAATGACCAATCATCGTTTATTCCAGCACTTATCAAGTAATCAGATTCTAAAACTGTGGTAACAGATACAACATATCCACCATCGTTTGCTCTACCTATTCTCATGAGATCGGAGCTCGAAATAGGTTTTAGTGACTTTGGTAGAAAATAGTTTTTCATATCAAGAATTTTTCCTTCTTTCAATTAGCTTAAGAATGGTTTTCATTGGGTAAGCCATCGAGTCTGCATGTTTCAGAACTATCGTTTCTGGCTGAACTCTAGCGGCATTTACTTGCTCCCTTGGAAAAGAGAAATTCTCCGGGTCGTAAAGCATCGGTTCAGGCTTGATCAATTTTGTTGCCTCGGGTAATCCTCCAACGTTAGCAACTAATATGGGCAGTCCGAACGATGCAGCCTCGATTACTACTCTACCAAATGCCTCTTCAAGCTCGGAGGAAACCACCACTAAATCTATGAACTCCGAAATATATCGAAAAGGTTGTTCTTTGTAGCCATGAGAAGTTAATTTTAAGTTCAATTGACTCGCAATGTTGTTTAATTCGTTTTGAAATTTTGGAGTTGCATAACCGACGGTATGCAACTCATACGGTGTATCGGCTTTACCCAAGGCTTGCACCAAACTTTTAACACCCTTTTCTGCACACACTCGCCCCACAAATCCAATTCTGACGATATCAGCACTGTCCGCAATTAGTGTTGATGCATGATTATCTATATTTAGTTCCGTTATTGTGTCTTCATTTAAGATGTATGGGTGGCCAACAAATGATTTCTCAACAGAGTAGCCCAGTTCTGCATACTTATTAAGTGTGAACTTAGAGTTAAATATCTTAAAGTCGTAATAGTTACTAGAAACCCTTCCTACGAAAGTTAATGGTCGGCAAGGCAAACATGTTTTTCTACAAATTTGATATTTCCTAAAACGGGTGCGTTTGATACATGTTTCACTTAAGTCGTGAAACACTCTCACAATAGTTACTTTCTTAGGTACTACGAATCGAAGTACGAGTGAAAAAAAGATTCCAAATCTACTTACTTGGTGAACAAGAATTAAATCACATTTTAAGCTTCGAGCTTTCAATGCCATTAAAATAGGTGAGACTGGATCAATCAAACCAATGATTTTATCAATTAGTTTAAGTATGTAGTGGGAGTTTGCGCGCCTTCGCATTCTTAAGGCGGGGAACGAGTGCACATTATTTCTTGTTTTTCGGCTTTGATCTATTTTCTGTTTAATTGATAGGTAAAACACAGAACAGTTCTGAGCAGATAAGTAGTCCTCCAACTCTTTGATTGTTCTCTCAGCGCCACCTACATAATTAGGAGGTATCCAGTCTGTTGCGATTAGGATTTTCATAAGCTTCTATTTTTATCCCTAATGATTAAACCAGATCCCCTTTGAAAAGTGTCTTCGATAGAAAAACTCCGAAATAGTAAGTACAGCAATAACGTCAGTTTGATTGAATTCGATGCCTGTTCAAAATTGGCAATGACGCCATTCTCAAACAGTGAACCACTTGATAAGATCAGCAAAGAGAATAACTTCCGAAAGAGTCCTTTATCTGAAAACTCGCTGATGAATTTAGTTAGCATGCACCAAACTAGAACATGTAACGCTATCCCAAAATAACCAAATAAAATATAACCCTCAGCAATAGGGTGAGTGGACAACGATGCCACTCCTCCTCCAGAACCATCAAACCCTCGTCCAACAATATGGATATTCCAAAGTTGCCCGAAATTAGCTGACTCTGTTCCATAATTCCATTGAATGGAATTGTAAAGAACATTCAAGAAGGTGCTTGGGACCAGCCAATTTTGGTCATTTGCATAATTAGCATCTGTCATTGATCTTAGACCGTCGAACCTTTTAAGGATTGTGTATATTTGATGAAATTCCCCAAAATAGTTTCGACCTATCCGTTCATCCACCAAATCTGCATCGGAAGTTTGCTTCAAGTCTTGAATCTTCAAGAACGCAAATATGGCGAGCAAGACTAGGGGGGTGGCTGCAAGAAAGTATTTAAGTTTATTAAATAGCGATCTCCCCGCATCATTAAATCCAACAGGATTTTTACTGATAGCCAAGATTAAAACAGAAAAGAGAATTGGTGTCTTTGAACTATTAATCATTGAAAGTACGGATCCTGTACCCAATATCACTATGAAATATTTTATTCTAGAAGAACGGTCTAAATCTTCCCTACTCATATGAATTGCATAATAGCCAACAATGGCCATTGGTGTACTAGCTAGCCAAGTTAAAGGGCGAAAATCAAAGAAATAAACATCGAGAAAGGAAGCCAATACCCCTAGGACTATTGTTGCCGTTACAAAAATGGAATTAACTTTGAATTTATTTGAATCAAACAGGAGTTCTTTATTTGAGGATGTCCCCTTAAGTTTCTTAGGGGATTTAACTAAATACAATAGGAAGACTACTAACCCAAAAATCACTTGAAAATTAATTTTTACAAAATTACTTTCTACGCCTTCCCCTCCAAAAATTCTTGGATTAGCTAAAAAATCACCGAATCTAGGTCCCTGACTCCGATAGTAAACCAATATCGGAACAATTAATAAACCCAAGAAAACATAAAGTACTTGGGTTAAGACTAGAATTCTATGAGGCCTTTGCAATTTTTTGGATGATTGATAAATCGACACCAAAAGTAGAAAGATAATGAGGAATTGCAGGTCAATTCTCAAATTACTACCGCTTAACCATATTGGAGATGTATAGTTCCAATTCGAGATTCTTTTTTTCCCACGAATTCTGAATAGCGTATTCCCTCAGGTTAAATCTGTGATGATCGGCTTGCCAAAATCTATTCTTAACAGCATCAACAATTGCTTTTGGTGAATCGGCGTCAAACAACATTGCCTTAGAATACCTACCTACACTCTCGCGTAAACCTTCTAAATTACTTGCGAGTACAGGTATTCCGCAGGACATTGCCTCCATAGCCGTCAAGCAAAAGCCCTCAAGCTTCACCGTTGGAATGACACAAAGATCCAAGCCTCTATAAAAATCAACAATTTCCTCTTCTGAAACCCACCCTACGAGTTTAACCCTATCTTCTAAATTTAATGTTGTGATTAGTTTTTCCAATTTCTCAGATAAAGTTCCAGTCCCTGCTATTAATAATTCAAAATCCTTAAGATCCTTCATTGCAATGATGAGATTTTCTAGACCCATTCTTGGAACCAATCTTCGTACTGTTCCAATTCTGAGGAGCGGTCCTTTTTTCTTTTGGAGGGTTGCGGGAGTAAACTTATCAGTGTCCACACCTAGACCAATTGTGTGAACTTTTCTATCTGGAATTTTGTAAATTGATGTCAATAATTCGGCGAATGAGTCACTTGCTGTAACGATGTTAGGAATTGCACTAAAGGAGATTCTCTCCAAAATTCGCTTAATCTCGTTTCGAACCTTCGAATCTGGATTTGAAACTTCAGATTCTAGAAACCATGGTCCGTGAAAATGCAAAACATTCAAATCTGAACTCAAAAAAAGTTTAGGTCTAATCGCTACAACTTGCAACATCGAATAACAGAAATGAAAATGATTGACATGATATAGCACGTCAGGAACTTTCTCAGCAAGATTTAAAGTTGATGATTGACTCTGTTTTATCCAACCAATCTCGCTTATGATTTGTACCTTATGACCCAACTTGCTTTGTTCTTTTGCCAGGTTGAGGATCGTAGAATGCATTCCACCACTTCGTGAAATAGGGTCGCCAGTAGCAAAATGAGTGCGAGAGCTCTTGAAGTTTTTAATCATTTTGCCTCCACACCGAAAAAGAGTAGCATCCGATCCGCCAATCTAGGTGACATAATGAGAAGGAGAAGTCCATTGTCTGAGAAAAGTCTAGGAACGGTGACGATATTCGGCCTTGGATATGTAGGTTTAAATTTGAGTAAATTATTGACAGAAAGTAATTTTAAAGTCATTGGCGTTGATACAGACGAAATAAAAATAGCTAAAATGGAAAATTGCATTGAGAGTCTAGGTTTCGTAGATTTCCCAGAACTTGGATTTCAAATTTCACATAACTTTGTTCCGCTTTCTTCATTGCCTTCAGATCACTTAACAAACGTTTATGTTATTTGCGTTCCAACCCCATTGACAGAGAAAGTACCTGATTTGAGCGGGGTGATTTCGGCAAGTACGGTGATCTCAAAACGGCTAAGAAAAGGTCAATTGGTTCTTCTAGAATCGACAGTAGCTCCCGGAACCACGGAGAATATAGTTCTAAACATCCTTTCTCAATACTCAGCATTAGAGGTAGGAAAAGATTTCAATTTAGCTTTTTCTCCAGAACGCGTAAATCCTGGAGATTTAAAAACAAGTATATCGACTGTACCAAAGATCGTAGGAGGGGTGACCATTGATTGTACAAATGCTGCTCAGGAATTTTACTCATATATTTTCGAGAAAATTGAAGTTGCGACCTCATCAAAAGTTGCTGAAATGACTAAGTTACTAGAAAACACTTTTCGATTAATCAACATTTCTTTCGTAAATGAACTCCAAGTGTTTTGTTCTCGTGCAGAAATTGATATTTGGGAATGTATTGATCTGGCTTCATCCAAACCTTATGGTTTTTTACCATTCTATCCCGGCGCAGGGGCAGGTGGTCATTGCATTCCTATTGATCCCGTTTACCTCACACATTACTCTTCAACTAATTATGGATTTGATCTGTCATTGGTGGAAAGAGCACTTCAGATAAATGCTTTGACCAAAGAAAAAATTGTTGGAGAATCTTTAGATCTATTGGGCTCAGGCGATCTGGGATATGTTGGTAAAAAAGTTTTAGTTATTGGAGTGGCATATAAAAGAAATGTCAGCGATACCCGTGAAAGTCCAGCATTAGAAATAATATCTGGTCTAAAGGGCCATGGCATTGACGTTGCTTATTTTGACCCTTTGGTACCACAATTAGAAGTTGGTGAGGAACTTCTAATGACTGAAGAAGATTTATTGACTGGAATTGAGATTGCAGACCTAATCGTCCTATTACAAGCTCACGATGGTATGGACCTGAGTCCCCTGCTCCAATCATCAGTAAAATACCTTGACCCCGGAAATAATTTACGTTCAATTTAGTTGCTCATATTTTGAATTTCACATGGACAGCCATGCCTATCTAGACAGTTGATTTGTAAATGTCACATTCATCTTGCCATGAGAATACAATTCTTTTGAGTATTATATTTTTAAGTGAACAGATTTAGATCCCCATGATATTTATTACCACTCATAAACTATGAGTGGTTCGATTTTAACCTAATTGGTGAGAGAAAACATAAGGAGATCTAGCCGCTGCGATGATAACCTGAAGGGCAGACCGGATTTGTTAC
>Ga0214917_10008334_pt1 | contig 10212 bp, 8 predicted proteins | sample LL_1208_BB_MetaG_FD_177983 | JGI IMG/M metagenome (GOLD analysis project Ga0214917, IMG submission 177983) | Freshwater microbial communities from Lake Lanier, Atlanta, Georgia, United States - LL_1208_BB | ecosystem: Environmental > Aquatic > Freshwater > Lake | place: USA: Georgia | collected...
TCGAGAGGTCGCACGTGATTGTAAGTGCTGATGACGAGAGATATTTTTTCAGGAGCGATCATAAAGCGAGGGCGCTGACTTTGGCTTCCAGAATGGAAAGGTGAGCCTCCGGGTCGAGGGCTTTTCCCGTCGCCCGCTGGACAAGTTCGGCGGCGGTGTAGCGGCGACCATGAGCATGGATTTTTTTCCGGAGCCAGAGGAGGAGCGGCGCGTAGTCGCGGGTCTGGATGGAGTTGGGGAGGGAGGGAAGGTCTCGGTGGGCGGCCTGCCAAAGGTGGGATGCGGTGAGATTGCCGAGCGTGTAGGTGGGAAAGTAACCGAATCCACCCAGAGACCAGTGGATATCCTGAAGACATCCGTGGGCATCGTCGGGAACGTTGAGGCCAAGGAGCTTTTGGAAAAGTTCGTTCCAAGAGGAAGGAAGGTCGCGAACGGAAAGATCTCCCTTGAGGAGTTGGGTTTCCAATTCGAAACGAAGAAGGATGTGGAGGTCGTATGTGACTTCGTCCGCTTCCACGCGGATGAAAGAGCGCTCCACGGCGTTTGAAGCCCGCCATGCGGTATCCGGCCAATGCCCGGCGAGAGATGGAAACGCTTGGACGAGATCGGGCCACCAGGATTTCCAAAAAGAAAGATCACGGCCCACCCGGTTCTCCCATAGGCGGGATTGAGATTCGTGGATTCCGAGAGAGGCGGCTTGCCCGAGCGGGGTGCCGATTTGGGATTCGGGAAGACCTTGATCGTACATTCCGTGCCCCGCTTCGTGCAGCACCCCGTAAAGGGAAACCATGAAATCGGATTCATCGTAACGGGTCGTCATCCGAGTGTCCCCAGGTCCGAGGCCTGAGCAAAAAGGATGAGTGCTGGAGTCGAGACGCCCGGCAGAAATGTCGAAGCCGATCTTTGGAAGAAGTTTTTGTAGGAAGGCTTCCTGGTTGGCCCGGGGATAGTGCCCTTGGAGATTTTTGCGGGAGGGTCGGGAGGAAAGGGAGAAGGCTTTGTCAGCAATGGAAACTAGGCGGGGTTGAAGTTTGGCAAACAGAGCCGCGACTTCGCGGGCACGCCAACCGGGCTCGTATCCTTCGAGAAGGGCGTCGTAGGGTTGGTCGGAATATCCCCATAAGTCGGCCATCTTCCTGGAGAGGGATAGAAGCTTTTCCAAATGTGGGGCAAAGGAGGCGAAATCGGATTTTTTTCGAGCCTCGACCCAGGCCGATCGCGAGAGGGCGCTGGCCTTCTCATTTTCTTCCACAAGCTCGGCAGGAATACGGGTGGCGCGGAGGTAATCGTGGCGCCAACGAGCGATGCAGGCGGCTTCGGCGGAGTCAGAGGGAAAAGCAGAGGAGCAGTCATCCAGCCAGCGGGCGATTTCAGGAGAAGTAGCCAACCTGTGAGAAAGGCCCGCGATTTGGGCGGACTGTTCCGCCCGGAAAGAGTGGCCCTTGGGGGGGAGAAGCGTTTCCTGATCCCAGCCCAGAAGGCCACCTGTGGCACCAAGGAGGGCGAGCTCTTTACCGCGGGAGCGGAGTTTAAGGAAGGCTTCAGGGACAGAAGACATGGGAAGATGATGAAACAAGAAAACCTCCCATGGAATATTTTCTTATCGGGCTAGGCAGGCTGCCGATAACTGCCCCCACCTATTTATCGTTTTAAAGCGTCGGCTGGGAGAAGTCCGCGGGAGATGAGTTTTTGGGCGAATTCAATCTGGCTGGGGGCAAGGGTGGGGGTATGGGCTTTGGGAAGAGCGCCGTCGAAGATTTCGTAATTGAAGAGCTGGTGGGCGACTTCGGGGAATCGTTCAGGAGGGAGGATGGAAACAGCGAAGGCGAGGCGGTTCTGATCATTCCCGTCGTTCTCGGGGATGACGGGCGGAAGGGCTTGGGCGAGTTTCACCAACCCGGGGAACCCGAGGATTCCGAGGTGTCGGGCGAGGTGAAAGTTATAAAGCAGAACTTCCGCCATAGTGCCATCGGCCGGCGTGGCCTGATCGTGGCCTCGACGGGAGATCTCCTGCAGGACCTGCTGCACATCGGCCTCTGCCATGTCGGCCTCTGCCAGCCAGTAGAGGGTCATATAAAGTTCCTTCTGCATCTCCACGGGGGCGCGAAGTTTGGCGAGGCGAAGGGGATCAGTCAGCTTGCGGAGCCTCTCCATCGCGACCTGAGTTTTTTTGAGCATGCTCATCCCGTGGGAGGCGGTGAGGGATTCGAGCATCAGACCATCGTCACTCGTCAGGTAGTTTTCCCCTCCGAATAGATCGTAATCCCCGCCGTAATCCGGGGTGTAGGGGATGACCAGCGGAGGAGAGGCCAGACAACACCCCCAAGCACCGAACAAGAGGAACACGCATCGAAAAAGAAATAGGGGATTCATGGAGATTTTTTCGGGCTAAGCACGACCAAAACCATAGTGCCCCTGGGGGTGGTCAGGGGCGCCATGGAGGCAAAAAAAGCGTGCCCGGATTGCCGGCAAAACAGTTCTAACCCTGAAACTCCTTGATGATGGTCCACCACCTTGAGAAAGATCTGGATAAAATCGCCCTTTTTTTCAACCGGAGAAAACAAATAGGAAAAAGAGACAGACTGTAATTTAGACAAGCTCATCCCCAGGGTCGCGACGGCCATCCGGCTGGCCTGAAGGATGTTGCTGGAAGAATCAACCATGAGCCAGGGTGCGGGGAGTTGGGACAGGAGAGCATCAACTTCCTTAAGCTGGGTGGAAATCTTCAGCCGTTCAGTCCTCACCGCCCAAGCCAGCCCTCCCCCTAAAACAACCGTGGCAGTGCGCACCAAGGGATACGCAGAGGCTTCACGGATCAGCACATAGCTTTCGGATGCAAAGAGGGGAATAGCCACCAGGATCTGAGTCGGGGTAAGAAAAAAAGAAAACACGGCAAGAACGATCAACGAGATGAGAGGAGCCAATGTTTGCTCGCCAAACAGAAAGGCCACGGCGCGATCCAACCCGGCCACCACACCCAACCCGAGGGCAAGGATCAAAAAATATTTTAAGAAGAAGAGTCGCTTGAGCTTCATGCAGTTAGCCTAGAAGAGACAGAGAGGATTGGTACACAGCTTCCATCGAAGAGAGCCAGCGGGTTTTGGAGGCAAAGTGAGCCAACTTGGCCCGGCCTTGACGGCCCCACGAATCAACAAGAGAAGGATTCTTGAGAAGAAAAGAGATCCGTTCTGCCAGCGCTTGGGGGGTGACCTCTCGGGCCAGGGTCCCGTCTTGGCCTTCAGAGATCATTTCAGGAAAACTGCCTTTGGCAAAACCCACAACGGGGCGTCCCCTAGACCAGGCTTCGAGCACGACCATCCCGAACGGCTCGTCCCAAATTGAGGGAGCCACAAAAAAAGCGCTCTCCCGCCAAAACTTTTCCTGCTGTTCGGGCTGGAGAAAGCCAGTGAATTCGACGTTTTGCAAGTGAAGATCGACGACCAGTTTACGAAGCTTTGATTCCTCGGGACCGGTTCCGGCGATCACCAGTTTGCGTGTCCCTGATTCGATCTGGGACCAAGCCTTTAGGAGAAAATCCACGCCTTTTTCCGGTGAAAGCCGCCCCAAAAACAAAACATCCCCGGATGGGCAAGGGGGAGGAGGGGCGCCGACGGGTTGATAAAAATGAGGCACCACATGAATCCGTTCCTCCGGGATGCCCATTTGGATGTGTTTGGCTTTCGACGCATGGGAGAGGGCGATCCATGCTGAGACCTTTTTGAAAAGCCCCATGGACCGGAAGCGACGGAGGATTAGACCCGTCATCCCACTAGCCAGATGGCTGTCGCGCCAGCAGGCCGTTTGTAAGGCGGGCCAGAAGTTGCCATGAATACACCGCTCACAGGGACTTCCGTGATTGATAAAGAATCCGTTGGTGCACGACATCCGATAGTTATGAAGAAAATGCACGATGGGGATCTGAAGGTTGAAGGCTGTCTGATAAACCGAAGGGGATAAACCAGGGAAGACATTATGGATCTGCCAAAGGTCGAATTGGCCGATCTCCTGATATCGGCGCAACCGCTGTGCAGCCGTAAAGTTATGCCAAGATCGAAAGGGGATCTTTAAAAAATCGAAAGGGGCTGCCCCGAGTAAATCCTGAGTCGAGCCGATAAAGTATTCCACATCATGGGTATCCTGCAGGGCGTCCCCAATGCGAAAAACAGAGCCTTCCTCACCACCATACTGAAGATAGCGGTTAAAAATCTGCAGGATGCGCAACCGCCTCATGGCATGAGCTTAAGCGCCAGAGCCAACGAAGGAAGAAACAAACAAGGGAGGAGCGGCTTAGATTTTATCGAGGCCGATATTAGAAGAAAAAGTGGCCTTCGTCACAAGATGGCGGCGGCTCTTCCAGTTGCCGGAAACCAGATCAATCTTTCCGCGGATGAAGAGCTTTTGAGTCTGGCGACGGATTTTTGCGTAAATCCTCTGAATCCCACCCAACCACCCCGCCGCCTTTCCGTGCTCTCTCTGGATCTGAGCATCTTCTTTCCGCATGTTCTCACGGATTCGCATGTCTGCGGTTTGGCCTAGGGAATGGATCCGATAGTCCACCAGAATCTGTGGGAGGTGGCCGACACGGCAACCGGCCCGACCCATCCGGCAAAACAGGTCAAAATCACACGTATTCTTAAAAATCTTGTGACGATATCCTCCCAAGGCATCAAAGACCTTCCGGCGCATGAATACGGTGGGATGAATCACGTAACCCAGGCCAAATCGTAAAACATCGTAATCAAAACAGGCCTCTTCCCGCCGGTAAATTTCTTCCCCCTCGGCATCCACATAACGGATGTCTCCGAAGAGCGCATCCCAATCCGGGTGTGACGCGAAAGCCTCCCCGACGGCCCGTAAAGTTCCCGGAGTATAGCAGTCATCCGCATTCAAAACGGCGACGATTTCGCCGGCGGATCTCTGGGTGCCCTGATTCATCGCATCGTAATGGCCCTCATCCGGGCCACTCCAGAATTTGAGAGACGGGCAGGATTTCAACAGTTCAACGGTGCCATCGGTTGAGCCGCCATCGATGACAATATGTTCGATGGCCGGGTAATCCTGCCGGCGTACGCTTTCGATGGTATCCCGGATCGTCGCGATGCTGTTGAAGCATGGGGTGACGACCGAAATCTTCGGGAGGGTCATTTCGCGGGCGAGGGGAGGCTCCACGCACTTACCCGGCAGACGGAGGCGGGAATCGGCAGATCAGCGTATTGGGGCCAAGGGCAGCAAATCACGACGGCAGCGACGCCCTTCCAAGATTCCCCTCGGCTGGGATCGGGCAAAAGTTCAAACTCATGCAACACCGGGCTGTTTTCCGGAGTGGAGTGAACATCGTGGATCAGGACCCGATATCCTCCGCGCTTCAACTGCTGGGCAAGGTGAAGCCCGGCGGACTCTTCGGTGATATAGGTGTTTGGTTTATAAGCCATGCCAAGAACAGCGATGGGACCGGGTGCGGGGGCGGCTTTTTTGACTCGTTCGAAAAGATCGGTCTTGGCCGCTTCGTTCACACGATCAGTCGCTTCGGCGAGATGGGCCTGCACCCCGGCCTGTTTAGCGGTCCAAGCCAGAAGCCGGTTGTCCCGGGGGAAACAAGGGCCGCCGTAACTTAGACCGGGGCGGAGGTATTTTCCGCCGATCCGCGTATCCTGGCCGAGGGCATTTAGAATCACCTCCGGATCGGCCCCCAAACCTTGGGCGATGAGGCGGAGTTGATTGGTGAAGCTGATCTTCATGGTGACATAGGCGTTGACCGAGATTTTGCAGAGCTCCGCGCTGATGATGGACATGCGGCGGACGGGAGCCCGGTTCTGGCAGTAGCGGGCGTAAAAATCCTCGATCCTGTCTCCACTGACGGAGTCGGATTCACCGACCAGCACAAAATCGGGGTTGAGCAATCCGCGGACGACATCCCCTAGGGCAATGAACTCCGGGTTGTAGATCATTCCGAAATCCCGTCCCGCCTTACCCCCCAGCTCTTTTTCGAGCATGGGGATCAGAATCTTGTCCACGGCTCCTGGGGTGGTTGTGGAACTGCAGACGAAAAGGTGGTTTTTCTTCCCGGCCTTTTTTACGGCCACAGCGACCGACTGCATGGCCCGCAGGAGAAATTCCGTGCTGAAGCTGCCATCCGGAAGGCTGGGGGAGGGAGGGATGAAGAAAGTTGCATCGGTTTCGACTGCGGCCGCCGGATCGGTGGAGGCGGAAAGACGGGACTTTGCGCGGACGATGGTGTCTGCCAAGAGGGGTTCATCCACAGGAGGCAGGCCACGATTCAAGGCGCCGACCTTTTGGGAATCCACGTCGATGCCCACTACCCGGAAACCGCGATCGGCCGAAGTCGCGGCGATGCAAGCCCCCAGCTTCCCCAGCCCGCAGATAGAGACGCTCTGTAATGGATTTTTCACAAAGGGAAATTATGCAAAATATTCAGGATGATCCAAGAAGGACTTTTCCACGGGGAAGCTGCTGTTTGATGTGGCAGCAGTTGTCCGATCGACCCGGAAAGACTGGATGGCCACGCCCAAAAAGACGCAGAGGGAGGGAATAAAATTATGGAGTGCTCCGAAAACAATAAAAAATCCCAAGATGCTCTGAGTGATCAGGGCAACAGCCCAGACCTGCTCGGGTGGGACATCTCCTGAATGGGGACGGAGGACATGGGGCCAGACATAAAAGAGGGATCCAAGACAAAGAAGGACGAATGCTCCGGAACCGATCCAGCCCGTGACGTGGTGCACGGCAACCCAGCCGACGTGGTGATCCCGGGCGGTGATATAACTTCTAGCCTGCGCATCCCCGCTGGCTTCGAGGATCATTGTGCCGATGGATCCTTCTCGGTCTGCCATATATTGGGCGTCATACTTGTAGCCGTTTCCCAGCCATCCGGCCTTATCCATGAACTCCGCGACATACACTTTTTGGATATTGCTTCTGAAATCGTTGGAGGATTCTGTAGACATGAGGACTTCGCGGTTCCATTTCCCTGGGAAGGGGGAAAGGGCGCGCTGAATAGTTAAAGGAAGATGGAAGAGGTCTCCTTGGCCAAAAATGAGGAACGCCAGCAATCCACCGATCAAAGGGAAACTCAGCAAAACGAGCCAGCGGGAGCGCAAAAACAAGGCCGTCCCTGCAGCGACTAAATAATTAAAAAGACTGGATCGGAACCCGCTCCAAGCGGTGGCCAAAAAAAGAAGAATCGAGAAAGGAACCACAAACCAGCGGGTGGGCCTCAACCAATTCCGGGGAGGAAAGTAGCAGAAGAGGACAAGCTGCAGGGCAAGACATACCCCACCAACCTGGCTGATTCGAACAAGGGGATTTTCAATGAACGAGACGCTGTTGGCATACGTCTCAAGATTCACCGATGAGTAGAAGCGGTAAATGTAAGGCGCATAGGAAGGAGCAAAGGAAGAGGCGACGAAAGGAATAAATTCTAATAGGGAGCCCACCAGATACAAAAGCGGGACCCGTGATAGCCAGGGAGACTTTTCCAGCGGGAAGTAGAGAAGAGAGGGTAGGCCGAGCATGCCGAGGAGAATGGAAAAAAACCGGCGACCACCGCTGTTTTGACCACCGAGCATACTCAAGCCCAAGTCGCCCCCACTTCCCCAATGGTAGAGAAGAATGGAAGCCATCAAAAGAAGAGGGAGGCAAATCTCCTTGGGGCCCAGACGGAGCAAGCGGTGCTCCGTAAAAATGATTTTCAGAAAGACATAACCAAGAACCAGCATAATTGAAAGTTCGAGCGGGGAAAATCTCACCGGAAGAATGTTGAGAGACCCCGTCAAGGGCAGACAAAGAGGAATCAGAATCCAGAGCTGATCGCGCACAGCAAAGATCAGGCCGAAACAAAAGATGAGAACGACCGGCAAAGTGTTGCCGGCGAGGAATTCGGTGGTCAACAAGGGAGCAATCAGGAAAGTCCCCAAGGCAATCAGGCCGAAGATGACTTTTTCAGTGGTAAGGTTTTTCATCAGAAAAGGGCGACAGACAGAGTCAGTTATACTTCAGATTTGGCTGGGATGCGGCTGGCCCGCTTTGCATCCGAAAAGACTGGATAGCCAGTGCCAAGAATACGCAGAAAGGAGGCATAAAATTTTGAATTGCGCCAAAGACAGCAAAAAAGGAGATAATGGTCTGAGTGATCAACGCTGTCGCCCAGACCTGCTCGGGGGGAATATCGGCAGCCTGGGGCTGAAGAACATGTCGCCAGACATAAAAAAGGGAGCCCAGACACAGAAGGACAAAAGCTCCAAACCCGACCCAACCGGTCACGTGGTGGAGTGCGACCCAGCCGACGTGGTGATCCCGTGTGATAATGAAACTTTTTGCCTGAGCTTCGCCACTTTGCTCCATTTGCATGGTGCCGATATCCGTGGCCCGGGCAGTCATGTATTTGGCATCAAATTTATAACCCTCTCCCAGCCAACCCGCCTTCTGCATGAAGTCGGTTTTATAAACTTTCTGAATGTTGCTTCGAAAATCATTCGACGACTCGGCAGACATCAACGCGTCGCGGTTCCATTTTCCCGGGAAAGGGGAGAGCGTGCGCTGGATAGTTAGAGGTAGGTTGAAAAGGGAACCTTGGCCAATAACAAGCAGGGCAATGCCCCCTGCCAGAAGAGGGATACAGAGGAACAGGATCAAGCGGGCCCTTAAAAAAAGCCCAACAGAGCTCAACAAGAAATAATTCAGCAGATACGAACGAAAACCACTCCATATGGTTGCTCCCAAAGAAAGAATCGACAAAGGGACCACAAACCAGCGTCCCGGGCGAATCCAGTCCCGTGGTGGAATATAGCAAAGTAAGGCCAACTGGAGCGCAAGAGCAACGGAAGCCACTTGTCCCACGCGAACTATCGAGTCATCCCGAAAAGCTTGGGCTCCGGCATAAGCCTCGATATTCACGGAAGAATAAACACGAAAAATATAGGGAGCCAAGGCCGGAGCTGCGGACGAAATGGCAAAAGGCGTGAATTCAAGGAGTGAGCCGATCAGATAAAGTAACGGCACCCGGGAAAGCCACGGGGACTTTTCCAAAGGAAACCAGAGGAGGGCAGGCACAACCAGCATTCCCGAAAGAATGGTGAAAAAGCGACGGCCCCCGCTGGCTTCGCCGCCAAGCATGCTGAGCCCAAGGCCACCCCCTTTTGCCCAATGATAAAGAAGAACGCCGGCAAACAAAACTCCGGGAATCCAGACCTCCGGAGGACCGAGGCTTATCGATTGCCTTTTAGTCATGCACATCTGTAGGACGACATATCCAATGACCAGCAGAACCGACATTTCTGCAGGAGAAAATTTGATGGGGAGAATGTTTAAAGATCCCGTCATAGGAAGGAAGAGCGGGACGGCAATCCAACAGTTGTCGCGCAAGACAAAAACGAACAGCAGAAGAAAGCCAACCCCGAAAAGGAAAGCCAAGGGAAGTAGATTGCCACCGAGAAACTCATTGGTCAGCCATGGAGCAGCCAGAAACGCCCCAAAAGTGATCAAGCCCAGAATGAGCTTTTGTACGGTAAAGCTGGACACTGATTTACATTAAAGCCTTAAAACAAAAAGGGCAAAGGGGCATTTGGAGGGGCGTTGTGGGTTGAGGCGGTTGGAGAAGAAGATGAACCATCTAAACCTCAATAATTACGGGAGCCGTAGACATGATGAAACGGAGGGAGTATTTTAAAACAGTGAAGGTTCTCTTCGATCATCCCAACCCCTTTCTCTTGGCTCACGGTGGGTTTCAGATTCAGATTGAACAGACTAAGAAAGGCCTAGAGGCGGCAGGGGTGCAAGTGGAATGGCTTCGCTGGTGGGATGATGAGCAGAAAGGGGATTTGATTCATTACTTTGGCCGGCCTCATCCAGTCTACATCCGACAAGCACACGCGAAGGGGATCAAAGTGGTGATGAGTGAACTGCTGACGGGGTTGGGCTCCAGAGGCGGGATGGCCCGGAAGGCTCAGAAAACCTTCATCAACATTACGAAAAATGTTTTCCCCCACGAATTTGTAACCCGTTTTTCCTGGGATGCTTACCAGACGGCGGATGCCTGTATTGCGCTGACCAGCTGGGAAAAAGAACTCATGGGGGAAATGTTTTCGGCGCAACTAGAGCGGGTTCATGTGGTCCCGAACGGGGTGGAGGAGATATTTTTTTCCCAAGCAGAGTCCAAAGCTGAAAAGTCAAAATATTTGGTTTGCACGGCCACGA
>Ga0214917_10008336_pt1 | contig 10210 bp, 8 predicted proteins | sample LL_1208_BB_MetaG_FD_177983 | JGI IMG/M metagenome (GOLD analysis project Ga0214917, IMG submission 177983) | Freshwater microbial communities from Lake Lanier, Atlanta, Georgia, United States - LL_1208_BB | ecosystem: Environmental > Aquatic > Freshwater > Lake | place: USA: Georgia | collected...
CCATAGGCAGCGATGGCAACCATTCCAAGAAAAGGTGAGGTCGCTTGGACTAATGAATTCGCGTGCTTTGCTCATGGCGTGATTCTGCCGTGAGCCACTGACAATTCGTTGATTGGCGGGGCCAGAAATTAGATCGCCGAGAGCAGAGTGAAGAGACCCAGGAGAATCATCACGATCCCGCCGATGCGACGCATCGTCACTAGGCGCGCGGGTGAGGTCGCCATCCATTGACGGACGGTTCCGGCAATTAAGCCCCATGAACCATCGGAGATGAATGCAAGAACACTGAAAGTTGCACCCATCAAAACAAGTTGGGAGGTGACATTGCCCGAATCCCGATCAAGGAATTGAGGCAAGATCGCGGCGAAAAAGACAAGTCCTTTGGGATTGAGCGCACCAACCCAGAATCCATCCCGAGCTGAGCGGAGAGCAGATGGTTTCACTTCGCCTTGATTGACCATATCTTCGGCATGAATCTTGGAATGACGAATCGCATCTATTCCAAGATAGACGAGGTAGAAACCGCCAATAACTTGTACGGCAAGGAAAGCTAGCTCACTTCGTTGCAAGATTGGTCCCAGTCCAAATGCCACCATGAGCGAAAGCGTGAATGCTCCCGTGACATTTCCTGCGGCTGTTGCAACCGCTGTCATACGGCCCCATGCGATAGCTCGAGCGATGATGAATAGAACGCTTGGACCTGGCGCAAGGATGATGATCATCGCCGCGACGAGATATTCAGGATAACGCGAAGGGAAGTCAAGACTCACACGCCTAGTGTAATTGCCCTACAAAGCAGAAATGCCCGACCTTGCGATCGGGCATTTGCTGAACTGACTATTTATGCGGCGCTTGTTCCACGAGCCTTTGAAATCCCGTGAAATACGCGATATCCAACGATTGCAACGACAGTTGCATTGATAATTCCGTTGAATGTGAAATCTCCACTGGTCCACGAAACATCAGCGATACCGATGATGATTGCAGAGGCGGCAACAATCAAGTTTGTTGAATCAGCAAAATTAACACGTGATTCAATCCAAATCTTGGCGCCGAGAATTCCAATCATTCCAAAGAGCGCTGTTTGTGCGCCGCCAAGAACTCCGCCTGGAATCGCGCTGAGAACTGCGCCAAACTTTGGTGAAATTGAAAGCACGATTGCACCAAGAGCTGCGACCCAATATGCAGCCGTTGAATACACTCGCGTAGCAGCCATAACACCGATGTTTTCAGCGTATGTAGTCGTACCCGAACCGCCACCAGCGCCAGCAAGAGTTGTGGCTACGCCATCGGCGAAAAGGGCGTTACCCATCTGATCATCGAGGTCTTTGCCAGTCATGTTCGAAACAGCTTTGACGTGACCAACGTTCTCTGCGATCAAGACGAGCACGACCGGGATGAAGAGAACGATGGCGCTTGCCTTAAATTCTGGTGTAGTAAACGTAGGAGCTGCAAACCATTTAGCTGCAGAGATTCCATCGGTTTTGACATCGCCCATGATGAACGCGACGACATACCCAACAACGACTCCAAGGAAGATTGAGATACGTCCGATGAAGCCGCGTGAAAAGGCGGCAAAGGATGCGATTGCAAGGAGGGTAATCGTTCCTAGCAATGGTCCGCTTGCGAGTCCGCCTTTAGCAGCGCCAGCAAGATTGAAACCAATGACCATGACGATTGTTCCTGTGACAACGGGCGGCAACATCCAGTTGATCCATCCGGTACCGACGGCTTTTGCAATCAAACCAACGAGGGCAAGTAGTACGCCGGTTGCAACTACGCCACCAAGTGCAACAGCCATGCTGTCGCTCTTAACTGAAGCAGCAATTGGAGCGAGGAATGCAAATGATGATCCGAGATAGCTCGGAACTTTGTTCTGAGTAATGATGAGGAAGAGCATCGTGCCCACGCCGGAGAAGAAGAGTGTGGTCGTAGGAGGTAATCCCGTCAGGATCGGCACTAAGAATGTCGCGCCGAACATTGCTGCGATGTGTTGAAGGCCAACACCAATGGTGCGTGGCCAACTTAGTCGTTCATCTGTGGAAACGACCGCGCCAGGCTCAATGCTGGTTCCGGTCCCGTGAAGCTTCCAAGAGAAGAGACTCATGTAGAGGTCCTCATTTCTAGAGCGCCCTTGTGATGCGATAGACGACAAGAGGGTGCGGGCAATCTCTAGAACTAGAGGGTAAGACCGCTCATTACCTACTGAGGGTTATGACTCGCAGAAAACTGAGAATTTCATAACGGCTCGGACGCTTGTAAGCGTGTTCCATTTGCCCACAGGGGATATATCGGGTTTACTTCCCACTCGATATATCGAATCGATACATAGTGAAAGGGAGGCAACTGTGAGATCTCGCGCTGAGTCCTTGGAGTTTGCCCTCCTTGGCCTCTTGTCGCAGGACTCCCTGCATGGCTACGAATTAAGAAAACGCCTCACCTCAATCTTCGGACCATTTCGAGCGCTTTCATTTTCAGTGCTCTACCCCCAACTTCGGCGGATGCTTGAAGCCGATCTCATATCCCAAGAGGAAGTTCCAAAGGGCGGTCGTTCAAAGCGAGTTCGAATCGTCTACTCCATTACCAAAAAGGGTGGAGAGAAGTTTGCTCAACTCACAGAAAGTGTGAGCCCTCAATCTTGGGATGATGACAACTTTGAAGTTCATGTTGCTTTCTTTAGCCCAACCTCAACCCGCAATCGCTTAAGAATTCTTGAGGGGCGCCATCGTCGTCTCAAGGAGAAGGCCGAGATTCTTCGTGCCGACCTTGAAAGGTCTGCAGTCGGCCTCGATAAGTATCTCATCGAATGGCGTCGCCATTCTCTTGAAACTGCAGAGCGAGAAATCGCTTGGCTCGAAGAAATGATCCAATCTGAAAGGAAAAGCTCGTGACCACATCACAAGAAATTCGCGTTGCCATCGTCGGAGTTGGTAACTGCGCGAACTCACTTATCCAAGGAGTTCATTACTACAAAGACGCGCCAATCGATCAAGAGATTCCTGGTCTGATGAACGTCGTCGTTGGCGGATATCACGTGCGTGACGTCAAGTTTGTTGCAGCATTCGATGTCGACGCCAAGAAAGTCGGCCTCGATCTTGTCGATGCAATGTGGGCGAGCGAGAACAACACCATCAAGTTTGCTGAAGTGCCAAAATCTGGAATCACTGTTCTCCGTGGAGAGACTAAAGATGGTTTAGGTCGCTACTACAGAGAGACAATCACTGAGTCATCTGCGACACCTGTGAATGTGGTCCAGGTGCTGAAAGATGCGAAAGTCGATGTTCTGGTCTGTTATTTGCCAGTTGGCTCTGAAGAAGCTGCAAAGTTCTATGCTCAATGTGCACTTGATGCGGGATGTGCTTTCGTCAATGCGCTACCAGTCTTCATCGCCACAACCCCTGAATGGGCCGATAAATTCACTAAAGCGGGCCTTCCGATTATTGGTGATGACATCAAGTCCCAAGTAGGTGCGACTATTACGCACCGCATCCTCACTAAGTTGTTCCAGGATCGTGGCGTCAAAGTTGAACGCACTTACCAACTCAACGTTGGTGGAAACATGGATTTTAAGAACATGTTGGAGCGCGATCGCCTCGAGTCAAAGAAGATCTCCAAGACCCAATCAGTGACCTCTCAACTTGATTACGACATGGGCGCAGGAAACGTTCATATTGGTCCATCGGATTATGTTGAATGGCTCGATGACCGTAAGTGGGCATTCGTTCGCCTTGAAGGACGTGCTTTCGGTGATGTCCCATTGAATATCGAGTACAAACTTGAAGTATGGGATTCACCAAACTCAGCGGGTGTCATCATCGATGCAGTTCGATGTGCGAAATTGGCTCTTGATCGCAAGATCGGCGGACCATTGCTTTCACCGTCGAGCTATTTCATGAAGTCACCACCGGAGCAATACTCCGATGAAGAAGCGTTGAACCGCACTCGCGAATTTATCGAGAACAAACGCGAACGTTAATCTCTTGCCTTACCGGACCCCTTGGCGCATCTGTCAGGGGGTTCTCTTTTTGCACCGATAGGATGGGGCTATGACTGAAGTCCTATCAACGTTAGATGGCTCGGTCCTCACCCTTACGCTGAATCGTCCTGAGAAACAAAATGCAATTACGCGGGACATGTACCAGTTCATGGCTAACCAATTACGCGAAGCGAACGGTGACTTCGGAATCCGTGCCGCAGTAATCACTCATGAGGGACCGCATTTCACCGCCGGAAATGATCTCTATGACTTTCTCAACGCACCGCCACTAGAACCTGGTTCGCCGGTTATGCAATTCCTCGAGCAGATTCACACTTTCTCAAAACCATTGTTGGCCGCGGTATCGGGCAATGCGGTTGGTATAGGAACCACGATGTTGATGCATTGCGACATTGTTGTGGCCTCACCAACGACGAAATTCTCCATGCCTTTCGTAAATCTTGGCCTCGTTCCTGAAGCGGGTTCGAGCATTCTCTTCCCACGACTTGCTGGTTACCAGAGAGCATCTCAAGTATTTCTTACTGGCGATCCATTCTCGAGCGAATTTGCGAAGGAAGTTGGACTCATCGCCGAAGTTAATGAAAATCCTAAGGCTCGGATTGGCGAATTCGCAGCCAAGATCGTGGCTCAACCTCCGAATGCAGTCATCCAAACCAAAGCGCTTCTCAAGAGCGAGATGCATGACAAAGTTTCGGCTGTGATGATTGCCGAAGGTGAACTTTTCCAAATGGCGCTGCAATCAGATGAAGCGAGAGAAGCATTCATGAATTTCTTATCGAAGAAAGGCAAATAAATGTCGCTAGCAGGCAAGAAGATCTTCATCACCGGCGGATCGCGGGGGATTGGCTTAGCTATTGCGCTACGTGCGGCCCGCGATGGCGCAGAGATTGCAATTGCTGCAAAAACAACCGACCCTCATCCCAAGCTTCCTGGCACGATCTTCTCGGCAGCAAAGGAGATTGAGGAAGCGGGCGGTAAAGCTCTACCTTTGCAATGCGATCTCCGCGATGAGAATCAGATAGCTGAATCCGTAGCAAAGGCTGCGTCGGAGTTTGGCGGTTTAGATATCCTGATCAACAACGCAAGCGCAATCAATCTCACCCCGACCCTGGCGACCCCGGCAAAGCGTTTTGATCTGATGTTTGATGTCAATGTGCGCGGAACTTTTTTAACTTCTCAAGCAGTAATCCCGCATCTACAAGAAAGTTCCAAGCAAGGTCGTAATCCTCATATTCTGACTCTCTCGCCTCCGCTTTCGATGAAGGCAAAGTGGTTCAAGAATCATGTTGCCTACACAATGGCCAAATACGGCATGAGCATGTGCGTCTTAGGAATGTCAGAAGAGTTCAAGCGCGACAAGATCGCTGTCAATGCTTTGTGGCCGCGGACGGCGATTGATACTGCAGCTCTTCAAATGATTCCAGGAATAGATACCGCTGCATGCAGAACCCCAGAGATTCTTGCTGATGCTGCGTACATCATTCTCAATCGTCCAAGCGGTGATTGCAGTGGAAACTTCTTCGTCGATGACGAAGTTTTGGCATCGGAAGGAATCTCTGATCTAGACAAGTACGCGGTTGTTCCGGGCACGAAAGACTTCTTGCTCGACTTCTTTTTGGATTAAGAGAAGTCTTACTCGTCAGATTTAATCTTTAAATCCGTGTGGGTGTGGTCGGTTTCGACTATGCCTGAGGAATATCTGGATTCAAATTTCCCAAACTTCCACACTATGACCGAGAGCAGCCAGGCGAGTACGAAGCTGATGACGATGAAAAAGCCAATCCCGCCAAGATCAATATTGGCAATCGATTTAAAGGGTTCGTAATTATCGATATTGGTTTTTGTCGCAAGAACATTGATGATTTGTATGGTTCCAATGACTAGGGCAACGAAGATTGAAATGGATGTTGTTGTGAGGTTGTAATAGATCTTTCGGAGAGGCGATGTAAATGCCCAGCCGTAAGCCTTAGTCATGAAGATTCCGTCTAGGGCGTCCATGAGCGACATACCTGCAGCAAAAATAATCGGTAGCGCAATGATGGCAAGTGGTGGCAGTACGCCGCCAACGGTGCCGATAGCGGCAGTGGCAGAGAGTCCGAGAATCGCAACTTCAGTAGCAGTATCAAAGCCGAGCCCAAAGAGCACACCCACGGGATAGATCTGACGTGAGTGATCGAAACCTTTTTTGAACTTGCCACGGAAAATACGTCGCATCAAGCCACGATCATTGAGCAGTTCTTCAAGATGTTGATGTGAGAATTTCCCAGTCTTGGCTTTCCGCCATACACCGACGATGCCAACGAGAATTACGAGGTTGAGAATTCCGATGAGATAGAGAAAGAGCCCCGATACAGAGGTGCCGATGATTCCGCCGGTTTCCGCAAAACCTTCTTGGAATTTGATGGCTTTCTGTGCTGCAAATGCAACGAAGATTGAGAGTCCAAGAACGACGGTTGAGTGGCCGAGTGAAAAGAAAAGCCCAACGCCCAATGGCTTCTTTCCTTTTGCCAACATGAGCCGCGTAGTGTCATCAATCGCTGCAATGTGATCAGCATCGAATGCGTGACGCAAACCGAAGGAGTATGCGAGCGCACCTGCACCGGCATAGACCAGAACGCCTTTGCTGTCAGAGATGCCGTGATAGTCAGGATTTGAGTTGAAGTAAATAAAAAGTCCCCAACCGATGACATGAAGAGCTACAACTGTTCCAAGGATCCCCACGAGCGATGGAATCTCATCGCGAGTGAAGCGAAGATGCTGACGGAGTGAACGGGATGCAGGCTCGGCGATCTGGGTCATGCCCTAATCTTATTGCAAATGATTTGCATCTGCACCTATATCGCAAAAAGCTCTAAATTTCGTCTCTCCACGATCTCCAGAGTCGGGCATAGGCCCCATTGGCGGCAAGAAGCTCGTCATGGGAGCCCCATTCGGTGATTCGACCATCATCAATGACGGCAATGAGGTCAGCATCATGCGCGGTTTGAAGACGATGTGCGATTGCGATGACAGTTCGTCCTTCAAGTACCGCACCAAGAGAAGCTTCAAGCTGCTTTGCAGCTTGTTGATCCAACAATGAAGTCGCTTCATCCAGAATCAATGTGTGCGGATCTGCTAGTACAAGTCGTGAGAGGGCTAGTTGTTGCGCTTGAGCTGGCAGCAAACGATGTCCACCATTTCCAACGATGGTGTCCAAACCGTTCTCAAGTAGCTCAGCCCAACTTTTAGCATCGACTGCAGCCAATGCTCGCCACACTTCGTCATCAGTTGCCTCGGGTTTTGCAAGAGTGATGTTGTCACGAAGTGTTCCGACAAAGACATGATGCTCTTGAGTAACGAGAGCAACTTCTTGTCGAGCTTGCTCAACCGGTAAATATCCGATTTCTGCTCCGCCGACGGTGATCTTTCCTTTATTAGGAGGTTGTACTCCTGCAAGCAGACGACCAAGCGTCGACTTTCCTGCGCCGGAAGGTCCAACAATTGCGAGTTTTGTTCCGGGTTCAACTAGGAAGCTGACTTCTTTCAAAACATCTCTACCTTCGCGATATCCGTATGTCACATCTTGGCCAGAAATCTCGCGGCCTGAAGGGTCTGCATTTCGAATTTCGCGTGCATCAACTTCATGAATTCCTAGCAGACGTGAGAGCGAGGCCTTCCCGGTTTGTAGTTCATCAATCCACCAGAGCATTGCTTCAATAGGGCCAGCAAGCATCTGGGCGTAGAGAATTCCTGCAGTGATGGTTGCAATCGTTGCTAAACCTTGATCGTAGAAGTAGGCGCCCATTAACAAGGCGGCTGACACTGGCAAGATGTAATTGATTTCAACCACAGGGAACCATCGAGTGCGAAGTCGCAAGGTGTACCGCTCCCATTCCACCCAACGACTTATTGCCGCGTCTGTACGGGAGGTGCGCTGAGCGCCGAGACGCAATGCATCGATGGTGCGTCCTGATTCCGCACTTTCAACCAGAACTGAATTCACAATCGCATATGACGATGATTCAACTCGATATGCCTGAGGAGAACGACGTAGGTACCAACGTGTGGCAGCGAAAACAAGTGGAATTCCGATAAAAACGGCGGTCAGAAAGAGGGGTGCCGTGAGAGCGATTGCTGTGGAGATTCCAAAGATCGAAACCAAACAAATGGTGATGACTGGAACTGCGTCGCGAACGGCCCAGGTTATGTGATCAATATCTGTCGTCGTTCGGGTGAGTAACTCACCGGCGCCAGCGCGCTCAACGACGTTTGGTGGAAGCTCAACAACGCGAGCGACAAAACGTTCACGTAAAGCCGAAAGAACGAATTCGCCCAAAATTGATGCACGTACTTTGGTGAAGTAGACAAACGTCGCCTGGAGAATAAGAGCAGCGCTCACAATCACGACGGTGCGATTGATGTTGACTGCATCAGGATTGCGCTTAAGGGTGTCGAGTAAGTTTCCAAATGCGCGAGGTGGGATCAAAGCAGCGGCTGTTGTGAGTAATTGCAGCAGCGCAACAAGCAAGAAACCACGTTTGTGGCTCCACAGCAATGACCACATCTCCTTATTGACCGTTGCCTCGGTCGCGATAGGTAGACGGTTGGCAGATTTACTCAGACCAAATGCTTTATCGAGACGTTTGGTATCTGTGGGTGGAGCGGGGTATGCATTAGAAGGAAGTGCACTTTCGTCAGTAATTCGAAGATCTCGGAAAAACTTCATTCTCCTCTCACCACCAATGTGCGATAAACAGCATTGGACTTGAGTAGCTCGAAATGATTCCCTGTTGCTACAACTTTGCCTTCCACTATGAGGGCAACTTCATCGCTGTGATCAAGAACGAGCGGACTATTACTCACTACGACAGTGGTTTGTCCTCCGCGAACACTCTTCAAACGATGCGCAATTCGGGCCTCCGTATGGGCATCAACGGCGCTGGTTGGATCATCAAGAATGACGATGGGCGCGTCTACAAAGAGTGTGCGTGCCAGTGCCAATCGCTGTCTCTGTCCGCCAGAGAGAGTTCGGCCGCGTTCTACAACTTCCGCGCTATATCCATCCCCATCAAGAGAATCCAAGATATCGGCAGCGGATGCGGCATCGATTGAGTCGGATATTGATAGACGCCCTGAATTCGGGACTTTAAAGAGGGATTCGATTGTGCCAGAGAGGATTGCAGGTTCCTTCTCCTGCGCATAAATCTTGGTTCGCAAGGAGGAGCGCTGTAAATTTGAAAATGCCACGTTATCTGCAGCAACATCGCCAGAATTGATATACCCACCAAGGCGATCCACAAGTTCATCAGCATCAAGGGAGTTGTCGCACACGACACCAAGAAATTGCCCGCGCTTCACTTTTATGCCAGATGTTGCGTCAGTAATCACCGTGAAATCTTCAGGAAATTCTTGGAGACCCCACTCTTGGAGATTTTCTACTGTGAGTAAACGCATAACTCGACGAGCCGCAACTGTTCCAGAGGTGAGTCTTTGAGCAGATTCAGTAAGTATCTGAAGTGGAATCATCAAGAAAGCGCTGTATCCATAAAATGCCAGGAGTTCACCAACCCGTAAGTCACCTTGGCTTACAAGATTCCCGCCAATCCAAATTACTCCCACGACTAAAGTGCCAGGAAGAATTACTTGAAGTCCATCAAGGAGCGCTCTCATCTTTGCGGTACGCACAGCAGCGGCGCGAACTTCTTGAGAGGCCCCACGGAATCGAGCCAGGAATGTTTCCTCACCGCCGATTCCGCGCAAAATGCGTAAACCCGCCACAGTGTCAGCTGCTAATCCAGAAGATTGAGAGAGTTTTTCTCGTTGCGCTGATTCTCGTGCCTGCAAAGGTTTGATGATGGGTCCGATTGCAAGGCCCAACAATGGAACGCCGATCACTACGAGCAAACCTAAAGTTGGGGAAGATGAGATAAGGAGAACGGAGACAAAGATAAAGGAGATGATTGCGCCACTTAATCGGGGGATAAGATCATAAACGCGAGCTACGCGCTCGACATCATTAGAGTTAATTGCGGAAACTTCTCCGGTCGATACTAACCGCGGTAAATCAGCGCCGAGATCTACTGCCTTTCGCGCAACGAGTTGTTGGAGGCGCGTGGCGGCCGAGATCCAACTTCCAACTGCACGTCTGTGACGCAATATGCCAGCCGCTGCTTGGCAGATTCCAAGTAACAATGCAATGAGGACCGCTTGGCGAAGATGATTTTTATTGCTATC
>Ga0214917_10008337_pt1 | contig 10207 bp, 12 predicted proteins | sample LL_1208_BB_MetaG_FD_177983 | JGI IMG/M metagenome (GOLD analysis project Ga0214917, IMG submission 177983) | Freshwater microbial communities from Lake Lanier, Atlanta, Georgia, United States - LL_1208_BB | ecosystem: Environmental > Aquatic > Freshwater > Lake | place: USA: Georgia | collected...
CCGGTCCCACCCGTCCACCCTGTCGCACCCGTGTATCCTGTGCTGCCCGTGTCACCGGTCGAGCCTGTCCACCCCGTCGAACCGGTCGCACCCGTCCACCCCGTCGCACCCGTGTATCCTGTGCTGCCCGTGTCACCGGTCGAGCCTGTCCACCCCGTCGATCCGGTCGCACCTGTCCATCCCGTCGCACCCGTGTATCCTGTGCTGCCCGTGTCACCTGTCGAGCCTGTCCACCCGGTCGCACCTGTCCATCCCGTCGATCCCGTGGCTCCGGTCGAGCCCGTTGATCCGGTCGCACCCGTCCACCCCGTCGCACCCGTGTCACCGGTCGAGCCTGTCCATCCGGTCGCACCTGTCCATCCAGTGTATCCTGTGCTACCTGTCGCACCCGTCGATCCGGTCGCACCCGTTGAACCAGTTGAACCTGTCCATCCCGTTGATCCGGTCGTACCCGTCCATCCCGTGTATCCTGTGCTACCTGTGTCACCCGTTGATCCGGTTGAGCCTGTCCATCCCGTCGATCCGGTCGAACCGGTCCACCCCGTCGCACCCGTGTATCCTGTGCTACCTGTGACTCCCGTCGCACCTGTCCATCCCGTTGATCCGGTCGAACCGGTCGCACCCGTCCACCCCGTCGCACCCGTGTATCCTGTGCTACCTGTGACTCCGGTCGCACCTGTCCACCCCGTCGCACCCGTGTCACCGGTCGAGCCTGTAGACCCCGTCGCACCAGTTGAACCGGTTGATCCGGTCGCACCCGTTGATCCGGTCGCACCCGTCGCGCCTGTCCATCCAGTGTATCCTGTGCTACCTGTCACACCCGGCGATCCCGTCGCACCGGTCGCACCGGTCGCGCCGGTACCCGAGGCCGTTCCCGGGATGCCCTGCGGACCGGTCGCACCCGTCCATCCCGTCGCACCCGTTGAACCGGTCGCGCCCGTCGTACCAACAATGTGTTTGATCTCGTTCTCGAGTTCGAGGATCCTGTTGGCGAGCGCCGCGATCTCGGCATTGATGCCGGAGATGGCGTAGAGTTCAGAGGAAAACACGCAGCAGCCCGACGAAGAGGATCGTGATGTTTCTGATTGCTCGTGACCGCAGCAGCCCGTAAAAGAAAAGGATTGTGTCGACGACAGATCCGCGTTTTCTGTTTTTTTTTCTCCTTCAAGGCTCTCGTCCTCGGCGGCCTCCAGCGGCGCCTCCGCGGCACGGCTCTCGTCCTCGCTGGCCTCCGGCGGCGCCTCCGGTGCGAGCTTTTTCCGGAGCGCGTCGCGGAGCGGCTCGTCGAGCCAGTCGATGACCGTCTGAAGGGTCTCGGCATTGACCCGAGATTCGGATTCCTGGATGAGCCGGATGAGGTAGTACGAAAACTTTGAACCCGTCAGCCGATCCCGTATCCTCCGGGCTTTCCGCATAAATCGGGTGTCCTCGGCCGCGGCGAGCCTGTCGATCTCTCTGAGAACCGATCTCCGAGCCTTGACGAGCGGGACGGCACGAGCCATGTCCAGGAGGACGGCACGCGGCGCAACGTCGATGAATTCTCGGAGCAGACGGACAATCATGGTGGTCTTCTGTATAGGATCTCTGATCGTGCTGTATTCTTGAAAGCGCTGATGGAGAACGTCCATTTTTTTTGTAGATTTATAAAAAAAAATGGATCTCCAACCCGAATCGATTTATTTCAAGAGTCTGTCTTTCTGCGCGGTGCTGACAACCATCGCTCTGCTCTTCTACCACATGACCCGAGCAAACACACTCGAGATGAATCCCATCGCCTCCGGCGTGTTTGCGGTCATGATCATTCTCATTTCCGTCGTCTATTTTATCGTCGGCACGCTCTCGTACCACCACCGGCTGCGGCACATCTGGGAGCGGCAACGACACCCGCGGCTGGAGAAACAGATCTGGTACACTTATTTTACGTGCGGTATCCTCCTCATCCTCATCCAGATCCTCATCAGCATCTTTATCTTGGTTGGCATTGTCCAGAGCTTCTACAAGACGTGAGCCACGCACGACCGATACCAGGCCTGTTCGACGGTCGACAGCCGCAACAGACACATGTCCTGGAGGCCGCATACCCCTCTTTTTCGTCGGGTGTATTCCATTCGCATCGCTTGGAAACCGATCCGGTTCAGACACACCATGGAGAAATAGAAACGGTAGATCTTTTCTTCGACCTCGCCGAGCGTCGAGAGCCTGTCGATCCCGTCCCACGACTGGTACAGCGCCCCTCGGGGATCAATCAGACAGTACTCGCACAGGTACCGCGTGGTGTCCAGATCTCTCGGGCACGTGATCCCGAAGCCTTCCTCGCTTTTTGGATGCCAGAGCACGTGGATCATCCGGAACGCGTTCAGTGGGCTGACTTTTTTTTGTACCCGGAAACCCACAATCTTTTTGGAAAGCTCCCTGTAGATCCTATCGATCCTGTCCTTGTTCTCCTCCATCGGTTGAGGTGTCGTCGGCCATTCACCGAGGCGTATCACTTTTTTTTTACGTCTGGAGCGTCGATGCGAAAAAGACGGCTCCCTGGTAGCCCGCCCTCCTGCGGCCGTCCTCCCATCGGATTGTCTCGCGGTGCTCCCTCCCGTCCTCGTCCGTCAGCGCGATCTCGAAGCCGTTCCCGAGTTTAAACACGCCGTGGTACACCCACGCGTTCTCCAGCGCCAGTTCTGTGCCATTGAGGATGACCGAACGGATGCCGAGCCGCGAGTTCCGCACGGCCACCGAGAGCTGGTAGACGACGTCCGGCATCGTGCCGTCCCGGTTGCACAGGTCTCCGATACAGAGGAGGTACTCGATCGTCTCGTGTGGCAGGATCGGACAGGGGATCCAGTCCCAGCGGATGCCGTGCGGGTTGCCGCGGAAGACGGGCTGATCAAGGCTGTAGATGTCAAAGTCCAGGTAGCCCGGTGTACATACCGGATCCGTGCAGTCGTCGAACACCATGGCTACGAATGCCTCCGCCGGGTCGTGAGGCCGCCGGCTCCAGCGCGTCAGCGACGGGTTGAAACGGTAAAAATTCTCAATGGCGGTCACATTCAGGCACCGGCCGCAGCCAAAGACGCCGTCCGTGGACATGTTGGTGTGCGAGAGACCGATGCCGAACGACACCCGTCCGTCCAGGAACATTGGGACGGAGGAGGAGGTCTCTCGTGAGACGGTGTCGAAAGACTGCATCCGACAGAAGCCCACCTGCCGCCGGAACGAATTGTACGAGCCGTTGATACCGCCAGAGACGACCGGCAGAAAAAACAAGAGCCGCCACAGCATCTTTATAGAGAAAAAAATGAACAGGAAAACATGTTTTACATTAACAGGGAAAATGAGGTGCTCCGAGTGCTCCAAGCGGATCAACATCACCAACTCATTCCTGTGCGACTGTGGCAAGAACCTCTGCGGCCTCCACCGATTCCTGGAAACCCACGAGTGTGCCCGGAAAGACGTGTTCCTTTCGGATGAGAAAAAAAGACTCGCAGAGCGCCTCGTGCGCGTCGAGAAAGAGAAACTTGAGATCTTTTAGCGGTGACGCCGGTGCGCGATCCGTGAATTGAGAGAGAGAGGCTCGCCTTGATGCGGGTGCGCGATCCGTGAATTGAGAGAGAGAGGCTCGCCATGATGCGTGCGCGACACGGCATGATCCTGGTGCGATCCGCCGCCGCGGTGAAACACCACGCGAGAAAACCGTGAAGGACCGACCCGGTACACGCTGCTGGAGTCGTTGCGCTCATCAATAACGGTGACCTCGAGATCCATGCCCCAGCCGTCGGCGGCATCGGTGCGGACGATCTCGATCTCTTGGTCGCTGAGGAAACGCATCACAAACCTGTCCCCGGCCAGACGGCCTCCGCCGAGATCGACCGGGCTCGTCTTGAACGTGTAATCACCCACACGCTGGATATTTTCGTAAAACACGCGGCGCTGCTGGTACAGCTCGTGATAGTTGACCGGCCTGTGCTTCTCGTAATAATTCTTGTACCGGCGGAGCACGAACCGGCAGCGGCCTCGGACGATCTGTTCGTACCGGACGTCGCCGCTCTCGTAATTTTTGTCCTGGATGAGCCGGAGGATCTTGTTGCCGTCCCGGGTGTGACGGTAGAATGCCGTGGGCCCGATAAAATGAAAATATCCCTGCGGATCGATGGATCGGTTCTCGATCTTACGGACAACCTCGTCGATCAGCCTCCGGAGCCGTTCGGATCCAGCGACCGAGAAAAAGACGCCGTTGTGCATGTCCCGGTCGTCGTGGAGGTCGAGACAGAAGACGTCCTCTGCGTGCTCCTGGACAATGTCGCGGATGGGCTTGACCATGATCATCTTGCTGTCGAAATAACAGCCACCCAGCCTGTACACGACGCAGTACCGGAACAGATCCGCCTGTGCGGTCTTGATAAAGAGGCTGTCGTACGCCCGGAAAACCCGCTCCTCGAAATGCTCGCGCATGAAGCGGCGGCGAGCCGCCGCGTCAAAAAAATAATAGTCGTACTCCGGGTTATAGTCCCAGATCGTCTGGACGGCGATCCGGTGATGCTCGGAGAGCATCTCGTCCGTCTCGTGTGTCTGGAAAATGTTCTTGGGGATCCGCTGGGTCTGGAACTGATGCGGTACCAGTTCCAGACCACGGACACGGATTATTTTTTCTAGCGTCGCGTTCGCGGATCTGCCGACCGGGACGTCCTCGTGCGTCGTGCCGTCGCGGTCGTAGATCCGGACGACCACGTTGTGATCCCAGCCCGATGCCTCGTCCAGCCGGTTCAGCCGGATCGTTCCCGTTCTTGCGTCCAGAAAGTAGATGACCATCGACCACTCGTCCGTGAACGGATGCGGCAGGATGTCGTGCTTGTTGGAGATCGGAATGTCCGACCGTTTTGGATAGTATGTGGGTATCTTCATGAGATGGATATCTACCTATACGAAACAAATAGTTTCATGACGCGGCAAAAAATTTGTCGGAATAAATGATCACCACCGTCCTTATCGCAACCATCGTCGTCCTCTTTGCCATTATCTTCGTCCTGTCCCTGGTGATCGTCCTCGGCTACCCGAGGGAGCTCCCGTTCCAACCATTCGAGATGACGGTCGACGAGATGATCCGGTCTGCCAAGACGGGAGACCTAATGCTTTTCCGATTCCGGCAATTCGAGGGCATCATGTATTTTACTTTTTTCACCCACGTCGGCATGGTGATTGTCGGCGCGGACGGCAAGAAGAGGCTGCTGGAGACCAACCCGTGGTGGGGTCTGACACCCGGCGTCCCTTTCGGTGACGCGGTCGTTCTGCTGTTGGAGCACAGGATCAGGAGCGATCTGAAATCTCAAAAGATTTATTTCTATCCGCTCGTCGACGCACTTCCCGAAAAAAAAGAGACCGAGATCCGAGAGGCCGTCGATGGGATGGCGGGTCGGTATCCTCCGTCTCCGCGGCGGTTCGTGTCCGATTTCACCATGGCCTGTGTGCGCCGCAAAAACAAGAAAAAAAAGACCATGAACTGCTCGCAGCTCGCCGCGGAGGCACTCGGCGTCGTTGGTCTCACGGACGTGGATCACTCGTGCATCGTGCCGGATCATTTCGTGACCCACCCCGCCTACGGCAGCCTCTACGAGCTCACCGACGACAAGACAAGCGAAGGATGAATGTAGCCGGCGGCTTTCAGGCGCGCGTACAGGAACGACGGGATGTCGTCCTCGGAGACGGTGTACGGCACGACGATCAGGTGGATCCCGTACCGCTCGCACAGCTCTTTCTTGACGTGATCTCGGTACTGGAGATTCCGGAAGCCGTCCCTCGAGTTCTGGTGCATCATCTTGTTGAAACGGTAGTGCTGCTCGCCGTTGTATTCCACCGCCAGGCGGAGGTCCTCGTTATAGCAATCCAGCTCCAGCGTCTGGTTGGTCACCGGGTTGATGAGGAAAGACGGCCTCGTCTTTTCGAACCGCTTCCCGAAAGTAAACTCGAGGAACTCCCGGCAGCGCGCCTCGCCCTTGGAGCTCCCCTGCGGCCGGGAGGGCGGGAGCGTTCCGAACCGTGGCGGCGACGACGACGGCGACGGCATCCACAGCGCCTCAAAGATCTTTCCCCACGTCGACCCGGTCGTGCCCATCCGACCCCGCAGGAGGTTCGTGATGCCCAGCACCAGCAGCACCGCGAGACCCCCGAAAAGGATGATGTGCCACCCGTACGCGTCCCACAGGTATTTCATGTTTTACAAAATGAAGGGATAAAATTTCCTGTGTACTGGTAGGAAGACTTTATCATGAGATACCTGGATCATGGTAATTTCGGTGTGGTGATGGAGGACGACGACACCGTCCTCAAGATCCTGCTCGAGTCCTGTCCGGAAGAGCTCTTCCGCAACGAAGACGCCGTCCTGTCCCGTCTCCCCGTCCATCCCGGGCTGCCCCGATACCTTGGGAAGATCGTGGAGCCCTTCCGGGCGCTGCGGATCGAGCGCGCCCGTGGGGAAAACCTGTTTGACCTCATCGACCAGAACCGGCTGTCCAACCGTGAAAAAAAGACCATCGCAAGAGCCATCGCGGAGACCGTGGCCGTGCTCCACGAGCACGGCATCGTCCACGGCGACCTCAAGCCCGAGAACATTGTCGTGGATCGCAAGACGCTCGGGCACAAGCTCATCGATTTCGGGGGCGCGGTCGATGCCGCGTCGCCCGACACCGGTCGTGTGGATTTCTTGACGGGGACGATCCCGTACATGGCTCCCGAGGTCCGGGCCGGGAATCCACCGACCGCGGCCTCGGACGTGTACTCGTACGGCCTCCTGCTCTTTGTCCTTTTCTATCACACCCATCCATCCGAGTTTGACCGCAACCGGCTCGACCGCTCCACCCGCGAGGGCGGGATCATCCGAGCCTGTACCCGCAGGCCGTCTTTGCGGCCATCCGCTCGCTGCCTCCTGCGCATGTGGGACGGCCTCTCCTGCGTCCTCCAATGATTTTTGGTTTAAAAAAGACCATAAAGCATGGAAAAACAGGCATGTCGAGGACCAAGACGTACGCGATCACGAAGCGACACCAGCTCATCGACCTGAACCAGGATAACGTGAATTTCAAGCTGGATTTCATGGTTCAGGCGGCCGGCCCCGACAACGAGTTCCAGGCCATTGTGGTGACCCAGGAGCAGCTGAACCAGGTCGACCTGAACAAGATCGAGATGAAGAGCGCCAAGCACAAGATCAACGGGAGCATCACGGCCAATAACAACAAGTACCAGAACTATTTCCTCGTGCTCAAGAAAAAAGACGAGGACAGCCCGGATTTCAACGCGGAGGTGTCCGTGCTCCTGGAAAAGGTCGAGCCGGTTCCCGAGACCAAGCCGATGGAGAATTTTACCCCGGCCGAGGAGCAGGAGGAGGCTGCCACGCCGCTCCCGCCTTTTTACCGCCGGCGGAATTTCTGGGTCGGGCTCCTCGTCATCCTGGCTCTGATCGGGCTGTTTGTCTACTACCGCTACTTCTACAACAAGACGGCGGTGCCGGCACCGGTGGTGGCGGCGGCACCGGCACCGGCACCGGCGCCTGTCCAGAGCCCGGAAACCCAGCTCTACAAGGAGATTGCGCAGATCCCCGTCTAGAAAAAAAATCGCGGAACGGCGCCCACGCGTCTTAATGAGTCAGAGACGAGAAATGGATCCTTCCGAAAATTTTCTCTCTGGATAAAAATATGACTCTTCAGGAAAAAAACCAAGCCGATCGTGTACGGCAGATCTCGCAGTGGCACAGGCTCGACCGGGGTCTCGTCCGATCCGTCATACACGACGACGACTGGCGGAGGAGTCAAGGAGACCGTCAGGTTTTTCAGCGCAAGTGGGGGCTCGATAGAGTCTTGGTCATCCGATTGATATTTTTTCTCAGAGGACTCATACCAGTATATCCTTCTTTTCAGCGTTATTTCGAATCTATGTGTCGTAAGATGACGACAATGATGAGTGATTTCAGATATTTTATTAACGACATTCTCAAGTTTTTCACACCGTTGTCACGGCAAGAACTGCAAAGACGGATTAAAGATGGGTGGTCGCAAGAAAAGACGGCAAGAGCCGAACAGGGCATACGGATCGAGATTTACGAGGACGTACGACGTTTCGAGGAAAACCTGGCGGACGGCGGCATTTCGATCCTGGATTCCTGCTGGGTCTCCTATGACGCCCACAATCCAAACATTATCCGAGGTGACATTCTGGATTCCGAGAGCATTCTGGATTCCGAGAGCCTCCATGATTTTTATAAATCATCGATTCGTGATCCTGAATTATTGCGCGACGCGGCTCTGTCCTGCGTCCAGCCGGATACACTCCTCCATACAACCTTCATCATACTGATAAAGGCCAGATCGAAGATTTACGATCTCCGTCCACTCTATTTTTCTATCCTTTCCGATCCCACTGAGGAAAACATCAATAGCGTCATCGACGGCTTCATTCATCAACAATTCCAAAAAAAAAAGAAAAAACAGACCGCACAAGATCAGATGGATATCGTTCGGCAACAACACTAGACAAAAACGCTGTCTTTTTTCCCATCTTAAACAAAAGAAAGATGGCTGTGGCCGAAGCGGATTTTGGTCGGACGGGCCGCGTGCGCGGGACCGTGCGCTTCTACGGCCGAGAGGGCGGGACGGTCGTCCGCGTCGCCCTGTACGGCCTCGAGCCGGAGCACACGTACGCGATGCACATCCACGAGAAAGGCTTCACGGGTAACGACTGCATGACCGCGGGTGCGCACTACAATCCCACCCACAGGCAGCACCCGCACCACCTCGGCGACATGACCAAGAACATCCACAGCGACCGGGATGGAACCGTCCGATCCGTGTTTTGTGTCCCCAAGATGGCCGTCGACGAGATCGTGGGACGGACGGTGGTCGTTCATTTCCTTTCCGACGACCTCGGGAGCAAGGGCATTATCGATCCGGGCACGCGCTCGTGCACGCCCTACAGGACGCTCGAACAGCCGCGGCTCGTCCGGCTCTGCCGCGAACGCGGCTACCCGACAGAGAATCTGTCCAGACAGCGGCTCGTCCAGAAGCTCGAGACGCAGTCGCTCCTGACCGGCAACGCGGGCGGGCGGATGGCCTGCGCCCTCATCCGTCGAAAAACGGCCACGCAAAAATGATCCGCTCGTGAGAAGGAATCAATAAAAATAGTTCCAGTCTTGAATGAATGGAAACTCATGGATTTTTTGCGTCTGTCTTGACAGGTCATGGATCCACGGGTCGTCTGGGCGATCTACTACCAGCATTTTGCGCGCGAGAACAATGCGCGGCGGAGGGAGCGCTTCCAGAGAACCGCTCTGAACCGCACGCTGAGCACCGTCTTTACGCATTTCATCTCGGCGTACCTGGACGAGGAGCTGACCATGGATCACCGCGTCCTCGAGAACGACCACACGCTCCTTTTTTTCCTGAAAGGACTCGGCCGTCATCTGCCGACCGCCCTGGAGTGCTGCCCGATCCACGACTCGTTTCTCGATCGGATGGACGTCATCCAGGATTTTGCCGACGCGCTGATGCCACGGGCGATCGCCTCGCCGCCTCCTTACGACGCTTTCTTTGGCTCTATCTGGGCGGGCTCGGACGAGAAGAGCAAACAGTTCTACCGAGTCGGCCGCGGCCTGTTCCGCAAAGAGTCGTGCCACGAGTGGCGGCGCGATTTCCGCGATCGTTTCCGCGACATGACCAAGGCCGAGCTCATGGGCTTTGAGGCGCTTGATCTCTGATCTGGAGCTGTCGTGCTCATGAGCGGTCATGAGCACGAACGATTCCCGAGACTGGGTGAGGAGCGTGCTATAAATTTTGAGAGTCATTTCTCGGAATCGGTATCTGAGTATTTTTTCAATCTGGGCATTACCAGTTCAAGACATGTCTGGCACGGAAATGCGTGGAACGCATGCGTGTTCTGATACTGGGTACAGAAGAATACACCTCCAAGACGTGTGGTCGTTGTGGAGTAATCAACTCTAACCTTGGGACATCAGAGATGTTCCATTGTACATCCTGTTCATTCAAAACAGACAGGGATGTGAATGGAGCACGAAATATCATGATCAAGATGATCATGGAAAAGACGTCTTAAAAAGGCGTTCGACGGGTAGAGCTGCATTCCCGTCGTTAAATAAATGGTTCTCTTTGTTGCTATAGAATATTCCTCGTAAAAAGGAGATTCTGTAGAAAATAAAGGAATAACGCAGCGG
>Ga0214917_10008338_pt1 | contig 10207 bp, 10 predicted proteins | sample LL_1208_BB_MetaG_FD_177983 | JGI IMG/M metagenome (GOLD analysis project Ga0214917, IMG submission 177983) | Freshwater microbial communities from Lake Lanier, Atlanta, Georgia, United States - LL_1208_BB | ecosystem: Environmental > Aquatic > Freshwater > Lake | place: USA: Georgia | collected...
AAAATCTTCATTTTCCACAAATATCCACTCATCTTCATTTTTTAAAATTTTATCTGTATCAATGCTACTTAAAGCCATGATATTGTCCTATAACAAAAAATCAATGTTCTTAAATTATACACTAATCCTTTTTAAAGATCAAACCTTCTTAGATTCATGGCACAACTGCTGCTGATTATGCTTGTTTAAAATATACCTCTACTGTATACTTTTCCCTGCAAATGTCGTTATATTTTTGGGGGAGTGTGAATGAATTTATCTGTATTAACCGCAGTTAGTCCAATTGATGGTCGTTATTATAAAAAAACCAATTCTCTCTCCAAGTACTTTAGTGAATATGCCTTAATCTATTACCGTCTTATGGTAGAAATACGTTGGCTTGAATCACTCGCCGCGAATCCAAGTATTCCTGAAGTTAAGCCCATGGGTGATACTGATAAGCAATTTCTTCAACAGATTTTAAACCAATTTAATGAAAATGAAGCGCAATTAGTTAAAGACTTTGAGCGTGAAACCAATCATGATGTTAAGGCTGTAGAATATTACTTGCAGGTTAAATTAAGTGATAACTCGTCATTAAGTTATTTACGTCCCTATATCCATTTTGCCTGTACTTCAGAAGATATTAATAACGTCGCCTATGCCTTGATGGTTAAAGGCGCCATTTCACAGATAATTCAGCCCTGCATTGCTGAAATTATTGCTGGCATAACCTTGCTTGGCAAAAAGCACGCCGATGATGCCATGTTAGCCAGAACCCATGGTCAGCCTGCATCCCCGACGACCATGGGTAAGGAAATCATTAACTTTGCCGCAAGACTAAAACGTCCAATGCAACAATTAGCCGAAGTGCTCATACCCGCAAAATGTAATGGCGCGGTTGGTAACTACAACGCGCATATTATTGCTTATCCAGAAGTTGACTGGCGACAACACTGTGCTAAATTTGTTTCCGGCCTAGGATTATCGTTCAATCCCTATACGACGCAAATCGAACCGCATGATGGCATAGCTGAAGTATCTCATCTTCTGATTCGCATTAATAATATACTTATTGATTACTCGCAAGACGTTTGGCAGTATATTTCCATGGGATATTTTAACCAAAAAACTATTTCTGGTGAAGTTGGCTCATCAACTATGCCCCACAAAGTCAACCCTATTGATTTTGAAAATGCCGAAGGAAATCTTGGTTTATCAAATGCAATGTTCGAGCATTTTGCGAATAAATTAAGTAAATCGAGACTGCAAAGAGATCTCTCCGACTCCACTGTCTTAAGAAACTTAGGCTGCGCATTTAGCTATGCCTTAATAGCTTATCAAGCATTAGCAAAGGGCAATGATAAGCTCCAAATTAACAAGCTAGCATTAAGTAATGATCTCTCCAATCATTGGGATGTGATTTCTGAAGCCATTCAAATTATGATGCGGCGTTATGGCGATGATACCGCCTATGAGAAATTGCGTGATCTAACCCGCGGTCAAGATATCCAGTTTAAAGAATTACAAGACTTTATTAAAAATCTTGATTTACCCATTGACCAAAAAAATCAATTACTTAACCTCAGGCCATTAGACTATACTGGTCTAGCTAATTTATTGGTAAAGGCCTTTTCATGAAAACCCAGAGTGGCAAAACTTTACAATTTGATATTTTAATTATAGGCGCTGGCATTGCTGGTATGCACTACGCCTTGCAAGTTTTAAAATTACAACCGCAACTTAAAATCGCCATAATTTATAAAACAGATTTTTTGGAGTGCAATAGCCGCTACGCTCAGGGCGGAATTGCTGCAGTTGCTGATTTGCCTGATACCCTAGAGCAGCATATCAATGATACTTTAATCGCCGGTGACGGACTTTGCTATGAACAAAATGTTGCATGTATTATTAGTCAGGGCCCTCAAGCTATAGCTGAATTGATTAATTATCAAGTACCGTTTTCACCAACTCTTGCTAAAGAAGGCGGTCACAGCCAGAGAAGGGTGTATAATTGTGGTGATTACACTGGACAAAATATTGTAACCAAACTGCATGAGCAAATCCTGCAACAAAACATCAGTATTTTTTCAAATCACTTGGCAGTCAATCTAATTGTGCGTTCATCTCCATTTAGAATTGATTTACAAGGTGAAGTAATTGGAGCTTACGTCCTAGATGAGCACACATTAAAAATCAATACTTTTTTATCAAATGTCGTGGTTATAGCGACAGGCGGGGCGGGAAAAATATATCGCTACACTTCCAATCCTGATATTGCCACTGGGGATGGCGTCGCAATGGCTTATCGAGCAGGTGCCAGAGTGAGTAATATGGAGTTCTATCAATTTCACCCTACCCTGCTGCACCATCCTGAGCGCAATGATTTTTTAATATCGGAAGCCGTGCGAGGCGAAGGAGCAGTTCTTAGAAATGCTGACACGCTGGAGCGCTTTATGCACAAGTATGACGCCGAGCGACTTGAATTAGCCACACGCGACATTGTATCTCGCGCTATCTTCAATGAAATTGAGAATAGTACTAAACAATTTGTTTACCTTGACGCGACCCAGAAAAGCAGAGAGTTTTTACAACAACATTTCCCTCAAATTTTTGCAACTTTACTTAAAGTTGGCATTGATATGAGTCGCGATATGATTCCGGTGGTACCATGCGCACACTATCAATGCGGCGGGATAGTCACCGATATCGATGGTCGCACTGATCTAAAAAGACTATATGCCATTGGTGAAGTAGCTTGCAATGGCTTGCACGGCGCAAATCGCCTGGCCAGCAATTCATTGCTAGAGGCTGTAGTTATGGCAAGAAATGCAGCTTTTGCTTCAATTCGTGACGCACTAAAGACCAAACCAACGCAACAAGATATACCCGCTTGGAAGAGCCCAACCAATTTTAATAATCGTCGCGCTAGCCAAATTAATACTCATTGGAAAAGTCTGCGCAATGAAATGACCGCTTATGCTGGTATAATACGCACACAGGAAGGACTCGAAGACTTATTGCACATTCTAAAAATCAGAAAAAAAATTATCGAAAACTATTACTGGCATCACCTGATTACAACCGATTTAATTGAACTCAGAAATATCCTCTGTGTGGCAGAATTAATCGTCGGTAGCGCTTTATCTAGACAAGAGTCAAGAGGCTCACATTATCGTGAAGACTATCCGCAAAAAAATGTCGTAGCTAAAAACAGTCTAAATCGTATAGCCTTTAGTTCACCAGAATATTTAACTATTCCCTAATTAAGGAGCATGATATGCCCATCAACACAAAAAAATATCTAAGTTTAGTTGCCTGGATTGTCACTCTTATTGCCATTAGTAGCCTAATAGGAGCGGCGACAAAACCAGAAATTAGCGCCTGGTATATCTCTATCAAACGCTCGCCGCTGACTCCACCAAGCTACGTGTTTTCAGTTGTTTGGACTATATTATATGCATTGATTGCAACAGGTGGATGGCTGATATGGCGCAACACCGACTCTAAGCTTAAGGCCTTATATTCGGCGCAACTTGTTCTGAACTGGAGCTGGATGCCATGTTTCTTCTCGCTACATTTAATTGGCGCTGCGCTAGTTATACTGGCACTAACCGATATTGTAGTAGGTGCGATTATATGGTGCACCTACCGCACAATACCCAAGGCTACTCTACTGATGACGCCATATTTTTTATGGATTTTATTTGCAACCTACTTAAACTTCTTCATATGGCTTAATAATTAGCTGCACAAGCCTTCTTAGCAATTCCCAGGCGCTTGAATAACAAATTGTCATTTTCAGGCACTGGATTGGCTGCAGTTAACAGCTTCTCACCATAGAAAATTGAATTAGCTCCCGCTAAAAAGCATAATGCTTGCATTTCATCCGACATCTGCTCTCGACCTGCGGATAATCTTATAACCGACTTGGGCATAAGGATCCGCGCCAAAGCTATGGTTTTAACAAAATCGAACGGATCTACTTCTGCTTGTTCACCTAGAGGCGTACCTGGAATTCTGATTAGTTTATTAATTGGCACCGATTCAGGCGGCTCAGCAAGATTGGCTAAAGTAACCAACATTTTAATTCTATCTTCATTAGTTTCACCCATACCGATAATGCCGCCACAACATACTTTAATACCTGCTTGCCTTACATTATCAATGGTATCTAACCTATCTTGAAAAGTCCTGGTCGTAATGATTTTTTCATAATATTCTTCTGATGTATCGATATTATGGTTGTAATAATCAAGGCCAGCATCTTTTAGTAAGATTGCTTGCTCATCTTTAAGCAAACCTAGGGTAACGCAAGTTTCTAAACCTAATTTTTTTACTTCCGTGACCATATCACAAACTTTTTGCAAATCGGCATCTTTCGGTCCACGCCAGGCAGCACCCATGCAAAACCGCGAAGCGCCTGCCTCCTTAGCTTTTTTAGCTGCACAAATCACCTCTGCCACATCCATTAATGGCTCTTTGTTAAGACCCGTTTTATAATGCGCCGACTGCGGACAATAAGAACAGTTTTCTGGGCAACTTCCTGTTTTTATACTTAAAAGTGTGCTAATCTGCACTTCATTGGCTGTGAAGTGGTGGCGATGAATTGTTTGCGCATCATAGATGATCTGGTTAAAAGGCAATTCAAACATTGCTTTTGCTTGTTCTATAGTCCACTTTTCCAGCATAGATTAATCCAAATTAAATAGTTAAAGGCATAATGTACAAAGTATATAGAACATACCTGAACACGCTTCTAGATAGTGGTAAATATCGCAGATTAGCTGCTTGCCGTCAACATCAATGCCTAGATTTTTCCACTAATGACTATTTAAACTTAAGTAAGCACCCCATGGTGATTGCTGCCGTTAATCATGCAGCGCACCACCATGGGGTTGGCGCCACAGGTTCGCGTCTTTTATCAGGAAACAACCCCATTTTTACTGAGTTTGAGGCGCTTATCGCCGCGGATAAACACACCCAGGCAAGCTTAATCTACTCCTGTGGTTTTCAAGCTAATGCCAACACCCTGGCGTGTTTATTAGATGTGAAGGTATTACAACAACAAGCACTGGTATTTTTTGATAAACTAAACCATGCCAGCTTATATCAAGCAATATTTTTAAGTAATCCAGAATTACACCGTTACCATCATAATGACTGTAATCATTTAGAGTTTTTATTACGTAAATATCAGCATGACCAACGCCCGAAATTCATTGTAACTGAAACTTTATTCGGCATGGATGGAGATATAGCACCACTTAACGAGATTGCCGACCTTGCTAGGCAGCACCAAGCTTTTTTATATCTTGACGAGGCACACGCCACTGGTTTGTTTGGATTAAATGGCTATGGTCTTGCCACAACAATAAATTTGCAAGATATTCCCCATATAATTATGGGAACCTTTAGTAAGGCGCTGGGAGCTAGTGGTGGCTATATTGCCTGCGATGAGTTAATTAAAAATTATATTATTAATAAATCTCCAGGGTTTATATACTCAACTGCCCCATCTCCGGCTATTATTAATGGCGCTTTACAAGCATGGCGGATGGTAAAATCGTTACATAATGCAAGAAAACGTGTGCAATATCTAGGTAACCAGCTTAGAGAAAAACTCAATGCGCAGGGTTTTAATACCGGAACATCAGCCACTCACATCGTACCGATTATTTTGCAAGATGAACGCTTATGCCTTAATGTGCAACAAGCATTAATGAACACAGGCGTCTTAGTTTCGGTAATACGACCACCAACTGTCCCTCCAGGTTCAGCAAGATTACGTCTTGCAATTAACGCACAACATGCCGAACATGACATGCAGCACTTCGTAAACACCTTACTGCAGGTTATCAAATGAGCCATTTTGTCTTTTGTCATGGTTTTGGTTTTGATAACAATTTCTGGAACCAAATCAGTTGCTATTTTTCCCAAGAGCACTGTTCTTATCTCAATAGAGGTTATTTTGCTAACCCTATTAGTTATCAGCACCTTGAGGGGCATGAAATTATTGGGATTGGTCACTCGCTAGGACTAGCCAACCTACTGACTATGAATATCAAATTTAAATATTTAATTGGCTTAAATAGCTTCAGTAACTTTTTAGGTAGCAACCCCAAGGTTAGGAAGCAGCGTCTCATTGCATTGCGCAGCATCAGAAAAAATTTACTGATAAATCCATATGCAACCTTGCAACATTTTTATCGTAATTGCGGCGCGGCTGAACTCAGCAACAACATTGATAAACAACAGCTTAACCTGCCATTACTGCTGTCTGATTTACGCTCCTTAGAGCATACACACTATCTTCCAAACATCCCCACACTAATTTTAAGCTCAAATGATGATATCATTGTGCCAACAGCGATTATTAATGATAATTTTCAGGGCTCTTCTGTATACCTAGATAGTGTATGCCATGCAGGACACGCACTTGGCTTTAAAGCAGCGCAACCAGTTTATGCTAAAATCATGAGTTTTTTAAATGACCACTGTACTTGACAAAATCCAAGCGCGATTTAATCGCGCCAGCTATGGATACGACACCCAAGCATCAGCACAAAAACATTGTGCTTGGCTGTTAATAAAACAACTACTATCCAAACCAAATTTTTTACCGCATAATGTGCTTGATGCCGGTTGCGGAACTGGCTTTATAACTGAGACTTTATTACCTAAATTACCAAATTGCACATTTCATCTAAACGACCTATCTGAAGAGATGTTAACGGTTTGTAAAGAAAAATTTATTAACCAATCCAATATCGCCTACATTCCTGGCGATATGATGGCTGTCGCACCACAAAACTATGAATGTGTTATTAGTAATTTTGCCCTGCAATGGCTCGATGATTTGCAAGCTGGCATCATGCATTTACACAGCCAATCATCCAATTTTTTTGCGTTCTCCACTTTACTTGATGGTACATTTGCGCAATGGCATAGGCTTATCAAAAACCATCAAACCATCGAGTGGTTTAATTATCCCCAAAAAACTAATCTCGCCCAGTTCTGTCGCAATATCAGGCGGCCAAACCAGAATTTTGAGTATTGGTACTTAGATATCCCCCTCAAGTTCGCTAATCCTCGAGACTTTATGCATCATATCAGAGCAATTGGTGCCTCGGCTACCAAAACGCCACTTAACCAAGCTTGTGTAAAGCAATTGCTCGCAAGTAATAAATGCTTAACCGCGACCTATAAAGTATTCTTTGGGATTTATTGGCCCCAACAATTTGCTGGGAAATAACCTCAATATTAAAGCTAAGAGGCATAAATATAATGCTGGAGAAAAAACTTCCCTGGAATAGCAAAATATGTTATAATTTTAACATATTTTCTAATGTATTTTACTTTATGACTATTAAAAAATTAACACGACCATTTTTGCAGTTTTTTGCATCTGTTTTGATCGTTTTTGTACCTTTCTATTGGATAAAAGGTATGAGCTCAAAGATCAATCAGCTTAATAGAAATAGTAGATTCGATGTTCAAAATAGAAAGCATGATGACTACTCTATAGATGATGTGAATAATGAGAAACGTGGAGCTATTCGTTTTCTTTCTATTATGTTGCCAATGCCGTGCGCTCCTTTAATAGCCGCACTTATGATTCCTCTTGTTGGGCATGGTTTTGGTATTGCTTTGGCCATTATAGTAGGCATGGGCATTCTACCAAACCTACTTGACATTATTGCAAAACAAACAATTCGAGCAATTTCGTGGCTCAAAAACAAAGATGATCCTTCGATTATAAATCCTTGTTATCCTGGCAAATACAAAGCATATAACGATGATTCAAGCATCAAAATTATGCAAAAACTATATCAAGAAAAGCAAAAGATTAAACACAACCCCGAAGGCTGGTTTGGCTTATCCGACGAACAAAAAAAGCATTGTACTGCGATTAATTTAGCAGTGAAACTTTTACGGAAGGAGCCATTTAGTGTTGATAAATTCAATGACAAACAAGGTTTTACCAAGCAAATGGCAGATTTTTTAGCTGAAGTTACTAAAGAAGCGGACTCAACTATATTTCGTCCCGCATAGCATTGGTAACTATTGAATGTGTGATGATCGAGAACACCTTATTTTTGGAACATAATATGAAGATTTTTATCACTGGTACCGATACCAATATCGGCAAAACCTTAATTTCCAGCTGGTTGACCATGCATAGCGGCTATGCATACTTTAAACCAATTCAAACCGGCACCAAAGAGTCATCTGACTCTAAAGAGGTGCAAAACCTAACCGCTGCAACTATCATTCCTGAAATATATACCTATCCTGAACCAGTCTCCCCGCACCTAGCTGCACAACTTGCCGGAGATTACATAGATATTGCGCAAATAGCTCTACCTAACACCGACAAGCTGATTGTTGAAGGCGCCGGTGGGCTTCTAGTCCCTATCAATGCACAAGTATTGATGATAGATCTGATTAAAAAATTAGAGCTAGGGGTTATTTTAGTGGCTAGCACCAAGCTAGGCACTATTAACCATACGCTGCTCTCCATAGAGGCGTTACGAGCCAGAAATATTCCTTTGCTGGGAGTTATTATGAATGGACCAGCAAACACTAATAGCGCAGCAATTGCAAAATTCGGCAACACCTGTATACTTGCTGATTTTCCTTGGTTGCCAACTGTTACTACAGAATCATTACGCAGTATTCCTCTTACTGATAAATTATTAAATATTTTAGAGATTGAGCATGTCACTATCTGAACGAGATAAAAAAATTATCTGGCATCCTTTTACCCAAGAAAAACATGCCGCGCCGGTGATTAGTGTAAAAAAAGCGCAAGGATGCTATCTTTATGATGAGCAAAATACCGCTTATCTAGATTTAATTTCTAGCTGGTGGGTTAATATTCATGGGCACTGCCATCCGGAAATAGCGCAAAGCATCTACGAACAAGCAATAACGCTTGAGCATGTGCTATTTGCGGGATTTACTCACGAGCCAGCAATTACACTATGTGAAGAATTGCAATCACTATTACCCAATACACTTAGTAAATTTTTCTTTTCTGATAATGGTTCAACCGCGGTTGAAGTCGCGCTGAAAATGGCCTACCAATACTGGCATAATTTAGGCAAACACAACAAAACAAAATTTTTAAGTTTTGCCGGCGGCTACCATGGTGATACATTTGGGGCTATGGCAGTAGGAGCTAGCTCGGGTTTTCATCAACAGTTTCAAGATTTGTTTTTTGAAGTTATGTCTATCCCCTACCCCGATACTTGGGAAAATGACACGCTAGTTGCAAGAAAAGAGCAGCAGGCTTTGCAAGTCTTAGAAGAATATTTGACCAATCAACATGCTAACATTGCAGCGTTAATTTTGGAGCCGCTAGTACAAGGGGCAAGCGGCATGAGAATGTGCCGCCCGGAGTTTTTAAATGCTGTCATAAATTTAGTCAAAGAACATCAGATCTTGGTAATATTTGATGAGGTCATGACCGGATTTGGCCGCACAGGCACAAATTTTGCTCTAGAGCAATTAGCCATTCCACCTGATTTTTTATGTATCTCAAAAGGCATTACTGGTGGATTTTTGCCGCTTGCTCTAACTGTTACCACCGATACAATTTTCTCTGCTTTTCTAGCCGATGACTTTAAAAAAGCATTTGCTCACGGACACTCCTATACAGCTAATCCTATTGCTTGCCAGGCAGCTGTTACCTCTTTACGCTTGCTAAACAGCCCTCAATGTCAAAACAACATTACTAAAATCAATCAAGTCCATCAGCAAGGCCTGAGTATATTAAGTAAGCATGCAAAAATATCGAAACTAAGAGCAACCGGCACTATTGCTGCATTTACAGTTGACACTAATATCGAACAACTGAAACAACGCGCCATGCAGCATGGTTTGTTAATTAGGCCGCTAGGCAATACCGTATATTTATTACCACCATACTGCATTAGCGAACAAGAGCTACTTTCTGCTTACCACAAAATATTGGCAGCGGTTTAAGTCTGTGATAATAACAAAAACTTCCATCAACAAAATTATGTTATTTTAACGTGAATTATTGATCAAAATATGCTATAATATTATTTTTTTTGATCTCAAGGGTTTTAAATAGTGCGAAAATTACTTTACTGGCGTGATATAATCAATGATATGTCGCTTGATGAGCAGTATCAAGTTACCATCGATGCCCTACTCAATGGTGAGTATAAAAGTCTTAATCTCGAACAGTTGAATATTG
>Ga0214917_10008339_pt1 | contig 10205 bp, 21 predicted proteins | sample LL_1208_BB_MetaG_FD_177983 | JGI IMG/M metagenome (GOLD analysis project Ga0214917, IMG submission 177983) | Freshwater microbial communities from Lake Lanier, Atlanta, Georgia, United States - LL_1208_BB | ecosystem: Environmental > Aquatic > Freshwater > Lake | place: USA: Georgia | collected...
TGGATGTTATTCAACACTTCGGCTTCCGGGATGGAGTCGTGGATGGCGAGGAGGCCCCGCGAGGTTAGGTCCCCCACGGTGGATTGGGGGACGAAGGCGATGGCCGCGCGGATGGTGGTGTCATCCTTGGGGTTGTCCCAGAAGTTGCGCACCCTCCCGAATGGGGTGACCAGGCGGCGGTTGGTTTGCACCTGCTGGGCCACCCAGATTTGCCACTTGCGTATGTTGGGGAAGGTCTTGAAGTACTTGACCTGGAACTCCTCGATCAACTTTGTTTCCACCTTGAGTACGCGCGCGATTGTGTAAGCACTGCCACCATAGTTGCTGCCATGAGCTGCTCGCTTAGTGATATCGCGATAGGACATCTCGCGATAATATTTGCGATCCGCCAACTCGCGCTTAGGTTCAAAGCCGAAGATCATAGCGGCCACCATGGTATGGACATCTCCGGATTCCACCGCCTTGATGTAGTCATTGTCTCCGGCCAGGTACCCCACGACGCGGGCCTCAGCGCCCTGTTGATCGCAATTGAAGAAGACGTGGCCCTCATCCGGTATGAATATGCGGCGGACGTAATCGTCGATGTTTTGAAGATTAGATCCCCAACCAAATGGATGGCTAGAAGAGGACCAACGTCCGGTATCAGTCCCTCCAATATTGAAGTTGGCATGCCACCTGCCGTTGGGGCAAAGGGGTTTAGTGAGGGCATCGATGGTCTTCTCCAAGTCCCGCATCTTGAGGAGATGGGAGGTGATGGGCATGGCGCGGGTGTATTCCCGGTGCAGCTTCTCGATGGTGTCCCTGTCGGTGGAGATCTTCTTCTCCCCCTTCTTGGATACCCAAATTTGGGGGAGGTAGAGGCGCTTGTAGAGTAGCTCCTGGAGTTGCAGGTAGCTGCGGGGATTGTAGGTGCGGCCCCACACCCCCTGGCAGATAATGTCGAAGTTACCCTCGATGCGCTGGAGGAGGGCTTGCATCTCGGATGCCATGGCGTCGCGCCGCTGGGTATCCACGAGGATGCCGCGCTTCATCATCCCCAATACCATGGGGAGGAGGGCCCTCTCGAATTCATAGGTGGGGGTGTGGGGTATGGCGGCATCGACCTCCATCGTCATCATCCCGTCCAGCCCATTGTAGATGAGTTGCTGGAGGGTGGGATCCATCTTGGGAAGGTTATCCGTTTCGATGATTCGCAAGATGAGTCTCCAATGCGTGGGAGAGTTGCACCATGAGGCAGAGTGCGTGGGAGGGGGTAAGGGGTATGGTGGTGGGGGTACCCCCCAATACCACGGTGGCCTGCATGCCCTTGGGGGTAGAGGTCACGAAGAGAAGTGGGGGCGGCTGGTAATCAATCATAGATGATCTTGCGGTTGATGGTGCGGCCCGTCTCGATCATGCGCGTCACCGCCTTGCGGAAGTAGTCGTAGTCGATCCCCAGGATGTTGCACATCCCCTTCAACTCGGTGGGGTGGGAGGAGAAGATCACGTCGCGCGCCGCCTTCTTGTCGCGGGGCTTGGCGTTGGGGTTGGTGGCATCATCCACGGCTTGCACGATGACGGCGAGAAGGAGTTTCTTCTCGGGCGACAGGGATAGATCGGTGTCCTCGAAGGCAAGGTTGTAGGCGAAAGAGTCGAAGTCGGGATGCAACAGGGAGTTGACGCGCTGCTTACTCATCCTTCTTGTTCCTGTCCTTTACCTTTCCAACCCGCATCACCTTCCATGACTTCTCGTTGCAGTAGATGCTGCCGAGGAAGCCCAGTGACTTAAGCCACTCTATTTCGTTGCTGTGGGACTTCAGCATGGTGTCCTCCACAGGGAAGCGAATCTTGATACCCATCTCCATCAGATAGGTCAAGTCATATACGGAGTTGTGGGCCACCTTCCGGAGGGGGGATGCCATCAGCTTCTGCACCCGCAACCACATCTGCAACTCGGTGGCTTCATCCCAGAAGTCCTGGGAGTGGAACCAGATGGGCAGCACGTACACCTTGGTGGGGGATGGGGCAAAGCAGATCATGGTGATTTGCTGGTTGGATGTCTCGATGTCGAAGGCGAACTCCCCGGCCTTGTAGATATCCTCCACGGCAGCATCCATGTCCCCCAAGGATTCCACGATGTGGATGTGGCGGCGGGGGAAGACGCTGCGGGGCTTCAAGGATTCAAGCCACGCCTTCTTCATGTCCATCGCCACCACCGGCAGGAGGGACTGCTGCTTTATCAAGGCGCGGGGGTGGTGGGTTGCGATGACCCGGATGCCCCTATCGTAATAGAGGATGGTGCCCCGGTGGTCATTGAGGCTTTCGCCGGTGAGGCACCACAGGGAGAGGTCGCCCATCGCCAGCACCAGGTTGTGGGTGGCTGCTACCTCGCGCGCCTTGTGGTAGTGGGGGAGGTAGGCGGACTTGAGGTACCCGGCCTTGTGGCGGGGATTCCCCGCGTCATCCAGGGGGCAATCCTTCTTCTTGTGGAAGAAGTTGTTGGGGTTGTTGTGCTGGGGCAACTCGGGGAAGATGACGTGGAATTGGTGGGACCCCAGCCCGGCGTACTTGGCGGCGATGTTGAAGAGGGCAGCGGGGTACCCGGAGATGTCCTTCTTCTCCTTGAGGTCCTGGCTGGAGGGATAGTCTAGGAGGATAAGCATGGTGCCCCTCGCCGGACTCGAACCGGCACATCACGAGGATAACAGATTTTGAGTCTGCCGCGTCTGCCATTCCGCCAGAGGGGCTAGGTGGGGGGATGCCGCCCCCCTCGCTCACCACTTGGCAGGTGACGCCGGGTGTCAGGCTGCCGCGAAGTCAAGGACGTTGGTGTATTCCTTGCCGTTGCTGCCCTTGGCGGTACCGTAGACGATGATGGCGTCGAGGCCCACCATGTTGTCGAACTGGTCCTTCCACTTCACCCCATCGGCGAGGGAGGGATACAGCTTCTTGATGTTGCGCTTGGTGTACTTCTTGGCCGCCGGGGTGAAGTACATGCGGCCGGTGCGCAGGGGTCGGTTGAGTTCCACGCCCGTCATGTCCTGCCCGCTGAGGGGCTCGCGGACCTTGAACTCGAGGACCACAAAGGGCTTCTCGTCGGTGTCCTCGAGGACGTAGCCCGAGACGTAGGCCATGTACTTGCCCGGCGGGATCTCGCGGATGTCCTCGATGTCACCGGGGGTCGTGTTCCAGAAATCCATTTTCGATTCTCCTTACGATTCGATCTGCTTGAAGATGGCACCCAGATCGAATGGTGCCTCTGCATTCACCCGATGGGGTGCGCTGCATTTCAGATATCCCATATCACGCGTGGTCTGCGTGTGCAACACCGGCTTTCCGTCCTTGCGGGTAGCGAGCCACACGTTGTTCATGTACCTTGCTACCACGTTGGGGAGTTGCTGTCCAAGGAAAGCTGGGAAGGCCCGCGTCAATCCTCCGGTCTTCTTGTTCTCGATGAGGCGGATATGGGCGATGAGGATGAGGTGGAAGTTATAGCGGTCGGAGGTGAGGCGCGCAATCTGATTCTCGAAGCGCTTGTTCATGACGCCCCACATCGACTGGTCGAAGCCCGCCTTGTCGTCGCTGATGCCGTTTTCCTTGAGGACCTGGGACATGCAGGTATCATTCCAGAAGGTGGCCGAATCCACCACCAAGACGGTGTTGCTGTCCCATGTGGTGAGGTCCCCGAGGTCTTCATCAGGAAGCGTCCACTTGGTGGTGATGCCGATTGACTTCTTCCAACTATCGGGATCCTTGGCGGGGATGGAGTAGTAGGAGACGTTGCCCCCCTTGCCTTCCTGCAGGTAGGCATTGAGGATCGCCAGGTTGTTGTCAAGGTCGAGGATCCTGACCTTGTAGTCCTTGTTGGCGAGGGTGGCCATGAGGCCGGTCTTCCCTGCCCCGGGATCACCGAGGAGGAGAAGCTTCACTCGCTTCTGGTTGGGGTGGCTGAGGAAGGATGGCATGGATGGCTCCAATCTATTTCGTAATCATATACCCAGGAGGCGGCACCATCCGGGAGGATGATGTCGTAGATGGTACCTAGCAGATCATAGCGGTTGGGGTCAACCACCTTGATGGGGGTACCGGCGGGGTGGCTTCCCACCTGCACCTTCAGTTTGTAATCTGCTGCCATAGCCACACACACGCAAGGATGGGAAGGATGGTGATGGCAGCCAGGGACATGAGGAGGGCGGCCACCGCAATCATCTCACCGAGGAGGGGGATGACCCCCTCAAAAGTTACAAGGAATGCGCGCTTCGCGAAGGATCTCGCGGCTGAGGAAAACTTCCGCAGCCCATCGAGAAGCAAAGTCGGCAGACATCGGAGATGAAACCACACGGGATATTCCTTTCGATACGATACTCAGGGCACAATTGCAACACGGGGGGTGGGTGGTGTAGAGGGCGGATCCTGCAGTAGGGAAGGCGGCGTTGTCCAACACATTCCTCTCGGCGTGGATGGTGTAGCGCAGCTTCGACTCGCGGTGGTTGAGGCGGGCGTTGCTATCGAGGATGCCGGGCGGGAACCCGTTGTACCCCAACGCCACTTGCCGCTTGTCCCTACCTACCAGGACGGCCCCCACTTGGGTGCTGGGATCCTTGCTCCACCCGGCGACATGTTGGGCCAGGTGGAGAAAGCGATCATCCCATGTCACGCCACCCTCCAGACGCGGATACCCTTGATGCCGTCTTCCTCCACCGTGCGGATGGTGAAGCGGTACCCGGTCTTCTTGCGGCAACGCGAGGCGGGCCCGCTGACTGCGCTGCGCACATCGGTGGCAACGAAGAAGCTGTCGCCCACCTCCATGGTAGCGAGGGGGTACTTCACGGGGCGACCCTTGGCGGCGGGGATCGGAACGTTCTTCTGGATAATCATTTGGCTTTCCTTTCTATGACGAGATCATAACCCATGGTGTTGAGGATTGCCGTCAGGGATGCGATAGTGGGGGATCCCCGGCGGAACCAACGGCGGGGAGTTTGGGGATCCACTCCTGCCCGCCGGTAGATCTCGATAACATGGCCGGGACGCTGCTTCAAGAGGGCGTGCAGTTCTTTCAGCACGGGGTCGATGCCGGAGACGTGGCCGCCGAAGCGGCGCTTTGCCAAGGCTATCTGCTGCGGGTGCTTTGGTTTGGGGGTCATGGTTTGTCTCCTAGCGCCCGGTAAGCCACTTCGAAGCCCGCCTTCATCAGGGATAGCTCTGCTTCAAGTCCGTCAATCTCGGCGTGCAGCCGCTCGACCTCGGCCACTACCGCCGCGACACGCTCGTGGGTAGGTTCATCGCCGCCATCTGGACAGACGAAGACCCACCCTTTCAGAGCGTGTCTGGTCTTGGTGTCCTCGTTGAAAAGCCGCTCGATCTCCGCGCGCAGCCCCTCGATCTCGTCGGCCATTCTGTTAACGAGGCAGCCGATGTGATCGACCTCGCAGCCCTCGTAGTGCGTTGGTGCGACGTGCTTATGGCGTCGCGCCAGAGTGACGATGTCGCTCATGGCTTGCCTCCCAGTTGCTTGAGCGCACCAATAGCCGAAGCATGGATTGCCTCTTGTGAGTAGATTGCCCCTGCGGCCATGCGTTCGATCATGGTAACGGTCACTATCAGCATCTCGTTCTCCGCGCGCAGATCATCGATCTCTTCCTGCATACGAGCTTGGATCATGCCATTGGAGACCATACCGGATTGATGATCTGGATGCTCGTCGCATCTCTCAACCCATGTCTTGATGTAGCTCATGGAAGTGCCTCCCAGATGGCGCAGGCCCACATGATTATGTAGGCAGTGATGGTGAGGGTGATGACATGGGTGGTGGTCATATGCCACCCTTCTCTCGCAGGGCATGGACCTGATCGTAGCCCAGCTCGTAGACCAAGTCGTGCGCCATGTTGAGGATACCCTTGAAGTCCTCGTCGGTGATGGTGGTGCCGTTGCCACCTTCGTTGCTCTCCACATCGATGATTATACGCAGGGCCTCAAGGTACTTGATGATTCCCCTGAGTGTGGATTCTTGGCTCTTCTCCACGGTGCTGAGGGATTCCTGGGCGCGCTGCTGCTCCTCGGTGGCGTCTTCCTGGGCGAAGTAGGCTTGCTCGGGACTCAGGATGCGCATGGCGGTTCTCCTTTGGCGAGGACGAAGGGATGAAGAAAGGTGCCAGATTTCTCGGTCTTCTTGGCGATGCGCCTGCACCTTCGGTTCACTGCGAAGTTAGGAACGTAAGTCAGGACCCCCTTGCCTTCACAATTGGTGCAGCGTGGGGTGTGCTTGTTTCCTTGGCACATTCCGGTGCCCATGCACCTACGGCATTCGATCCTCATGGTGCCTCCGTGGGGGTGAGGGTGTAACCGGCGGCCTCGATGGCGGCGAGGATGGCGAGGACATCTTGGCGCCACCATCCCTTCTCCTCCTCCGTCATGGCGGACCACTCCTTGTGGGGGTACTCGCGCAAGCACCAGGAGGCGGCGATCTTATCCAGCATGGTCTTTCATCCTTGTGTTGAAGAGGATCTTGTTGGACTGCTCCTCCATCTTGTTGAGGAGATCGGTGATGTACTCGGCGTCACCCGCATCGGTATACACCAGGGGGTAGATGCCGTTGCGCACCATCGAGGTGAGTTTGTCTACGAATGCCTCCACCGTAGTGGCGAGGGGGACGGCATCGACGGTTGCTTCCGTAGCACACATCTGGAGGAAGTCAACCTTTTTCTTTCTTGGCATTGGGCTTTCTCCTTCTGTTGAGGATGGCGATCAACTCGTCTACCACCTCATTACGAAACGATGGGCTGCACTCGACGGCTACCACCACCATGAGTTGCTTGGTTCCCTTGAAGATGCTGCCATCGAGGTTTCGGTATGTGGTCTTCATAGCGCAGGTTTCCCATGAGGGTGGCGAGGGCAGCCTCCGGATCGGACGGCGGCTTGAGGTGGCGGATGGCGTAGACGGCTTCGTTGTTGTGTAGGGATACCGCTTCCAGTTGCTTCCGCGCAACCATGTTTTGGATGCGGATAGCCACGGTGGAGCGGGGGAGTCCCGCATACGTTGCTATTTCGGTGGTGGTGAACTCACTCCCCAGCGTCTGGATCGCGGCTACCACACGCCGGGTCAAGCTGCCTCCATTGGGGGCACCAAGGGGCGGCCTCGCAGTACTCTTCGCAGCGGACGTTGCTACCTTCGCGCTTCTGGACATGGAGTTTTCCCCTATCGGACTGGTTGCTGATGAAGGCGGTGGCCTCTGCCTCGCCGTCGAAGAGGCGGATGGCGGACTTGCGCCCGTCCTTCATGACGGCATAGGAGGGGGGCCGGTACCAGCGATCCCTCTCGCTGCAGTCCCCGCCCGTCAGGTGGTACTTGACGCGGGTCGCTATCTTCTCCTCTGCCTCCACGGGATCCCAGAGGGGGAGATCCACCACCTGGAGGGGGAGGGAGGGATAGGTGATGTCGTAGCGGGTCTTGCTCTTCATCCAGTCGCGCAACATCACGATGACCTGCAGAGCCTTGATCTCCATGCCGTGGAGGCGCAGGAGCCAAGCGTAGGTGTTGAGTTGCTGCTCCCACTCCGGCTCCGTTACCTGGCGGCGGAAGCGGGTGTAGGAGGTTACCTTGTAGTCCTGGAGGATCTGCCTATCCACCAAGAGGCGGTCGAACTTGCCGCTGATGGTGACGCCATGGACGTTGGCGAAGAGGCGATGCTCCACGGTGGCCTCGGTGTCGGCCTCCTCCATCAATCGGTGGAAGGCGCTACCCAAGAGGTTCATGAGGTAATCGCTGGCATCCCGCTGGATCTCCCCTCCGTGTTTGCGGAGGAGGGATACCATCTGCGGGGGCTTCCATAGGGAGGTGACGGAGATGTCGGCATCCCCAATGTCGTAGTCATCCTTGGCCAATGCGGAGACAAGGGGCTGCGGCAGGTTGAAGCGGTTAGAAAGATGGGTCATAGAGGTCTCCTTCATCATGGCGGCGGCGATAGGATTGGGCGATGGCGTAGTGGCGGAAGGCCTCTTCGTATTTGCCTTCCCACTCCAAGTCAACTGCCATCTGTTGGTGCCTCAGGTACAGGCTGTAGGTCGCCACGGGCCTTGCGGTATCGCTGGAGAGTTGCGGATAGGACATTGATGATTTCCTCCAAGTCTTCGGGGGTGATGTCTTCGGGGTCTATGTCGAAGCGTTTCAATTTATGGTATCTCCTTCCTTGGGCAGCGTGTCGATGACTTCAGCGATGGTGCTCATGATGGTTGCCGCAATGGCGGCGATGACGGGCTGATGCCCGGAGGGATGGATGCCTGCCATGATTTCGGCTGCCATCAGCCGGCAGAGGGCGCGGATACGCCACTCCGGGTTGATGTCGGCATCCTCGTGCGCCTCCCATTGATCGAAGACCAGTCGAAGAAATTCCTCTTGGGTCATGCTCCCATCCTCCTCTCAGCGGCGGCTTCGTATTCGGAAGCGATGCGATCCTGTTCCTGACTACGGTATTCCTCGAGGTCCTCGGGGGAGCATCTCTCCACATCGATGACCTTGATCTTGCCGGTGCCGTGGCACTCATCGCAAGCAATGTCATATCTACCGGCGCGGAGATCCTCGCGCTCGTCTTCGTCCATCTCCGCAATGTATTCCTCGGACACCATCCTGCGAGTGCCTTCTCCGTGGCAGGTGGAGCAGATGGCCCACCTGTACGGGAGGTATTTGATGTTGGTACCGTCGTAGACTCCGTCGTCAATGTAGATGAAAGGTCCATTCATTGGAATCTCCTAAAAGGGGTGGTCCCCCCACCACCATGACGGGGGGACCTTGGGTGGTCAGAAGGGGATCTCGTCGTCGAGGGGCTCCATATTGTCGAACCGCTCGTACTGTCTCTCCTCGTAGACCCCGGTATCCATGGGCTTCACATCGTGCAACTCATCGGTGACCACGAGGCGGCAGACCCGCACCTTGGTATTCTCGTAGTCGATGGGCACCGAGACGATGTCGGCGGGATCCACCTTGCACAACACGGTGCGATCCCCACCGAAGGACTTGAGGTATTCGTAGCTGCAGACATGGAGACCGTGGCTGCAGGTGGACTCGGGATCATCATCCACATTGTGGCGGGGCATGGTGACAACGGAACCCACGGCATACATATGGGTCTTGCCGGTGTGGACATCGTAGTAATCGTCCTTCACCCGCTTGTAGAAGAGAAGGTCACCATCCTGGGTGATGGGGATCTGGTTGGCGGAGACGAAGCGCCAGATCTGGTTGCGGCTGCGCATCGAGGGATTGTGCAGCACCTTGTCGAGGAAGTGCATCAAGGGCTGGATGTCGAAGCCCTTGGCCCGCATCGCCATGATGTGGGGGACCACCGCATTATCGACGGGGACCCCATTACGGAGGATGCGTTCACCATCGATGGTGATGGAGGTGCCAGCATAGTTTTCGATGGCAACCCGGGGAGAGATCAACTCCACCGCACGGTCCCAGTCCCCCGCCTTGATGGCATCGAGGATGCCATTGAAGTTGGGGTTGGCGGAGGTGGTGCTGAGGACACCCCCCTTGATGATGGTGACGCTGTTGTCGGTGATGATGTACGGGTACATGGATCACTCCTTCACAATGAGGGAAACAAGCTTATGAAGATAGATAGACATGTTGTTATCGAAGCCGCGATTGTATAGCAGCTTCAACTCCGGGTATTTCTTTAGGGCTGCATTCATTTCTCCTTCGTAATCGATGGAAGCGGGGGGCAACAAGCCGAGGGCGGAGATGTCAAGGAGTTCCGACTTGTCGTAATCGAGGGGCTGGGGGGACAGGATGCCGTGGAAGGTAAGGGACCGACGCAGCAGGCGATTCCAGCCATCGGTGGGGTAGGCAAAGCTGTTGGCAATGTCCTGGCCCTTGGCTGCAACGCAATCTGCAGCAGCCTTCTCCCACAACGGGGCGGCATCTGCAAGCCCATCCAGCTTGCCCTTGAAGTTGGGGGGTACGATGCAGAAGCGGGTGGAGATGCGGTTCTCCATGGCGGTAACGATGGAATGAGTGAGGCGGACCCCACGGAAGTGAAGATCCTCGGTAACCCTGAGGTAGTGGGTGAAGGGTCCGGGGTGTACCGTCAGCTTGTCCTTGACATTGAAGGCCCGATAGCGGCGGGGCTGGGGGCTGCTGCGCATAGGCTTGTTGTATGGGATGGAAGAAATGGGGACGACGGGGATGCCGAGGTCATCGAAGTCATCCCTCGAGGTGGACACGACGATGG
>Ga0214917_10008340_pt1 | contig 10201 bp, 9 predicted proteins | sample LL_1208_BB_MetaG_FD_177983 | JGI IMG/M metagenome (GOLD analysis project Ga0214917, IMG submission 177983) | Freshwater microbial communities from Lake Lanier, Atlanta, Georgia, United States - LL_1208_BB | ecosystem: Environmental > Aquatic > Freshwater > Lake | place: USA: Georgia | collected...
TGGAGGCCTAAAGGTGATTCCAGCGGGACCCGAGGTGTGCAGAAAAATAGGAATTGTGACGGGGGGGTTTGGGGATTTGGATCAGGTGGTGAAGGCGGGGTTAGACACCCTGATCACGGGGGAGATCGATTATCCGACCGAGGTGAAGTCACGGGAATTGGGCATCAATCTAATTCTGGCTGGTCACTTTGAGACTGAGACTTTCGGGCCCCGGGCTTTATGCCGGGGGATTTATTTGGACGCGTCTATTTGGTCGGCCAACTGGTGATCCATTGGTTGGTTCCGGCACTGGTTGTTTGCCCCGCAGTTGACCAAATTACTGGGGCGTTGGTGCCGTCTGAATAGTAGCCATACGCATTTCCCCAAGGATCGGTGAAAAAGGTATTGGGGCTGTTCGTGCTGTTGACCATGGAAGATTTAGGTTCAAAATAACGTTTATTGGAAGGGGGCTGATTATATTGCTGGGCCCCAAACAGAGCCAAAAAAAGAGCCTGCCCCCCGGCCGTATAGCTGTTGGGAGAAAAGCTGGTGGTTGGATTGTTGTTGGTAGAAACAGGATAAGACTGGACATCTGCAAAGTACCTTTCCAGCGCTGTTTCCAAAGCGGTGATTTCTCCTTTGGCCTGACTGGTGGCGCCGTGGCGCCTGACAGCCCCGGCTCCTCCCAGAATCAAGCCCGCAAGGATTCCAATGATCACCACCACGGTCATCAGCTCGATCAGCGTAAAAGCAGGACTGTTCGGATGCTGATCCTGTGCTAGTAATCGGATTACCATGTGTATATCCATACTTCCAAAACCCGCCCATCCCAAACAAAAAAACGGCTTCACGCTGGTTGAGATCCTCGTGGTTGTTTCCATTATTGGCCTGTTGCTCGGGCTCAGCTTTCCGGCCGTTACCGGCGCGATCCAGACGGGAAAAAAAACGGAAGTCGCGGCTGTGGCTGAATCGATCAAGACTGCCATCAGCGCTTTCTATGCGGAATACTCCTCTTATCCGACCAACACAAGCGGCCAGATATTCACCAACACCGATGCGAATTTTTTGACGGCGCTGGGCACCAACGGCACCAATTTCGGCAATTCGCGGGGTATTTCCTTCTTGGAAATCCCCATCAAGTTTACCAACCAAAACGGGATCGTCACCCCCAAGGGCTTTTATGCGGGCAACCGCCAATCCAATTTTATGATCAGCATTGATCTGCAGCAAGCTGGGACGGTCACCAACCGGGTTGGCTCGAGCAACTATGTTGTTCCCGCCAGCATTTCCGTGTGGGTGACGGACCCCAAAAATCCAAACAAACCAGTGGGTACCTTCCGATGAGGCATTCTTTCCGGCCCTCGGCTCGGCCCAGCGGTTTCACCCTGGTAGAAATTCTTGTGGTCGTGGCGATTCTGGCCCTTTTGGCCGGTCTGGGGAACTCCATGATCAAAAAGGGGATGGACAACGCAAAAAAAACACGAGCCAAGGCGGACATGACCGCCCTGATCGGGGCGATCAAGGCTTACAAGTTGGAATATGGAAAACTGCCTTTTGCCACCTCGGATTATGACCCCACCAGCGGCGATCAAGGCGAATACAAGTGTTGGTATGACGGGACCAGGTCGAAAACCCTGATTCAAATACTTTCTGGGAAATCCTCCGTCAATTTCGGGGGCGACGAGCCGATGAATCCCAAGGGGGTGCGTTTTTTGGAGGGTGGCAAAGAGGACGGGGAGTTTTTGGATCCGTGGGGAAATCAATATGTCATCAAGATGGATCTGAATGACTCCGGAACTGTTGAGTACTACACGGGAACTGAAAGTATTGGGCAATCGGTGATCGCGATCAGCTTTGGAAAAAATAAAAAGCAGGAAGATCCATCTTTGTCAGCTACAGATGATGTTTTTAGTTGGAAATAATCCCAAAGCGGTGTGATCGATATCTTGAGAACGTATTGACAATGTAAATTAAGGTCTTAAAATTTCGACATGGTAAGACTGAGGCCTAATTCCGGTTTCAGTTTGGTCGAACTGATGGCCGTGATCGGAATCATGGCACTTCTGGCGGTGGTGGCGGTGCCCGCTTTGCGGGGAATCTCCGGATCCGGCGGGCGAAAGCAGGCAATGGGTCAGATTTTGGGCGCCTTGGAGTTGGCCAGAAACACGGCGATTAGCACCGGAACCAACGCGGCAGTCATTTTCCCGGATGCGGCCTTTATGCTGGAGCAATACCGCCTGCGCTCCCTCGCCGTTGTTGCCTGGAATCCCGCCAGCACCAACACCAACCGGATGGTCAGCGGGTGGATCCGGCTTCCCCAAGGAATCAGCATGTACGGACCAATGCTGGACCTATTGCCAAAAACCAACGCGTATCTGGCCGCCCCCGTGGTTGTCACAAATTTTCCAAATTTACCTGCGGTTATTTTTCAGGCGGATGGAGGTCTCCTGGATGACGGGACAACCCGTCTGGCCACCAACGGCGTTGGATACGGGGAAACCCTCACCCTGGCCAGCCAGACCAACCTCGAGGTCATTCGCATGAGCAGGATCACCGGGCGCGCCACCCCCACGCTGGTCCCCATGAGCGAGGCCAACCGCTGATGTGAAGAGAAGCTCCTCCGCGTTCTCCCTGACCGAGGTGGTCATTGCTATGGGCATTGCCACGGTGGCGTTCACCAGTCTGATGGCCCTTTTCCCTTTGGGATTACAGACCAGCAAGGAAAGCTATGATGAAACCTTGGCCGCCCTGCTTGCCCTGACCATCAACTCCGATCTGCGGGATTTCCAGCAAGGTTCCACCCGGGCCGGCTTTCGCTTGATCCAGATCGGATTGGATGCTGATCCCAGTGCCAACACCCCGGTCAACTACAAGGACTTCGATCTCAACCAAACCAACACCATTCCCCGAACCGTTTATATCGCCTACCGCCTGCAAAGGGTGACCAATGCGCTTGGGAATCCGGAAATGCTCCGGCCCATCCGTGAATCCACCTCCGCCGAATTCAGCACCGGCCTTTCCAACGCTGCTGCCATGGGCAGCCTGAGATTTTTTCCCATTCTGGACAAGACATGGCAGGTGGAATTCTCTCTGGAAACGCCCGGATCCGCCCCGCAAAACAAGCGGAGTCGGCAGGTCTTCGTCGGGAGTTTTCGTTGAAACGAACCTCCGGCTCCCCCTGCTTCACGCTGGTCGAGCTAATGGCGGCCTCCGTCGTGGTCAGCATCCTGCTTCTGGCGCTGGTGGGTACGATTGACCAGATGGCCAAGGCCTGGTCCCGCTCCTCCCAGCGCCTGGATGCTTCCCGGGAGCTCCGCCTCGCCCTCCGGATGATGGCGGCCGATCTGGGCGGGGCTTATCTCCGCTGGGACGCCTCAGCGGACTTGCAGAACCACAATCCGATCAACCGTCCCATCGGGATGCGATACGTCACCAATGGATCGTTCGCAGGCGTGACCTTCCAACCCAACAGCCATGCCATTTTTTTTCTGACCTCCCGCCAGCCGGTCACGATGCCCACCCTCGCCCGGGCCGCCCCGGATCTGGCGGCGGTGGGGTACTATGTCGCTTGGACCAGCCGCACCAATGTCACCGGCCTGAAAAGTTCCGGCTATAATGTGCACCGGTTTTATCGGGCGGGAACGGATCTGTGGAGCAGCTTGGTGACCTATGCCAACACCCCCGGGGCGGACATGGCCTCCCTCTTTCCCCTCAGCACCCAAAATGATGAAATTGTGGCCCGCAACGGCTGCAACCTCATGGTCACCTTCCATTGCGGGACGCTGGAGACGACCAACAACGAAGTGGTGCGGGTGACGGAGGCCTGGGACAAGGGCACGACCGCTCCCCGTTTCTGGGGCAACCGGATCCAGATGGAGCTGACCGTTTTTCCCGAGGAGGCGGTGCCCAAGTTGACCCAAGCCGCAGCCTGGTCGGCGAACGCCAACGTGGCGAAATACGGTCGATCCATGGAAATCCGCCTGGATTGGGAGCGACCCCAATGAGGACCGGTGCCTCCACACAACCCTTCGGGTTCGCCCTGATCAGCGTGCTGGCCATGGTCACCTTGGCTTGCCTGATGACTACTGGGTTTTTGGCGGCGAACCGCCTGGAGCGGATGAGCTCCCGGTCCGTGGGGGAGCAAGCCCGGCTGAACCTCGCCTTGGATATGGGCTGTGATTTGGCCCAAGGCATTCTGGTGGATCGCACCACCGCTCTTCACACCTGGATCAACTATGTTTATCAGGCTGACAGCAACGGCATTGGATATCCCATCATCGGGAGCTTTCTTTTCAATACCGCCCCAGGTTCCCGCGGTTGGCAGTATGGATATCTCTTCAGCCCGACGGGCGTCGCTTTCCGCGACAACGTGCGCCGGTTTTCCACCAACGCCGAATTCGGTTTCCGGGTGACGCCGAATTCGCAGTCCGCCTTTGCCCGAGCAGCCGGTAGCAACCTGGCCTCGATGATCAGCGGGTTGGCCGCCAACAGCAATGGCGCGACCCGGATCCCCCTGCTGGGGGGGCGGACCTCTCCGCCGGTGGCCTGGATCACCAACTTCACCACCGTGCTGACCACCAACACCAACCTTTGGCTCCCCACCCATCGGATGGCCTACTACGTGGAGGATCTCAGCGGCCTTTATGACGTGGAACGGATGGGAGGAGCCACGAACCGCTCCACGGGGACGAACCCCCAGGAGATCCAGCTGGCCGCGATGGGGATCACCAACGTGGCGACCTTCACCAACGCCCGCAGGGCGTTCCTGACCTGGGGGCTGCTCGACGCCTTTTTGCGGTCAAACTTCAACACCAACGCCACCTTCTTCGCCACCGGGCTACGGTCCCTCAACGGCACCATGACGGCCTCCAACCAAACGAAAACCAACCGGGGATACGACCGGATCCCCCCGGGCCTGGGGTACGAGACGGCAGAGACCAGCCGGACCAACCAGCCCCCCAAGCGGAACCTGAACGGAACCTTCACCAACACCAGCGGCCCGTACGGCAACGCCAATGCCACGAATGTCTCCACCATCGTCGCCGCCCTGCAGTCGAACCTACCCAGCTTTACCGACCGCGCCGGGGGCTTCACTAACTCTGCCGGGGGCGGTGCGACCAACACCAATGCCTATACCGGCACCGCCTACCTCCAGACCCTGGCGGCCAATATCATTGACTATGCGGATGCCGATTCGACCCCCTCCACCGATGGAACGGGAATTTCCACCAACCGGGTCCGTCCAGTTTACCGCGGGGTGGATAGCTGTCCGTATGTAAATGAAATCAACAAACGGTATTTACTAAGCAGCACATCTCCCATGACAATTAGTGGAATCAATGGGTTGGCATACAGAGTAGAGACCACCGATTATTTGGAGCTGTGGAATCCCTCGAGCCAGAGCACTCAGCCTGGTACCCTGACATTTCTCGCTGTTCATGGTCAGCCGGCAACATTGGGTTTTAGCAACATCAGTTTTGATAGGCCCTTATGGGCCAGTAACTCCTTAGGCCCTATTTCGAATGGTATCACCAGTAACAGTCTAACCGTTCCGGTGATTCCTCCCAACGGATTCACAACCTTAGCCTGCCCTACGACAACGAACCTTTTTTTCTATGGGGCTACGAATAACCCGCCCGTATTCACTCTCACGCAGGAATTCACGAATTCGCGCTACTTTGTCGCATGGAATGGAGTTTACTACGATGCCGCCATGGGTGGAATTAGGCGTAATTCAGGCAACCTCACGCTGAATTCTCCCGCTAACCGGGGCAATCTTCCCTCTTTTATTTATGCAACTTCAGGTGGGAATTTTGCGGATCCCGCTGTAGGGGATCCAAGGGCCACAATTTATCTTTCCCAAGTTTTAGATTTTAATGCTTACGTAGGAAATGCCACTTTTGGGGGCCGAAACGTGCGGGCGGGATCGGTCGCTTCGACTAAAGAGTACTATGAAGTTACACCCGCAGGTTGGCCGGATGGCGGACATAATTCGCCAAAAGGATCATCTCCAACAAGTGATAACCAGCTCCCAACCTCCTTCGCTTCCATGAATACCAATCTGTCACCTGGTAGAATATCAAATTTTGGCTCCTTCACGAACATTTGCGAACTAGGGGGAGTCTTTGATCCCATCCAGTGGGCAGATCCGTCCTTGGGGGTGTGGCAGGGGAAATGGACAAACCTTAGTGTTTCTGGCATTAGCAGTAATTCATTTGGAGGAGGAACCAGCTTGCGTGTCGGGCGGGCTGAACATCCCAAATTTGCTTGGACCAATCCGTTGGGTGGAACCAACCCCGCCCAGCCGAACATGGCGTTGAGCGCGGCCGCGTTGCTCGATCTTTTTTCCGTCAACTTCGATAGCCGTATCGATGAAGGAGGCAAAATCAACATCAACACCGCGCCCCCGGCCGTTCTACGGGCCTTGGCTGCCGGGGTTGTTCTTACCAATGACCCCAACATGTCCCCCGCCAATCTGGCCGTGCCCGCCGCCGCCGTGGACGCCTTCGTTCGGGGCGTAACCAACTTCCGGGCCAAATACCCGTTCTACTCCCCCAGCCAGCTCTCCTTTATCGGCACGGATGCGGCTTGGCCCAACACCAACACCTGGCCCGCCGGCGCGGTTTTCGGCACCCGGGATTTTGGAACGGGCACCACCAACGTCAACGAATGGAACGATGCGGCCGCGGAGGAGTGGTTTTCCCGCATTTACGGGCTATCCAAAACCTATGGCCGGCATTTTCGGGTGTATGTGGTGGCGCAGATGCTGAGCACGAACACCAACAGTTCGGGCTACGTCCCCCGGGGCACGGTAGCCCGGAAATATTACCAGATTTACCTTCGCCCGAACGACAATGCCCAGCCGGATGTCGGCCCGCTTATCACCCTGCGGGCGGCTTATTGACCGATGCGAGCCTCCCTTTTCCGGCAGCTGGGTTTTGCGGCTACCCTCGTCTTTTGGATGTGCGGGGCCATGGCTTTACGGCCGGGGTCGGGTTGGACGCAGACGGATGTTGGGAAAGAGGCGAGCCGGGCGGGGCAGGCCTCTCTGACCTTGGTGAACGCCCTGCCCGGTCCCCAGAACCTGCATGTGAAACTCGGGCAGGAAGACATCTGGCCCGCGGGGTTTACTCCCGGGCAAAGCACCGGCGCGGTCCTGTTCCCTGCGGGAAAAAAGAAGGTTCAGATGCTCTGTGAAGGGTTTGCCCAAACCGAAGGGGAGATTTTGATGCCTCCCGGCGGCAATTCCGCGATGGTTTTTTTCCCGGGGGAGGAAATTAAGGACGGACCAGATAAAGGAAAAAAGAAAATCGGGCTCTTTTGTCCGCCTCCCATCCTTCCGAACCAACCTCTCCAAGGGAAAAACTGGAGCGTTCTTTTGGTGGGGCCTTTGGAGCGGGCGAAGTTAAGCTTGAACGGACAGCCGGTGGAGCTGCGCAAAGGGGAGCCGAGCCAACGGGCGGGCAAGGGGGGTAGTATGGTGATTAATTACGGGGAGAAGCCTATCTTTTCCTCAAACCCTGATGGAGATGGGAATTACTGGGTCATCCTGTACGGCCAGAGCGAGGAGAATATTCAGGCGGTTCTACTGAATCATGTGGCCTACACCGTGCCTAAATGAAAAATTTGGACACAAAGCATTGATAATTAAATTTATATAAAAATATCAAAGATAATGTATATTTGTTGTAAAACTGTTCAATAAAAGTCACTCTTGCGGGAATTGCCATCATAGGCGATAATAGTGGGTGATGGATCGGGATTATTCACATCGGGTCAGCTTAATTAAGATCCTTGGTTTCGCCTTAATTGCATGGGTCGGGTCGTATTCCATTTCATTTGCCCAAACGGTGACAACCAACGCCTACGACAATGGTCGCAACTATGTAAGTGGGTGGACCAACGGCGCAAATGGGGGGAATGGATTTCAGCCTTGGGTTTTGACTTCTGGGAACGGAACGGGCGGATATGGAGGATATTTTGTGGGAAATCCCGGCGCTGGGGGAATCACTGGCATGAACAGCAGCTCCTTTGCACTTTATGCCAACCCGAAAAACTCTGGAGCCTACGCGAACGCAGAGCGTGGATTTTCAAAGGCCTTGGAGGTTGGTCAGACCCTCAGTTTTCAGTGGGGTATCAATTTTGATTCCGGATCCACAGGATCTAAGGGAGTGGTTTTCTCTGCGGGTGGAAATGAAATTTCAGCTCTGAACCTGAACAACGCGGGAACTTCCGTGATCACCATTGGGGGTTCTGATGTTGGTTTTGGATATGGGACGGCGGTGATGACTTGGTCTCTCACACGCACGGGGGATAAGTTGTACAAGGTGGTGGCGAATGATCGGGACGGGAATGGTGTTTATTCAAACAACATCACAGTATCCAACGGGGCAATGGATAAGATCAAGTTTTACGCCTCCAACATGCAAGGCGGCAATGAAGCTCAGCCCTATTTCGACGAATTAACGATCATCACCACGGACACAGACAATGTCGCGCCGTCGATCGCCCTTGCCCAAGGTGTTGAGCAAGTCACCTGGGTGGCCAAGAACAGTGCATTTACCCCCTCAGCAAGCGATGTCACCGCATCGGATAATAGTGGAACAGTCGATGTTACCTTCTCGCCTCCCTCGGTTGACACAGCTGTAGATGGCCTCGCGAAGGTGACTTACACAGCGACGGATCCCACGGGTAATACCGCTAGTGTGGTCCGCGTTGTTGCCGTGGGGGATGCCGCGCCTGGATGGCGCAAATTGCATTATCCCAAGTCGGCTACCGCATCGGCCATTAGTCCAGTGACCGTGTATGGTCGCATCTACATTGACGGAGCCACGCCTGGACTCGGCCAAGCTCCGAACATCACTGCCGAGTTGGGGGTGAACATCACCGACTCGGATCCTTCGGGGTGGACGGGAGTTGGAGTCTGGAAATCTGCCACCCTCAACGCTGGATTCACGGGTGGAGATGACGAGTATGAGGCCGCCATCAATGGCTCTGAATTGGCCGCGGGGACATATTATTATGCCTATCGTTTCAAGATTGGAAACGGTGCTTGGCAATACGCGGGCATCAACTCGGCTGGAACCGACGGGGGGCCATGGGACGGCACTACCTCCGTAAACGGAGTTTTGAGCGTCGTCCCGGTTCGTGATGTGACCTTTGCGGTGGATATGAACGTGCAGATATCCAAGGGGACGTTCATTCCAACCTCGGGTCAGGGAGTGGAGTTGAAAGGATCCTTTAACAATGGCTGGAATGCTGCTGGGGTTGCGATGAGTGATCTGGACGGGGACGGCATTTACACGGTCACCCTGCCGATCCAGGGAAATGCCAGCGAGAGCGTTGTCTATAAATTCCGCGTGACCGGTTCTGCCCTCGGAGGTTTGGAGTGGGAAGGAAGTTCCAATCGGCCACTTGTTTTGGGAAGTTTGGCAGAGACTCTCAAGCCGGTCACTTTCAGCAACGAGGGGACCACCTTCGCTGTCTGGAGTGGCGGGGCTTCTTTGAATGCTGAAAATCTGGCCAAATACGCAGTCGGTGGGGCCAATGGGCTAAGTGGGCAGGGAGAGGCGCCGAGGGTGGGTTCTGGCTATATCGTCCCCCGTCACTACTCCTACATTGAAGCCATTGTGCGAACGGATGACAGCAAGCTAACGATTGTCGGCCAGGCGAGCACCGATCTTGCGGCTGAGTTTGATTCTACGGGACAGTGGACCACGGAAGGTGCTTCCCTAGGCGTATCCCAGGTGGATGTGCCCGCCGGCTGTGAGAGAAAACGGTTCATTTACTGGCATGGGATGGCACAGTCCAAAATGTTCTTGCGGTTGAAGGCGACGCTGGCGCCGTAAACGACACGCAGAGCGCATCGTAGAAGATGGGAGAAAGGATCTAGAAGATAGAAATTGTAAGTTTTGAACCAATTGGACCCGGGCAAAAGCCCGGGGTTTTTTATTTGGGGGAATATTTGCGGAGTCAGCGTTTGGGGTCAGAGCTCAATGTTAAATAAGATGAGGCTGGAGGCTACAGGCTACAGACTGGGAGGGATTAAGGAGTTTAGTCCTTAGTGGTGGAGGGGCATTTAGGGTTTGGGGCTTAAAATTAGCGGGGAAGGAGGTTGAATTCGGGGGGAAAGGAAAGGCCAATTTGTTGTTCGAGCTCGGACTGTTGGGAGGACCAGAGATTAGTTTCAGGATGAAGATTAGGATCAAGATTGAGAGTTAGC
>Ga0214917_10008341_pt1 | contig 10199 bp, 5 predicted proteins | sample LL_1208_BB_MetaG_FD_177983 | JGI IMG/M metagenome (GOLD analysis project Ga0214917, IMG submission 177983) | Freshwater microbial communities from Lake Lanier, Atlanta, Georgia, United States - LL_1208_BB | ecosystem: Environmental > Aquatic > Freshwater > Lake | place: USA: Georgia | collected...
ACCGGAGACGTGACCGCCCTGAGCAGGGACATCACTGTCACGAGCGGTCTCGAAAATCTCTCCGTCGGGCAAACCGTGTCGGGAGTCCTCCCGTTTCCGTCGGGGGAGTCGCTCTTTCTGCCAGGCACGACGATCACGGCCATCAACGGCACCACCGTCACGGTGAGCAACGCGGCGGTGGCGAACGCGACCAGCGTCACCATGGCCGCCTACAGCCGGACCTTCACGACCTACGGCACGCTGACGGGGCTCAGCATCGGGGGACTGGTCAGGGCGGTCATCAATGGCGGCGACGTGGCCGGCCCGGGCAGGATTCGCCAGTTGTCGGATTCCCGGGTGGCGGTGACGGGAGGCGGCATGGCGGCACTGAACGGCCGGACCTACCTCGCCTTCGGGCACAACTTTCAGGGCGGGTACAACGGCGCGACGGCCAGCATCAGCCAGGTCTACAGCAGCGAGATCCGCAGTTTCCGCCTCATCGACAACGGCCGCAGCCTGTCCATCGCCAGCTACCGGGCGGTGCGGGATCCGGTGAACTTCCGCCGCCGCGACGGCAACCTGGTCAGCTTCATCGACCCCTGCGGGCGGACGGAACTGGCCTATCTGGGCGGTGTCTTCACGCCCGGCAGCAGCGGGATCGGCTATCAGGCGCCGATCCTGATCGGACGCCATGGCGGCATCCGCGTCGACGCGGCCTACCAGCAGTTCTTCAGCCAGTACACCACGGCGAACATTCCGCTGTACGATTCCCGCACCCGCTCGATGTATGACGCCCGGATGGGCGGCATCAGCCTCTACAACTATGCCAACGGCCAACTCACCGAGGACACCGAGTTGCCCTGGATCGACGACGTGACGTCTCTCGTTCGGGCACGCGATGGGTCGTTCCAGGAGTACATCATGTCGGCGATCCCCGCGGTGACCCCCGGCAGCACCGGCAACTATGGGGCCAACGCGGCCTTCTTCATCAATCACGCGCTGCCGACGTATGCCAACCGCGTCATCAACCTGAGCCGGTTGCGTGGCCCGACCGTGGCAGGCTACATGTTCGGCGGGATCTATTCGACGGTCTCGAACACGTCCGGTAACACCTTCCGGGCGACCGGTGCCTCGAACCAGGTGTTTCAGATCACGCTGACACCGACCTGACGTGCGCGTCCTTGAGTCCGGTCGGTGAGTTGCATGTGGGCCCACGCTGGTCGCCGACGGGTGCGTGCCGAGCCGTTCGTCGCGGGGATTTCCAGGCCCCGGTACCCTTCGAAATGGTCTGTTTTTCACGCTCGGCGCAGACCGGCCACCCTCGGGATCGCCTTTGCCCCTGAAGGCCGCCGCGATCGTCATTTCTGGTGGGGAACCGCCGGGTTGCGAGCCGCGTCGTGGTCATGACCTGCACACCGTCGCGAGCAGCCGGACCAGACGCCGGGCCATCCGGTCGCACCCCGTGGGCCGGTCGTCCCGCCCGCCCGAGACTCGAAGCCATCTCCTTCGTGCATCGCTTCGGTTCGGCGCTCAACCATCACGTGCACCTCCACGCCTGTGCGACCGACGGCGTCTTCGAGCCGGCTGCCGACGAAGCGGGCTGTGACGGCCCGCCGCTGTGCGTGTCGGCCCGGCCGATCACCCCGGCCGCGGCCGCAAGTCCACCCGGCCGGGAGCCAATGGCGTCGTCGAACTCACGCTGTTTGTCGGCAGGATGCCGGTCCGGCGGTCCAGCCAAACCTCGGCTTTGGCTCCGACCGCCAGAGGCGGCAGGGGCGATGGATGGCCTTGCCGCGGTGAAGCAAGCCAGGGGTCTTCGCGCCGAACCACCCGCGCGACATCCACAGCCTCTGACCGCTGCCGGACGCCGGGTCACGACAAAGCCCCGAGGCCGCCGGACTCGGAGAGACTCCGCGCCGACGCGAAAAAACCCCCGCTTCAGCGGCACGGTGGGCGTTTCGGGAGAGCCGTTCTGGGACTCGGGAGAACGAGGCACGCGACTCACCAACCGCTCTCCCGCTGGGAAACGTTTGAGAAGGCGCCGTTGGCCAGACTCCACTTACGGGCCAGGTCGAGTTCGCGGGCTTGTTCGCCGCGCTCGAGGAGCGGGGCTTTCGGGGCTGGATCGGGCTGGAGCCGGTCGAGCCGCGGGAGGCGGGGGCCGAACTGGGCGCCGCGATCGACTCCCTGCGGGCGATGGAGGGCAGGGTCGGGGCCACTTCACCCGGCTTTCGGCCGCATGTCGGCTCCGGCAGTCGGTGCGCTGCGCTCCTTCTCTGCTGCCCGACCGCCTGGACGATTTTCGATTGCTACGGATATTGCCGACGCGGTCATCCGGTTGATCGATGGTGCCGCATCGATGACGGGCGAACTGCTGCTGCTCGATTCGGGTATGCATCTCGACAAGGGGTTGTCCAACGGTGGTGTCTGGGGACCGCACGGCCCCTCGAGGCCCATGGCTCGCGTTGGTTGTGGATGCATCTCGAGGATAGGATCGGGCCCGGGTGAATCCTCGAGGACACAACGTGACAATCAGCGTGGCGATCGTCGGCGGCGGGCCTGCGGGCCTGACGCTCGCCGCGGCGTTGGCCCGGCAGGGCGGGTTCGAGATCGCGGTGTTCGAGCGTGCCGACGACCACTCGAGCGTCGAAACCTACAACCCCGATCGCAGCTACACGATCGACATCACGGGCCACGGTCTGCGTGCGGCCCGCTTCATCGGCATCACCGACCGTTTCGATGCCGGGCTCATTCACTTCAAGGGGCTGAGGATCGCCCCCCATCCCTGGCTTCGTCGGCTCGGGGCCGGCTTCGCCGAGGAGCCGTACCATGGCAGGGGCTGGACGGGGAGCCGCGGTGACATCTGCCGCTGTCTTCAGGCCCATCTCTCTGAGCGGCATGCAGATTCCGTGGCCCTCCACTTCGGTGCGGAGGCGACGCTCGTCGATGTCGGGCAGCCACAGCTCCGCATCGCGTCGCGGGGTGACGGGGCCGGCGAGCTGCGACGGTTCGATCTGGTCGTGGGCTGCGACGGTGGCGGCAGCGGCGTGCGGCGGTCCATCTCCGAGCAGGCCAGCGGGTTTGCAGTCGAGGGGGCCGACCTGGGCAACCACTCCCTGATGCTGCATCTGGACCAGCACCTCGACGAGCTGGATCCGCAGTACCTCTATGTCCTTGCGGTCCATCCGGTGACGGCTGTGGCCGGGGCGATCAACGGCCCCGGAGGGCCGGCGGATCCGCGCTGGTTCTGCCAGATCGGGTTCAGCGGCACGAAGCGGTTCGACTCCGCCGCGGCTGCCGGTCGCTTTCTCGACAGGGCGCATCCGCTGCTGCGGCATTTCGCCTCCGCTACGAAAGTGCGGGAGTTCAGCCAACGGCAGTGTCTGCCGACCGGCAAGACCAAGCGGTGCTCGTCGCTCGTGGCCGGGCGGGTGGCTCTGCTGGGCGATGCCGGTGCTCCGGTGCCTCCCGTGGGCCAGGGGGTGAATGCGGCCATGGAAGGCGCGACGGTGCTCGCCACGTGCCTGCACGAGCATCGCGATTCGTTGGATGCCGGGCTGGCGGCCTACGCGGCCACGTGGGGCCGGGAAACCGATGCGCTTCGGCAGATTGCGATGACGGTGGACCTTTCACAAACCATGACGCCCTTCCGAATCCTCCTGGCCTCGTTCCTGGGTTACTCCGGCTTGAGGCTCGCCAAGCGCGAGGATCTCAGTTATGCCGAGGCCTGGGAGACTTTCCGCCGTGGCGAAGACCGCATCAGACGCACGCCGCTGGGGCTGGTGCTGCCTCGCCGTCGCGGTTGACCGGTCGCCAAGGCGCTTCTCCGGCCGGCTACAGCCCGACTGCGCGGCGGGTCGATGGGCAGGCTCACGCGTGCGACGAATTGATGATTTCCCGCCCGATTATGATATTCGAGCCGGCTTGGGCTTGATTGCCCGCCTTGCTTCCGTACCCCCGAGAGCGTGGGCAGGACCGGCTCGCAGACAACGCATTTGTTGGATGACCATGGCTCGCAAACCTCAGCAAGACCGCAGCGCTCGTTCGATGGCCAGAATGCTTGACGCCGCCGAGGCCATATTTGCCGAGGGCGGTGATAGCGCCCTCACGGTAGAAGCCGTCGTCACGCTTGCGGAAACATCGGTCGGCAGTTTCTACAGCCGGTTCGGCGACCGCGACGGCCTGCTCCAAGCGATGCACGAGCGGTTTCTCCTGCGGCTCGGAGGCGCGGCGCACGTGGCGGTCGCCGCCGCCGGCAACGAAAAAACTCTGGCAGGCGCGATCGAGGTGTTCCTCTCGCACGTCTTCACCGCCACGCAGGAGTACCGCAATTCAGCCCGCTTCTTCGTCCTCCACCGTTCGGCCGACCCGAACCTGCGGGCCCAGGGCATTCGGGCGAACGCCGTGTTCGCCAGCATCTTCAACACGCTCGTGCTGAGCCACCGCGACGAGATCGCCCATGCCCACCCGGCGATCGCGGCCGATGTGACCTGGCGGCTGGTGTTTGCGGCTTTAGCCCAGCAGATGATGTTCGACGACGACGAAGTCAGCGGCGTGCCGATGACCATCCCGGCGCTGGTGAACGAAATCACGTGCTGTCTTGCGGCCTACCTCACGGCAGGCTCGGGGAAACGCTGATCGCATGTGCCGGCAGATCGGGTGCCCGGTCGCGCACGGCCCGTCGGCACGATCGGCACAAAACGCCGGAACCTACACCAGTCACCCCCAGAGCAAAACCTCTGTTGTCGGGATTCCACGGAAGGTTTTCCCTCCATTCATGACTTCGACTTGTGCAGTTTTTGAGGGCCTGTTTCCCGGCCGAAAGTGCCGTCTGAAAAGCGGCGAGCCTCCTTCAAAGTGAGTGGACCTTACCCCATTCACTCTGAGCGAGGAGGCGCAGGTGATCCGCTGGTACGCGATGCGCCGGCCCCGAGCGGCAGGGGTTCCAGCAACCTGGCCCGGCTTCTGGAACACGCGGTCGCCATGGCGGCGTGAAATCGATGCCGTCGGGCCAACGCGTGTTCGTTCCTCAACGGAATACGGTCACGGGAGGGGGTGCCCATGCCCCGGGAGCCGGCGTATACCGACAAGCGAAGCAAGGATTGCGCAGCGCGGTCTGCATCCGAGTAAGCGAAGGGCACGCGGGCACCGATCCGCGAAGCGGATTGGTCGCACAGCGAACGTCCGGCGACGGGGCGTGGGCACCCCCGACCTACGCGACGGGTACCTTCCAATGCGTCACAACTGCAAAAGTCGAACTCAGGTGTGGCGGCGACATCCGACTCAGAGGAGACGGCCGGCAGGAGCCGGCTCACTTTGAACCGGAGGTTCGCAAGGGGGAGAAGGCCAGGATGCGAAAGCCCGTGTGAACGTAGCCCCTCACGCACCTCGGCGAACCGCTCGAGCCTCCGCCGATCTCGCCGGCGCGCGGCCCGCCGACCGGCTGGGGCGAGTTCGTGCAGGTCCATGACGATCGCGACGTCTTTCAAGCGACGGATAGACGAGCTGCCCGCGATCGATATCCACAGCCTCTGACCGCGGCCGGACGCGAGGTCACGACAGAGCGGCCAGGCCGCCGAACTCGGAGAGACTCCGCGCCGACGCAAGAAATCCCCCGCTTCAGCGGCACGGTGGGCGTTTCGGGAGAGCCCTACTGGGACTCAGGAGAACGAGGCACGCGACTCACCAACCGCTCGCCCGCTGGGAAACACCTGAGAAGGTGCCCTTGGCCGGGCTACCCGTTGTCCCGGCAAGGCTCTAGGTATTGCTATTCTCGCCGGATATGCGTAAAGAATAGCCGTATGTCATACATCCCGCGAACGCTCGAACCCGCTGTGGCTGGGTTTATCCGCAGTCGCGACCGGCATAAAAACGTGCTTCTCGTCGAGGGCGCCCGTCAGGTCGGGAAGACCTGCCTCGTCGACCATGCCATCGCCACCTCCGGCAAGAAGACATGCAGTGCCAACCTCGAACGCGATCCGAGGCTCCGGTCGCTCATCGATGGCTGCCGCGACTTCGCCGAGTTCGAACAGGTGCTCGCCGATCGCCTGAAATTCAGCCCCGGCCGCGACGCGCTCCTGTTCATCGACGAATCGCAGGAAAGCCGCCAACTCGGCCGATTCGTCCGGTTCATGAAAGAAGACTGGCGGGATGCCACCGTCATTCTTTCCGGCTCGACGCTGAGCCGGCTGTTTCGCGACGACGTTCGGTATCCGGTAGGCCGCGTTCAGCAGCTGGTGGTTTCCCCCTTCAGTTTCTCCGAGTATCTCGTGGCCGTGGGGGAAAGCCCACTGGCGGCGTTCGTGCGCGGCGATGAATTGCCGGTGACCCCTGCGAGGCACGAGCGTCTGCTGGAACTCTTCGATGGTTTTCTCGGGACAGGCGGTCTTCCCGCCGCGGTTCTCGCCCATACCGCCGGCCACGACCACCGAGAGTTGCTCGCCCAGATCGCCGCTGATTACGAGCGGGACTTCATCCGCATTTTCGGCGAGCGGGATGCCGACATCGTGACCGCCTGCTTCCGCAGCGTCGCCAACTTCGTCGGGAGTCCGTCGAAGAATACGACGGTGATTCCCGCGCCCGGCACCACGATCAATGCACGGATCAACGAGGTGTTTGCCAGGCTGCAGGCCTGGCATCTCGTGCTGCGGTCCGATCAAAAAGGCCCGTCCCCTGATTCGAGCCACGCCTATCTGCCCAAGCGGTATCTGTTCGACACAGGACTGCTGCGGCATTTTCGGGAGCTCGGCATGCCGTCGATCAACGTGCTCCGAACGCGGTCGGCAGCGGCACGGGGGCCGCTCGGTGGCGGCCTCGAGAATCAGGTGGCGGTTGAACTTGCCCGAGGCGGCGCCCCGCTCTGCGGCTGGAAGAAAACGCCTTCCGGTGGAGAGATCGATTTTCTCGTCACCCGCAAGCGGAAGACCGTGCCGGTGGAGTGCAAGGCCAGCCTGACGCTCGACGGCCGCTCGTTCCGAGGCATTGCCGATTACCTGCACGAATACGACCAGCCGCTTGGAGTCATCGTCAGTTTCGCGGCGTACGGGATCACCGAGATTGTCGCACCGGGCTCCCGCTTCAAGCGTCGGATTGTGATGCTTCCCGCCCCACTCCTGGAACGGCTGAACGCGATCATCGATGCGTGAGCCACCCGTCCGCGTCACGGTGACGGGCAACACGATCCGTGACGACGAGAAGGCGGGCCTGGTCTTCGGCGGGCACGGGCCCGGCCGCGCGGCGGAGCCCGCACGCCCACTTCGCGGCCTCGACGACCGTGACGGGCACGAGCGCGAGGGCGAGCACGACCAGCCACTCGTGCCGCACCTCGGTGCCCACCTCGAAGACGGGGCGCGCGAACGGCAGCGTGACCACGGCGACCTGAAGCAGGGACGAGACGAGGATGGCCGCGAGCAGGGCCGGATTGGCGAGGAACCCGAGCCGAAACGCGGTGACGCGGTCGCTGCGGCAGCCGATCGCGAAGAAGAGCTGGGCGAAGGCGGCCGTGCAGAAGGTGACGGTCTGCGCGTGCGCGATGGCGTGCTCGTCCTCCGACCCACGCCATGTGAGCCAGAAGGCCGTCAGGACGGCGGCGGCGACGAGTGCCCCATGGGTGAGGATGAGGGCACCGCGACGCCACGTGATGATCGGGTCGCGTGGCGGCCGGGGTGGCCGATCCATGATGTCGTCCTCGGGCGGCTCGAGTCCCAGCGCCAGCGCGGGCAGCCCGTCGGTGACGAGGTTGAGCCAGAGGATATGGATCGCCTCCAGCGGCGCCGGCCAGCCGGCGAGGGCCGCGACGAACATGACCATCACCTCGCCGGCGTTGCACGACAGGAGGTAGTGGATGAACTTCTGGATGTTGTCGTAGATGCCGCGTCCCTCCTCGACGGCCGCCACGATCGAGGCGAAGTTGTCGTCGGTGAGCACCATGTCGGACGCCTCCTTCGTGACGTCGGTGCCCGTGATCCCCATCGCGATGCCGATGTCGGCGGCCTGGACCGCCGGCGCGTCGTTCACGCCGTCTCCCGTCATCGCCACCACCTGCCCGGCGTTCCGCCAGGCATTCACCACGCGGAGTTTGTGCTCCGCCGAGACCCGCGCGTAGACGGCGATCTCCTTCGCCTCCGCGGCCAGTCGCTCGTCTGACAGGCCGTCCAGGTCCGCGCCCGAGACGGCCCGATCGCCGTCCTCCGCCAGCCCGAGCTCACGGGCGATCGCCAGGGCCGTGGCGGGGTGGTCGCCCGTGATCATCACCGGGCGGATGCCGGCGGTGCGGCACCGCGCGACGGCCCGCTCGGCCTCGTCGCGTGGCGGGTCGATCATGCCGACGAGGCCGACGTGTACGAGGTCGCGCTCGACCCGATGTGCGTCGGCTTCGAACGGCTCGGCGGCGGCGAGGTCACGGCAGGCCAGCGACAGCACCCGCAGCGCCCGGTGCGCGAGATCCTCGGCCACGCGGAGGATCTCGCGTCGTCGGTCGTCGGAAAGCGGCACGGACCGGCCCTGAACGCGTTCCGCCACGCAGTGCGGCAGCACCGTCTCCGTGGCGCCCTTCGTGTCGAGGGAACGCGAGCCGTCCGCTCGCTGCACGATGACGCTCATACGTTTGCGATCCGAGTCGAAGGGGAGCTCGAAGACGACCGGCTCGGACGGGTTCTCGCGTGGCACGCCCGCCTTGAGCGCCGCCACGACGAGCGCGCCCTCCGTGGGGTCGCCGACCACCTCCCATCCCGCTCCCCGACTCGGCTGCACCGTCGCATGGTTGCACCGCGCCGCGATCGTCAGGAGGCGGTCGAGGTCGGGATCGTCGCGGGGCGCCGCGACGAAGACGTCCGGAGCCGTCGTGGTCCCCTCATCCGCCACGCGGAAAAAATCCCCGTGGGGCGCGTAGCCGCCGCCTGTCACCCGGTACCGACCCGCGGCCGTGACGATCTCGCGCACCGTCATCTCGTTGCGGGTGAGCGTGCCGGTCTTGTCGGAGCAGATCACGGTGACGCTGCCGAGCGTCTCCACGCCGGGCAGCCGGCGGACGAGCGCGTTGCGGGCGACCATCCGCTGCAGGCCGATCGCGAGCACGACCGTCACGACCGCGGGGAGACCCTCGGGCACCGCGGCCACCGCGAGGCTCACCGCCCGCATGAGCACCTCGGCCACGGGCCTCCCGCGTGCGACCTCGAGGAGGAAGACGATGCCAACCACGACGAGGCAGGCGATGACGAGCACGCGGCCGAGTTCGCCGAGCCGCCGCTGCAACGGCGTGGCCTGGGGCGCGGCGCGGTCGAGGAGTCCGGCGATCCGGCCGAGTTCGGTGTTCATGCCGGTGGCCACGACGAGGGCCTCGCCCCGGCCTGCCGCCGTCACCGTCCCGGCATGCACGATCGTGCGACGATCGCCGAGCGGCGTGCCGGGCGGGAGTGTCGCGGCCGCATCCTTCTCGACAGGCACGCTCTCACCGGTGAGGGCCGACTCCTGCAGCCGGAGCCCGAAGCCGCCGAGGAGCCGCGCGTCGGCCGGAACGCTGTCCCCGGCCTCGAGTTCGATCCGGTCACCCGGCACGAGCTCACGTGCCGGACAGGCGCGCCGCTCCCCTCCCCGGACCACCTTCGCCACGGGCGCGCTCATCCGCTCGAGCGCGGCGAGGGCGTGCGCGGCCCGCTCCTCCTGCAGAAAGCCGATGATCGCGTTCACGAGCACGATCGCCGCGATGGCCGCCGTGTCGGCCCAGTCTCCCATGAGGCCGGCGATCACGGCCGCCGCGAGGAGAATCCAGATGACGAGCTCCCGGAACTGTCGCTGCAGCCGCCACCACCACGCCTCCGGAGCCGACTCGCGGAGCACGTTCGGGCCGAGCGCGTCGAGCCGTCGGGCCGCCTCGGCCGCGGACAGGCCCCGGTCGGCGTCGGTGTCCAGCCGGGCGGCCACGTCCGCCGGCGGCAGGGCGTGCCACGCGACCGGGACTTCCCCGGAGTCGGCGGTCACCGCGGGTGCGCGCATGGCTGCTGGTTCTCGCGACGTGCTCGGGGGCGGTCGAGACACGCAAACGGGGGCCGCATGGCATCATACGAGCGGCGTCGCCAGACGGGCGGCGTGCCGTTGGCGAGCGTGAAGACAGGATTTTTTCGATGACCGTTCCCGACATTGGCCCCCCGGTCGAAGCGGTGGCGTTCGACCTCGATGGCCTGCTCGTCAACACCGAGGACCTCTACCAGCACGTCGGCAGC
>Ga0214917_10008342_pt1 | contig 10198 bp, 10 predicted proteins | sample LL_1208_BB_MetaG_FD_177983 | JGI IMG/M metagenome (GOLD analysis project Ga0214917, IMG submission 177983) | Freshwater microbial communities from Lake Lanier, Atlanta, Georgia, United States - LL_1208_BB | ecosystem: Environmental > Aquatic > Freshwater > Lake | place: USA: Georgia | collected...
TATATCTTTGTACTAATTTATTACAATTTACTTTCTTTTTTTATCACTAAAATTATCTTCTTTACCTTCGTTATCAAATAAGATTCTATTAGCAGAACCTTCAATATCATCATATTGCTTATTTTTGATGGTCCATAAAAAAGCCCCAAGTCCGCATAAAGCAAGTCCGAAGGTAACAGGTATTAGAAAAAGTAAAACTCCCATATAATTTTATTTGTATAAATTTTTATAACTTAAGATTTTAATAGAGTTTAATACTACCAATATAGATGATGATGACATTGCAAAAGCTGCTACTAAAGGACTAACATATCCCATAAATGCAAATGGAATAGCAATTATATTATAGCATAACGCTATTAAAAGATTTTGCTTAATAATATTCATCGATCTTTTGCTAATATTTAAAAAATCAATTATCGGAGAAAGATTCTGGCCCTGAACAATTATATCTGCAGTGTTTTTACTGAGCTCGCTGGCAGCAATAAAAGAAATTGATATATCCGCTAAATTAAGGCTTGCAGCATCATTAATACCATCACCCACCATGAGAATTTTATGATTTTGTTTTTTTAAATCCTTTATAAAAATAGATTTTTGCATAAGGTTATGCTCAAAATAATATTCCTTTATACCAACCTTATTGGCAATATTGATAACTATATCTTTACTGTCTCCAGATAACAAAACTATTCTTTTATTTAGTTTTTGCAAATACTCAATAAGAAATTTTGCATCCTTTTTTAGCTCGTCTTTAAGAGAAAATAATATTATATCATCTTTATATTTTAAATATATCTTATTCAGCAAAATATTATTGTTTTTATCATTAATTTCTAAAAATGTAGCGCTTCCAATTTTCACTTCATGGCCCTTATATGAAGAACTTAAACCCATTGAAGGATGCTCTGTAACATCAAGATTTAGTTTTATTTGTTCATAAAATAAACTAATTGCTTTCGAAAATGGATGCTTACTATATTGACAAATTGATGCAGCTAATTTCTTATAAAAATCCTCCTCTTCAAAATCCAATTTGCGATTAATACACGAAAAATCAACTACCACTGGATTACCAAAAGTAATTGTGCCCGTTTTATCAAAAACGAATATATCTATATCATTAACGCTTTCCAAAGCGTCTCCAGATTTTGCTAAAACACCTCTTTTAAGGAGAGAAGAAATTGTTAATGTCTGGGTAATCGGAACAGCAAGAGCTAAAGCGCATGGACAAGTAATAACAAGGATTGCAATTGCATTAAGCACAGAATTTTCCAGCCCACTTTGCATCACATAAAACCAAAAAATAAAAGTAAATAATGCCGCTATATGAACCGCTGGAGTGTATATTCTTGCTAGCCTATCAGCAATTCTAACATATGAATTTTTTTGCGCTTGCGCATCATCAACAATTTTTGCGATTTCAGCAATTAGACTTTCATCTTGCTCCTTTGTAACAGATATGACGACCGGAGAAGATATATTTATCATTCCCGCAAAAATATTTTGATTAAAAGAAAAAAGCTTTGGTACGGTTTCGCCATTAACAATTGACGAATCAAATTCAGCTTGCCCTTGAATTATAATTCCATCTGCTGCCACTTTATCTCCTGCGAGAATTAAAATTTTCATACCCCTTTTTATATCTTTGCTGGCAATTATTTTTATTAAACCCTCTTCATTTACCAACCTTGCATAGCTTGAATTTATAAGAGTAAATTCTCTAGCTAAATCAAAGGCTTTTTTTCTTGCTTTAAAATCAAGGTATCTTCCTATTAGTAAAAAAAACACCAACATTATTGCTGAATCAAAATATACGTGCTTAGCTTGATTAAAAGCCTGAATTAAGCTAACAAGACTTGCCAAAAATATAGCCACTGCAATTGGAACATCCATGTTCCCGCTTTTGTTTTTTAGTGCCACAAATGCGGATTTAAAGAATGGCCTAGAAGAATAAATAATTGCAGGAAGGGCAATTAGTGAAGAAAAAAATTGCATAAATACTTTCATGGCATGACCAATTTCTTGCTGATCATAAAACCATAATATAATGGAAAAAAGCATAATATTACCGGCCGCAAAACCTGATACTGCAAGACATTTTACAAGGTCGTTATTATATTTTCTTTCTTCTTGCAATAAAATATTTTCATCAAAAGGAAATAGTTTGTAACCTATTTCGCTAATTAAATTGATATATTTTTGACAGTTTTCTTCTGCACCAAACCATTTTATTTTTAGATATTTTTTAGAAAGATTAACTCTTGCGCTTATAATATTTTCTTGTTTTAATAAAATAGTTTCAATAAGCCAAACGCAAGCAGCGCAGTGAATACCGTCTATTGCTAATAATATTTCATTTTTATCATCTTGGCATTTTTTAATAAAACTATGCAAATCAATTTGATCTTGGTTATCCGGCTTAATTTTTCTTACATTAGGATCTAGCTTGCGATAGGAATAGTAACTTCCAAGACCAATTTTGTTTATAATAGAAAATGCAGCTTCGCAGCCAAAACAACAGAAATCTGAACCTCCCATGATCTCATGAGAAACGGGATTTTGGCAATGTGTACATAATTTTATGTTTGTCAATTTACTGTACTATATATCTTTTTACCTCTTGAAATGCCGTATCTTTTTCTATTGCAGCAACCTCAAGATCCCAGACTCCTTTCAATGGAAAATTAACTTTTGAAGAATAGCAACCATTTTCTGGAATAAAATCTTGACTAAAATCAAATCCCTCCTGAATAGGTCTTTTAAATTTTACAATTATTTTAGCATCTTTGATTAGTATCGAGTTTTTATCAATAAAACAAACATTTATAATTGCTTGATTAGAGGATTGTCGAGTATATTTTATTTGCAATTTTTTACCAGAGTTCTTTTGTTTTTTTACTATTGCTATTGTTTCATTATAATTTAAACCTTTTTGATAAGAGTTATCGGTATAAATTCCCCTCCAGCTTTTAACGGCAACAATTATATAAATAATATTAACTAAAATAACAAAAATAAAGAATCCAAAGAAAATATATGGAATCCAACCAGAATTTTTGTTAACATCTTTTTCCATTAATTAATGAATAATAAATTAATTTTAAATTTAAATAAATTATAGTTAAAAAGAGAAAAAAGGCAAGAAAAATGGCTATTTTGTTAAAAAAATAACTTTTATTACTTTTGCTTGCGGTAAAATACTTGATTTAATTACTATGTTAAATATAATTGATTTTTAAAATATTTCTAAAAACTTATAAAGCCCCATATTGCGGCAGTTGAGTTTAAATTTAAAAACTACAAAATATGATTAAGGATCAGAAAAAACTTACCCTTGGACCGCTCCCATCTTCAGAAAAAATATATGTTCAAAGCCAAAGATTTTTAGATGTCAAAGTGGCAATGCGTCAAATAAATTTATCTACAAAATCAGAATTAGGAAAATTTACCACATATGATCCATCCGGTGCTTATACCGATCAAAATCAAATTAATAATATTGATCTCAATAAAGGATTACCAAAAATTCGTGAAAAATGGGTGATAGAAAGAAAAGATGTTGAGTTTATTGATGGAAGAAAAATAAAACCAGAAGATAATGGCGTCAAGACATCGCAGAAAAATATCGCTCCAGAATTTAATCTAAAAGATTTTAGGCCGTTAAGAGCAATAAAAGGCAAAAGGTCAACTCAATTAGCATATGCGAGACAAGGCATAATTACCAAAGAAATGGAGTATGTTGCCATAAGAGAAAACATGAATCGGGAAAATATTCTTCGCGATAATAAAAATTATGGTTATTATAAAAATTCTAATAAAAAAATTAATGGAGTAGTTGATGCAGAATTTGTAAGAAGTGAGATTGCTTCTGGGCGCGCAATAATCCCAGCAAACATAAATCATTGCGAATCTGAACCAATGATAATAGGAAGAAATTTTCTAGTAAAAATAAATGCTAATATTGGAAACTCTGCTATTTTTTCTGGAGTTGAAGAAGAGGTAGAAAAAATGATATGGGCAACAAGATTTGGAACCGATACTCTTATGGATTTATCAACAGGAAATAATATTCATAATATTCGTGAATGGATAATTCGCAACTGCCCTGTTCCCGTTGGAACTGTTCCTATATATCAAGCTCTTGAAAAGGTTGATGGTATTGCAGAAGATTTAACTTACGAAATATTTAGAGATACTTTGATTGAACAAGCCCAACAAGGTGTTGACTATTTTACGATTCATGCAGGCGTTTTATTGCCATATGTACCAATGACCGCAAACAGAACAACTGGTATAGTTTCTCGAGGTGGATCAATTATGGCTAAATGGTGCCTTGCTCACCATAAAGAAAATTTCTTATACACCAATTTTGATGATATTTGCGATATTATGAATCAGTATGATGTCAGTTTTTCTCTTGGTGACGGTTTAAGACCTGGTTCTATTGCAGATGCAAATGATGAAGCGCAATTTAGTGAACTTAAAACCCTTGGTGATTTAACTCAAATTGCCTGGGATAAAGATTGCCAAGTTATGATAGAGGGGCCCGGACATGTTCCCATGAATCTTATCAAAGAAAATATGGACAAGCAATTAGAATATTGCAAAGAAGCTCCATTCTATACTTTAGGGCCACTTACAACAGACATAGCCCCCGCTTATGATCATATAACAAGCGCTATTGGGGCCGCGATGATAGGATGGTTTGGAACTGCAATGCTTTGCTATGTTACACCTAAAGAACATCTTGGTCTTCCAAATAAAGATGATGTTAGAACGGGAGTAATAACTTATAAAATTGCCGCTCATGCTGCGGATTTAGCAAAAGGCAATATCTTAGCAAGAATTCATGATGATGAACTATCAAAAGCAAGATTTGAGTTTCGATGGGAAGATCAATTTAATTTATCTCTTGACCCAGAAATGGCAAAATCATTTCATGATGAAACACTTCCCGCTGAGGGTGCAAAGCTTGCGCATTTTTGTTCAATGTGCGGCCCTAAATTCTGCTCAATGAAAATTTCTCAGGACGTAAGAGATTTCGCTTCAAAACAAGCAAATAAAAATGAGCAAATGCAGGAAATGAGTAAAAAATTTAAGGAAATGGGATCAAAAATATACATAGATTAAGATATATTTTTAAAATATATTACTCCTTCATCGGAACAAATCTAACAACCATAAGCTCTTCTACATTGAACTTATCATGATCATCTCTTGTTATCTTAAGCAATACATGTTTATCAAAGTCTTTAACATATGGCATTATAAGTTGGGCATTGATTTTTAGCTGCTTAATTAATTCAATCGCTATTCTTTTTGATGCCGCAGTGACAATTATAGCATCAAACGGAGCATGATTTATCCACGCATCATGATTTTGTGAATTCTTAACAAAAATATTTTTATAGCCTATATCATTAAAAAGTTTACATACTTTGTTATAAAGTTCTTTTATTACTTCTATTGTGTAGACTTCTTTGCATATCCTTGATAATATTGCCGCCTGATAACCCGATCCAGTTCCAATCTCAAGAACCTTATAATCAGATTTTAATTGTAATTCTTGAGTCATATAAGCAACAATAAATGGCTGAGATATAGTTTGATCAAAACCAATTTTTAGAGGATAATCATTGTATGATTCACTTACATATTCTTGTGGAACAAATAAATGCCTCTGGACTTCAGTTAAAGAATCAATAACTTCTTTAGCATCAATTCCAGTTTGCTTCATTAACTCAACCATTTGCAATCTTTCTTGTAGGAAAAAATTATTGTTCAAATTTCTTCTCCAAATATTCTTTGATAAAACTCTCTTAAGATTATCTTTTCTTCATCAACAACCTTATTAAAGAAACTTAAAATAAATGCTTTACGAATCGAACCAAAAATCTCGATTGCCCTACCCCACGAAATCAGAGTTCTAAGAGAAATCAAGTTTGAAATATCACCATTTCTAAAAGAATCTCTTGTAAGATTTGCCATTTTGCACATCATTTTCGCAGTGTTTGCATGAATTTTTGAATTAAGAAATAATAACTTTTTTTGCAATATTTCAATCTCGAAATTTTCATCAAGATAATCAAGCTTTGCAACAATATTCCACCGATCCATTTGTGCTTGATTTATAAGATTAGTTCCATGATATATTCCAAGATCATCTCCTACTCCAAGTGTATTTGAAGTTGCAAAAATTCTAAAATATTTGCTTGGTGATATTATTTTATTTTCTTCAAGTAAAGCAAACTTCCCCTCTTCTTCTAACAATCTTTGAATTACAAAAGATACATCTGTTCGAATAGCATCATATTCATCAAAAACAAGAGCAATGTTATTTCTTAACGCATAAGGAATAATTCCCTCCTTAAACTCTGTAACTTGCTTTCCATCAATTACGGTTATTACATCCTTTCCAACTAGATCAAGCCTAGTTATTTGAGAATCAAAATTAATTCTTATACAAGGCCAATTAAGTCTTGCAGCAACTTGCTCTATGTGACTTGATTTTCCAGTGCCATGCATTCCCTGTATTAAAATTCGCTGATTATATAAAAATCCAGAAAGAATGGCTAATGTCGTCTCTTTATCAAAAACATAATTTGCGTCAATCTCGGGAACATATTGAGTTTTTTCCTCAAAAGCCTCAACCGCAAAATCACAATCAAATCCAAATATTTTTTTACAATCTATTTTTTTCATCAATAATTTTTTTTATAATATCTTCTACCATTTCATCTTGACTAACTACACCACTCTCAAATTCAAGATGAGCCTGGCTATAAAATTTATATCTTTGATCCATAAGATCTTGCAAAACCTTTCTTTTATCAACATTATTAAGGAGAGGTCTATTATTTTTGTTTCCAATTCTATGAAGAATAACATCAATTGAGGCATTAAGAAATATCACAACTGTTTTTTCAAGCAAAATCTTTCTAATGTCGTCTTCTACAAAAGACCCCCCGCCTAAAGATATAACCATTTTTTCATCTCTAGTAATTATTTCCTTGATTATTGATTTCTCTAATTCCCTAAAATAACCCTCACTCTTTTTAGAAAAGATTTGATTAATTGACATACCCTCCCTGTCTTCTATTTCCTGGTCTAAATCAACAAAGTAATAACCAAGTTTAGAAGCTAACTTCTGGCCAATAGTTGTCTTTCCAACCCCCATTATACCTGTAATGGCGATAATATTGCAATTTTTTAGCATTATTACTTGAAATTTTGTTTTTAATTACTATATATTAATAAGTGACCGTTTGCTTGGGCATATGGATAAATATTATTACAAATAATTTACAAATAGTAAATACTTAATTTTGGAGGTTTTTTTATGGATAATAATTACAGATCTAGCTCTTTTGCATCAACTGCCTCAAGAGTTTCTTACGATTCAGGACTAAGACAATATATGTGCAAAGTTTATAATTCTATGGCTATTGCTCTAGGAATATCAGCTATCGTTGCTTTTCTTGCTTCAAGCTCGCCTGCTGTTATGCATGCCCTTTTTGCAACCCCATTAGCTTGGGTTATAGCTCTAGCTCCTGTTGGTTTCGTGATTTTCTTTGGTTTTAAACTAAATTCAATTTCGGCACAAAAAGCTCAGAACTATTTATGGATTTACTCTGCATTAATGGGATTATCTTTATCTTTTATTTTTGTCATTTATACTGGCGCCAGTGTAGCAAGAACTTTTCTTATAGCATCATCTACTTTTGGAGCCATGAGTCTTTACGGCTACACAACCAAGAAAGATCTTACTAGCATTGGATCTTTTTTGATGATGGGATTAATTGGTCTAATAATTGCATCTATAGTAAATATTTTCCTAAAAAGCTCTGCTCTTGATTTTGCAATTTCATTGATTGGCGTCTTCATTTTCATTGGCTTAACTGCATATGATACTCAGAGAATTAAGCAATCATATTACTACTCTTCGGACTCAGAAATGATATCGAAAATGGCGGTAATAGGAGCCCTTAATCTATATATGGATTTTATAAATCTATTTTTAATGATGCTAAGATTTTTTGGCGACAGAAAATAGAATTAATTAAAAATTTTATTTTATTTAAATCGGGATTCAGTATAGCTGGGTCCCGATTTTTTTTTGAGATATAATTCCAAAATTAAAGTTTTTCTTCTTTACTTTTAAAAAAAGATGTTTATAATTTATCCTTCAAATTTATTCCTTGGTAGCTCAGTGGTAGAGCAGTTGGCTGTTAACCAATTGGTCGGGGGTTCGAATCCCTCCCAAGGAGCCATATTTGTAATGGATTTTGGAAGGATTTGAACCCCTAAATATATTAAGGTTCGACAAGAAATTTAATTTTACTTTTAGCTTTGCTAAATTAGTAAAATAAATTGATTTGCAACTTGCTAAAGCAAGTAATCCCTCCCAAGGAGCCATATTTGTAATGGATTTTGGAAGGATTTGAACCCCTAAATATATTAAGGTTCGACAAGAAATTTAATTTTACTTTTAGCTTTGCTAAATTAGTAAAATAAATTGATTTGCAACTTGCTAAAGCAAGTAATCCCTCCCAAGGAGCCATATTTGTAATTGGCATTAAAGGAAAAATATGAAAATTTTTAATTCACTGAAATCTGCTAAAAAGCGCGATAAAAACTGTAAAATTGTTCGCAGAAAAGGTCGTTTATACGTTATTAATAAAGCAAATCCAAGATTCAAAGCTAGACAGGGATAGGCTGTTTTTTAAGTAATTATACTAATGCCTGAGTTTGAGAGAAAAATTAAAATCGGTTCCAGAGCAAGTAAACTGGCGCTAATTCAGGCAAATGAAATAAGGGATTTGCTTATAAAAAAAGCAAATATTTCCGCAAGTCAAATAGAAATTATTGAGATTACAACTTCTGGAGATAAAATAAAGGATATAAGTCTTGCAGAGATAGGTGGAAAAGGTCTTTTTATAAAAGAGCTAGAGGAAAATCTAGTAGAAAAGAAAATTGATATCGCGGTTCATTCCGCAAAAGATGTAACCCCTTTAATTCACTCACAAACGATATTATCAGCCTTTACAAAAAGGCTCGACGCTAATGATTACTTCATTTCAAAAAAATACCAAACCATTAATGATTTACCGCTTGGTGCCACAGTAGGAACCTCGTCCGCAAGAAGAAAGGCGATCCTATTATCAATCAGAAGTGATTTAAAAATAAATGTTTTACGAGGCAATGTTGATACTAGATTAAGAAAAATATTTGAAGAAAAATTTGATGCCTCAGTTATAGCATTATGCGCCATTCAAAGAATTGGTTTAGAAATTGAAAATGAAAGAATTATATCAACAAACACTATGATACCAGCGGTTGGACAAGGTTCTCTTGCTATTCAAATAAGGTGTGATGATGATATTTGCTTAGAATTATCAAAATATATCAATGATTTTGAAAGTTACTTATGTATTAAGGCCGAAAGAGCATTTCTAAGAGAACTTAACGCTTCTTGTAAAAGTCCTATTGGAGTATATGCAGCTATAAAAGATGATAATTTTATAATGAAGACCGCTATTTATGATATTGATGGTAGCGCAAAATATTGTACTGATAAAAAAATTTTAATAGATAGAAATAGTGTTGATGCTAATTTTTTAATAAATATTGCAAAATCTGCAGCACAAGAAACAATTAGAAACGCCAAATCTATTCTTGAAAAAATCTGTTAACTATTTTTGTAAGTTAAAAATTAGTCAATTGAAATTTGTTGCTGCTGACCCTCCAGTTTCGCAGCCGACAATATTGATGTCATTTGTGATGGATTTTCAAACTTATATCCTGATCTTACCGCATTAATAACTATAACGCCTCGAAGCATTTCTGATAATTCATTTTTACCATCAAGGACTAAACTCAGAGCAGAATCCTCTTTACCGTCTCTTGCTAAAACATTGACATTATGAAATAATAAAAAACTTACAAATTCATTATTACCATCTCTAATTGCCTTGTTGAGAAGTGACGACCCATCTTCGTAAAATGAATTAACTATAGAAGGCATCTTATGAACCAAGATAGCCGCAACACTACTATCGCATATATCTCTAATACCAAATCCCATCTATAATTCAATATAACTAACCCCACAAACATTCATAACAACTTTCGCACTCAACTTACTAACAAATTTACAAACAGCCCTTTCAAGTTGTGGCAAGGTTTTATAAATTTT
>Ga0214917_10008343_pt1 | contig 10196 bp, 6 predicted proteins | sample LL_1208_BB_MetaG_FD_177983 | JGI IMG/M metagenome (GOLD analysis project Ga0214917, IMG submission 177983) | Freshwater microbial communities from Lake Lanier, Atlanta, Georgia, United States - LL_1208_BB | ecosystem: Environmental > Aquatic > Freshwater > Lake | place: USA: Georgia | collected...
AACTATGAGTTATTTAGGAAACAGTCCAGGTGTTAGCTCACAGCGTAACACCACAACCATAACCGCCACTGCGGGTCAAACTACATTTACCACTACCAGTGGCTATCAACTTGGTTATATTGACGTTTTCCTAAACGGTACTAAGTTAGTCAGTGGTGATGATTTTACTGCTAGCAATGGTACTAGCATAACACTAACCATAGCGGCTGATGTAGGTGACGCAGTTGAACTGGTTAGTTACACGCCGCGCGGGCTTAGTGATGGTTATACTAAATCTGAGGCAGATGCTAAGTATGAGCTACTAGCTAACAAAGGCATAGCAAACGGCTACGCTAGTTTGGACAGTTCAGCAAAAGTACCTAGTGTGCAGCTACCTAGTTATGTAGACGATGTTGTAGAGTATGCTAATCAAGCAGCACTGCCAGCTACCGGTGAAACTAGTAAAATTTACATAACGCTAGATACTAATAGAATATATCGCTGGTCAGGCAGTACATACGTAGAAATTGTAAGCGGCGGCGCTGGTGGCAGTGCTTATAGCTGGTTTTTTAATTAAGGAAAAATATGGCAACCATAGTTTTAAATGCAAATACTCAGTCAATTAAAATTGCCATGACTAGTGCAGCTACTACAACAAATCCTGATTGGCTTGTGGCATATGCAGATAATACAGGCAATGTGTTTACTGAGGGTACTGGTGATGGTGTGCTCAATGGTACTAGCGATGTTACAGTGGCTCTTGGCGTAAACTCTACTAGACGCGTAGTTAAGTCTATTGTAGTACACAATCGTGATACACAAGCAAATACTATTTTAGTAAAGTACGACAGCGGCACACAGCGTAGATTGTATTCAGTAACACTTGCAGTAGGCGATACATGGACCCTAGATGGTACATTTGATAGCACTGGAGCACTACGCCAAACTACACCTAGTTTTGACAGTATTAGTCCTATTACCACTAAAGGTGACCTAATTACCAGTAACGGTACTACAGATGTTAGACTACCAGTAGGCACAAACGATTTTGTACTAACAGCAGACAGCACACAAGCTACAGGATTAAAGTGGGCTAGTGCTACAACTACCGGCAAAGCAATTGCCATGTCACTAGTATTTGGATTCTAAGAGGAAATAATTATGGCATCCCCTAATATTGTCGGCGTACAGAACATTAGAGCGTATACTAGTCAGTTTACGCCATCAACTACTAGTGCTACACTATGGTCTACTGGTAACGGTGCTAGCCTAAATATAGTACCAGCTACAGACGTAGTACACAAAATTGGATTTTTAAGTGCTGCTAATGTAACTAATGCAGCAGCAACTATAACAGTAGCGGTTAATAGTGCAGCTGCTGGTAATGGTACTAGTACTAGACTGGTTTATCAGGTAGTTGTACCAGCAGGTGCTACACTAGTAATCCTAGACAAAACAACTGCGCTGTACTTAACAGATACACAATCAATCATAGTTACCAGCGGTACAGCTAGTGCTATAGAACTTGTAGCATCATTTGAAGCAATTAGCTAACGGAGCAGATTATGCCAATAGATCGTAATAGTGCACAATACATAACTGGAGCCATTTATAAGCCTACACAAACTAGTGCACCAGGTGTTTGGGACCTAGACGATCAGGCTAATAATATAGCAAAAAATTTGTGGCCACTACCGCCACAGGCAGTACAGCGTAGTTTGAGGTTTAACAGTCAGGATAATATATATCTTCAAAGAACAGTTTCTGTAGCAGGTAATAGGCGTTTATGGACCTGGAGTTGTTGGGTAAAATTAGGTTCGTATGTTTTATCTGGCACTGACTACAGAGTATTATTTGAAGGCTATACAGGCTCCCTAGACACTTATCATAGTATTGCGTTTAATGGTCAGCAAATAGCTGTTCAATCAGACTTTAATAATAGTGGTGGTGGAGGTGCTGCTAAAACTACACCAATATATAGAGATCCTAGTGCTTGGTATCATATAACTGTTGCCTATGATAACGCTCAAAGCGTAGTAGCAGATAGATGCAAAATTTACGTTAATGGGTCCCTACAAACTTTAGCAGTTGCAACAATCTCACAAAATTTTGACAATTTAATTAATAGTACTAATGCACATAGAATAGGTAATCGTTGGGTTTTAGGAACTTCAAATGCATTTGACGGATATATGGCCGATATCAATTTTGTTGACGGTCAAGCACTAACCCCATCAAGTTTCGGCGAAACCGACCCACAAACTGGTGTGTGGATACCAAAACGCTATCTTGGAACCTATGGCACTAATGGCTTTAGACTGTCGTTTGCTAATAATAGTAGTACGACTGCACTAGGTTATGATAGTAGCGGACAGGGAAATAACTGGACAGCAAATAATTTTAGTGTAACGCCTGGTGTTAATAATGATGTATTTGTAGATGTACCTAGCCTATACGGTACAGATACTAGACTAGGCGGTGAAGTTCTTGGCAATTACTGTACATTGAATCCTCTTTCGATTAGAAGAAACTTTACCTTAAGCAATGGAAATTTAGACGGTATTAACAATGGCTCTAATGATGGCGGATCCACTGGAACACTAGCTGTTCCTACCACTGGAAAGTGGTACTGGGAAATGATTTTAACAGGTATTAATGGTGGTATTTATCTTTGTTATACCGGATTAGTGTCTCAACCAAATTTTCCAGGCGGAAGTTTTGTAAATGTTCCTGGTTGTTTGCTCTATCCTAGAAGCGGTAATGTATGTTTTTATGATAATGCAGGTAATGCCGTATGTATTACTGAAACGGCTTACAACGGTGATGTATACGGTCTAGCATACGATGCAGATACCGGACTAGTTGATTTTTATAAAAATGGCTTAAAATATAGTGGGTATTCTGTAACGGTTACAACAGGAATCAATTATTGGCCAGCATTTTTTATAGGAAATCAAGGTCCTACTGCAAGTATTAATTTCGGACAACGCCCGTTTGCATATCCCGCACCCACCGGATATAAAGCACTGTGCACCACTAACCTACCAGCGCCAGCAATTGGTCAAACTAGTAGTAATCGTGCCGGTAATTATTTTAATGTGGTAACTTATACAGGAGATGGGGCCGCTACCAAAAGTATAACTGGAGTTGGTTTTCAACCTGATTTAGTTTGGATAAAAAGTCGAACAAATGCTTCTGGTTACCATATATTAGTGGATTCAGTTCGTGGTGCTGGCCTATGGATGGCAACAAATGCCACAACTGGAGATAGCACAGCAGGACAACTAGTAAGCTCCTTGGATGCAAATGGTTTTTCACTAAACCTAAGTCCTAATAATACGGTTAATGAACTTAATGCTAATTATGTAGCCTGGTGCTGGAATGCTGGTGGTACATCAGTCACTAACGGTGCTGGTACTAACGGTGCAACTATTGCAAGTACTTATCGTGCAAACAGGGCTGCTGGGTTTTCTATTGTAACTTATACAGGCACCGGCACCGCAGCAACCGTTGCCCATGGACTAGGAGTTAAACCTCTATTAATTATTGGTAAAGGTCGTAACGTAACAGGTGCATACAATTGGATGGTATATCACCAAGGCCAAACGGCCACTAAACATGCTTATTTAAATTTAACTAACGTGTTTGAGGATCCGGCTGGTGGCGTTGTTTCGCTGTGGAACGATACAGAGCCTACCGCAAATGTATTTTCGATCTCTAGTAATATAAATTTAAACGCTAGTGGTGGAACTTATGTAGCTTATTGTTGGGCTCCAATACCAGGTTTTTCAGATTTTGGCTCATGGCAGAATAATAACAGCACGGACGGCACATTTGTATATACTGGATTTAAACCTGTAATGATTCTGTTAAAAAATACAGATAATACAGAAAATTGGTATATTATAGACTCAAAACGTCCAGGATATAATGTTTCAGCTGGATCAGTATTAGGACTATGTCCTAATTTAACAGGGTCCGAGCCTGCAGGGTTTACTTCTACAGCTACCGTTGATATTTTGAGTAACGGATTTAAAATTAGATCAACAAATCCGGCAAATGGTGAAATAAGTTTTGGAACTAGAAACTACGTCTACGCAGCCTTTGCAGAAACCCCAGCACGCCTTAGTACTGCCAGATAGGAAAAACTATGTCAAGATATATTGGAAACTACCTTCGCGTGCCTAGCTTAGAACCTCAACAGTCCAGTGCACCCGGCATCTGGTCGATTAGTGAACAGCTAAATTACCAACGCGCTAATCTATGGCCACCAGCACGCGATCCCTACTACAATCAAACTGTTCTACACCTTAGCGGAGATGTTGCTGCGACTAGGGAAACCAACCCAGTTACACAGCCGCGTACGTTTTTGTCTGATGCCAGTACAAATAATTTCCTATTAACACCTTACGGTGATGTAAGTGCTAGGCCGTTTAGTCCATACCTAGAAAATTACAGCGGTTATGCACCTGGAAATTGTTATCTAGACATAGCCAGTAATAGTGGATTCAATCTTAGTGATAACGCTAATTTTACTATAGAGTTTTGGATAAATTGTCCGGCTACAAGTGGTGCCTTGTGGATTGCATCTGGCTGGCAAAATACTTCGAACTTAAGCTGGTCGCTTAGTTGGCGTAGTAATAATGCTATAGAATTTTACGGTAGACAGAGTAGTGGCGGAGCTGGTACAATTTATTATATAAATAATTCTGGTGATAATACTGTTTTACCTAATACTTGGACTCATTACGCAGTTGTTAGAAATAGTAGTACTATTTCTGTTTATGTAAATGGCAACTTAATAAATACAGGCACAATAAACGGTACGCCAGCACCAAGTACAAACTGTAGATTTTTTGGTGATAGTTTAAATGGCAGCCAATTAACAGGATATATTAGTAATTTTAGATTCTCTAGAAGTGCTGTTTATACCCAACCATTTACTCCCGCTACCCAACCACTTACTACAACGTCTCAAGGTGCTAGCAATGTAGTATTTTTAGGATTTAATAAAAACAGATTTGTTGACGTAGCCAATAATCTAGCTTTTACTTTTACTAGCGGTAATCCAGCTATTTCAGCCAATTCACCATTTGTTAGCTTAGACACTACCAGTGGTAGCGGGTATTTTGATGGTAGTGGAGACTTTTTAAGTCTTCCGGACAATGCGGCACTTAATCCGGACACGAGCGACTTTACTATTGAGGCCTGGATCTACCCAATATCTACTAGCAGCCTTCAGGTTATTCATTACAAATCTGAAAACGACGGTACTGGCGTGCTGCTTGCCATAAATAATGCAGGGGCTGGTAAGGTAAATTTTTATATTGGTAACTCTGGTAGTTGGATAGTATTAATAGATTCAAGTACTTTGATCTCAACTAACTCTTGGTACCATATTGCAGGAACACGTAGTGGCAATACCTATACTCTTTGGCTAAATGGATTATCGGTAGGTACAGCAACAAATGCTGGATCACCATCAGTTACAGCCAACGATTTAAGGATTGGCAGGTGGAGATCAGCTCTTCCATACGACTTCAATGGTTATATATCAAATTATCGATTGGTTAAGGGTACGGCTGTATATACTGGGCCGTTTACGCCACCAACGAAATCTTTGGCCAGGTCTGGCACAGATTCCGCCGCAAGCTATACAAGCACTACCAATGTTAACACATCATTCCCAGCCTCAGCAACAAGTCTACTAACCCTACAAACCCGCGCACCTGCAAACAATCAGGGCATCTTAGACACTAGCCCTAACAATTTTGTGGTAACTAGAACCGGTAATGTTGCACAGGGATCGTTTAGTCCGTTTAGTCAGAGTGGTTGGAGTAATTACTTTAACGGATATGCCGGTACTAATTTAAGTTTAAATCCTGGCACAACTATTGGAGCAGGACAATTTAGTGTTGAAAGCTGGATATACCCACAGCCACAACCAGCTTCTGGTCAGGCATATGTAGCTCAAACTATAATTTTTCAAGGTAATAACAATAACAATAATAGTTGGTCGCTAAGTTTTGATCCATCTACTATGAGAATATCTTGGGGATATTATGGTGCAGGCACGACAGTATCTGCTAGCTATTTATTAAGTTTTAATACGTGGTCGCATGTTTTAGTTACCAGAGATAGTAGCAATATTGAGCGAATATTTATAAATGGCATACTAGTAAATCAAAGAACTAGTACACAAAGTTATACTGGTGTTAATGGTACTACTATTAGGCTTGGGTCTCACCTGGACAGTAATTGGCCTAGCGCTTATAGTTTAAATCAATTTGGCTTAGCGTTTTGCGGATATATGAGTAATACCAGAGTAATTGCTGGTAATATACCTGCTGAGTACCAAACTACCAGCACTACATTAGGGGCAGCAATTTTTACTCCTAGTACGTCTAGATTGACAAATGTTGCAGGTACAATATTATTAGCCAATCAATCAAACAGATTTATAGATAATTCTAGTTATAATTCTGCTATAACTATAAATTACTCTACAGCTCCTGGCGTTTCAGTACAACCATTCAGCCCATTTGCGCCCACACAGGCTTATGTGGCTAGTCAACTGGGTGGCAGTGCTTATTTTGATAGTAGTGGTGATAGTTTAACTGTACCTAGTGCACCTGCATTAAATATGACTGGTGATTTTTGTATGGAAGCTTGGGCCTATCCAACAACAGCTGGAATTAGTTTTGCATGGAAGTATACTGCTGGAGTTGTTAGCACCTCAGAATATTTTTGGGCAATTGATGGTACTAATCAACTATCAGTAGCACTAGATGGCGGTGGCGGAGAAGATTATTTTAGAACTGCAGCAAATACTATTACATTAAACGCTTGGAATCATTGTGTAATTACAAGAGTTGGTACTGCGGTAAGGCAGTTTATTAATGGGGTTCTTCAGTCTTATAATACAACAAGCCGCACACTTAATACAACGTCTACAAATTTTAGTACTAGCGCTAACTCTGGATATATATCAGGTTTAAGAATTATGAAAGGTTCAATACCAGATATGTATCAAACCACAGCAACTACAACAGGTACTACAGCATTTATACCGCCTACTACACCACTAACAAACGTACCAGGCACCAGCCTACTACTAAACTTTACCGGTGCCGGCATTGTTGATGCTAGTGGTAAGCATACTATAGAAACTGTTGGTAATGCACATAAGAGCACCGCGCAAGCTAGATTTACCGGTACTGGTGCGGATTATTATGATGGTACATCAGATTACTTAACTATTAGAGATAATCCACTGCTTGAATTAGGTTCTGCTAATTTTACTATAGAAGCATGGGTTTATCCACTAAATAATTCTAGCAGAAGTATATTTGGACACGGACCGGACGGACAAAATTGGTGGGCATTTTACCTAGACGGTACAGGTAAACTTGAGTTTGCTATAGTTAGTGGTAATAGTGTTGTAGTAGACAGAATATCTTCTACTACAGTTAATACTAATACTTGGACTCATGTAGCAGTAACTAGAAGCGGCAGTACTTTTAGGCTATTTATAGATGGTCAAGAACCAGCTAGCTATACAGGTTCACCAGCAACTACATCAGCCGCAGCACCAGATTTTAGTACAGATTTTTGGATAGGCGGTCAACGCTGGAGTGGTAGTGGTAACAGTTTTCAAGGGTATATTCAAGACCTAAGAGTAACACGTGGTATTGCTAGATATACTAGTAATTTTACACCACCAACTAGAACACTAGAACTAGGATAATATATGTACGCAATAATCAAACATGGTCAGGTGTTGGCAACCGGCACGCTTGAGGGAATGTTTATTAGCAATATCTTTCCACTATCGGATACACCAGAGTGGAAAGCAGCACATGATGTTTATGAGGTTGTATTCCCCGAATACAACCCAGAAACGCAACAACTTGTGCAAGTTGCACCAGTAATTAGTGGCAGAATGGTTACGCTACACACTGTAACTGATCGTCCGCCACCACCAACACCACAACCACCACCAACCAGCGAACCAGAACCAACAACTATAGAAACTAATACTAGTGGTGCTGATACTGCTATCTAACAGGAGCAAACATGTCAAAAGCCCGATCAATTAGCAAACTAACACCTGCAAGCAGTGGTGTAGTTAGCATAGCCGGTACAGCTGCCTTAAAAGTACCAGTTGGCACAACAGCTGAGCGCCCTAGTGGTGAGGTTGGGCTGGTTAGGTATAATAGTACAACTGGGTTTACTGAGGTTTATAATAGTGGTGTGGGCTGGACTAATATAGGGGTACCACCACCAACAATTAGTAACGTTACACCTGTAACATATAACGGTGAAAGTGGCACCAGTTTTACAATTACTGGCACAAATTTTATTGCTGATGCTGGTATAAAATTTGTAACTAATGACGGTACAGAATATCCGGCTGCAACAGTTACCTTTGTTAATAGTACACAAATTACTGCTACAACACCGCAAGATTTTACAGTTGCACAAGAACCATTAGACGTAAAAGTAGTTCAATCTAGTGGAGTATCTATATTAACTGATTGCATAGACTGTGGTGGAACACCAACTTGGACCACAACGGCTGGAACCCTAGCAACAATAAATGATGCATATGGCAATTATAATCCTATAACTACTCTAATTGCTACAGATCCGGATACAAATGCTACAATTAGTTATAGTATAAGTTCTGGTAGTTTACCTGCTGGTACGTCTTTAAATACTAATACAGGGCAAATTACTGGAGATCCTACGGATGTAGTTGCTCAAACTACTAGCAATTTTACTATTGCCGCTGCAGATAATGCTGGAAATATTTCAACTAGAGCCTTTAATATTATAGTTAATCCAGCTTTAGATGGAACTACTAGTGCTAGAGCAGGAATTAGTGCTAACTCTATAAAAACATTGACAGGAACAACTACAGATGGTAGTTACTGGATTAAACCAGTAGGATGTCCAAACGCTTTTCAAGTACACTGTTATATGAGCATTGAAGGCGGCGGCTGGATGTTGGTATTTAGAGTCTCTGATAACGGTTGGGGTCCTGGAACTAGCGGTGGATTTTTAACAGGTAATTGGGCAGGTTGGGCATATACTACACAAACTCAAATTGATGCGTTAGGATATAATTATACTACTGCCAATGGTACAAATACTTTTACTCCTGTATTTGCGTATGCTCCATTTAATGATGTTATGATTATTTCTGGCAGAAGTGGGCAAATTAGTAAGCGCTTAGGATGGCGGCATACTAATCAAATAAGTAATGTTTATTCAGTTACTGGAGGAACCAGTAGTCAAACTCGTGGAAATACTATTTTATTTGGAGAGCCAAGAAATTGGTTAACTTCTGCAATGGATGTAAGACCTGATACAACTACCTCTTCTACGAATGCTAATGCTTTTTATGGTTTTAAAATAAATGCTGATAGTCACGGTGGTACAAGTGATAACGGAACAAATGCTAATATGACTGGCGGATTTGCCGCTCCTTATAAAGGATGGTTAAATAGTCAGATTGGTTATGGTAGAGATAATCAAGACGGCAGCACTAGCGGAGGAGGTTTTGGGTGTTATAGTCCACATATTAGCCCTTATTTTTGGGCAATGGGACACCACTATTGGGGACACGGAGCTTCTAGAGCAAGTCAATTTTGGAGTAGTGATGTTTCCGGGCCATGGTACGGACACGCAATGTATATTAGATAGGAACAAACATGACAAAAGCCGTTTCACTAGCACGCAGTGTATCAGACACCGGCCTACTACTAGATGGCGATCTAGCTGCAATAGCGGCATTGTCGGGCACTACAGGGCTGTTAAAGAAAACTGCAGCAAATATCTGGAGCCTGGATACTAGCAGCTATTTAACTAGCATAACCAGCAGCAATGTTACTACTGCACTAACATATACACCTGAAAATCTGGCAAATAAAGCACAAGCCAATGGCTACGCTAGCTTAGACGGTAGTGGTAAGGTACCGGCCAGCCAACTGCCTAGCTATGTTGATGATGTACTAGAATATGCCAACGCTGCAGCACGCCCCGCAATCGGCGAAACTGGTAAACTGTACCTAACGCTAGATAACAACAAAGTATATCGCTGGTCTGGCAGCACATATGTAGAAATTGTAGCAAGTCCTAGCAGTACTGATAGTGTTACAGAAGGTAGTACAAATCTCTACTATACAAACACCCGTGTAGACACACGCATTGCT
>Ga0214917_10008344_pt1 | contig 10196 bp, 6 predicted proteins | sample LL_1208_BB_MetaG_FD_177983 | JGI IMG/M metagenome (GOLD analysis project Ga0214917, IMG submission 177983) | Freshwater microbial communities from Lake Lanier, Atlanta, Georgia, United States - LL_1208_BB | ecosystem: Environmental > Aquatic > Freshwater > Lake | place: USA: Georgia | collected...
ATCTCTTGCCAAACAGATTTCGATTTCATTGCCACAATCATTTGGCATGAAACTCGAGCAACTTCGTGAAGGTCCCGAATATCACAAATCCAGTTCATGACCGAAACAACTCGGAGGAATATTTCTTTAATGGAGAATTTTTTGAAAAAAAATATTTTCCATTTTTCATCCATAAACATTTGAGGATGGACATTCAAATGAATAAAAACTCGCCCCGCCAGTTCCTCGGTCACAACATGTCGGAGGGATCCCATCACTTGATCGCCTGCCCACGACACTGAACGACTCACCATCAAACTGATTGCAGATTCCAACGCGTCAAACCCGATTATGTTTTCGAATCTCTCGTTGCCATATTGCGAGATGGTTGCGGCAAGTTCGATTCCAGAAGAAACTATGAACGGGTTTGATTCACTTGCTACACTTGTGACTGCCCATTTACGGATCACAGAGATTCCAACAGTCACAGATGATGAGGATTTTTTAAATGAACAAAAATACTCAACCAATCCAATTCCGATAGAATTCAGCAAAACCACAATCTCACCATCCGAGGCACCTCCGTCTTCCATATACGCTGTGAACACATCGTCCAAAATTTCTATATCGATAGCGGCAACAATTTCCTCAAAGTTTCTCCCGAACGAAAAATTGTTTGATCCAACAGATTCCGAGATCGCCGAGAAGAGTAGTCCCCCGATTCCTTCTTCTTCATTCGATGGTGGGGAACTGTGAGACAAGTGTTTCAGCCCGGAATTGACCACGGTGGAAATGAATCCCAACATCACAGACAAGGCGAATCGTTGGTTCAAAAGAGGAACGAGTTCAGCAACAGTTTGTTCAATCAATGTTGGTGGTGACGCAAAAATTTTCTCCATAACCGTTTCACGTTTTCCATCGGCCGTTTTCAGGATTGAGGAAATATACATTAGCGAGTATACTCGCATGTCGCGAACGCTAGAACTTTCATCATCGGATTCATTCCTATTGACAATATCACAAGAAAAATCAAAAAAATATTTGCGAAAAAACACGTTTGGAACGTCTGTTGGTTTCACGAGAGACGAAAAGACAGCGATAGATCCAACAACAGTAGAGCATGTTTCCGGACCAAGTCGAACGAGAAAAGAATTGACCAGTAAGTCCATGAGTGATCCAAAAGATTTGGCTACAGATGTGGAAAATGCTGGAACAATAAAATCGTCAAATTTTGCTCCAAGTAACATGAGGAAATGAAACGCGGAAAAAACAAGATAATCATACGAGTCTTTTGTGAGGAAAAAATCAATTGCGTTGATGGAAAACTGGATTGCCAATGGGAGGATTTGAGCGATCAAATCAGACACAGCGGCCATAGCCGCTGTGTCTTTGCGGGCAGCAGCGCTTGATGCCCTCCACTCACTGTCGACAAGCTCGAGATTCTCCCTCAAACAATCTATTCCAAAGAAATAGATCTCTGGATACACTTTACCGTGCATATGGATAGCTGACGTTATAAGGTCTAATCTGTCTCGTCGCAAGGGTTTTCGCAGGTTCTTCAAATTGGTACGAAAATATATAATCACAGTAATAGCCGTCGATGGGGATTTAGAAATCTCACGAAGACTGAATCGTTTGTCTTCGTCTTCCGCTCTCATCGGAACAGGTAACGGATCCTGGACTTTGAGGGATGATACAAATGGTGGAGGATCGGGTGTGATAGTATCGTCTGCTTTCGGAGTGGATCGTGTCGGAGGAATCCGCGACGATGATTCCGGCGTGTCTGATAGCTGCTTGTCCTCTTCAGCTGGCCGAGCGACGGGTACAGGAAACATTCAACTAGGAGAATGAGGTAGGATGCAACAAGGATCAAAGTTTCGTACAGTTGCAATAATGAGACAGATCGTGATGGTGGGTGTGATTTGGCTTGCGATATATGATCCATCAATCCAGACTTGAGTTTGTCAGTGATTGTTCGGTGCTTAGACTTCAGGCGGATATACTTCTCCCGAATAAGATTGCTCGAATTCTCGAGATTCGAGAGAGTGGACTGGAGTTCAATTATGGTAGTTCGTGACTTTTCGATTTCGTTTCGTGCTATTAAAAGCTCTTCAGGTGGAAGCTGCGGTGTACTAGGGCGAGATCTCCGTTTCAAATTTGCATGATCAACAAGACCTTGGAGACGAGTCCGTTCAAGCTCTGACACGTGTAGCAAACGCTTTAGGTGCGTGCTCTCTTGGAGTGATTCTTCGCGTTGGGACCAAAGCCGCTCTGTGGCAGCTTCCAGTTCTATTCTCACCCTTGATAGCTCGTCTTCAAGCAATCTCGAACGAACACCTCCAACCACACTGCTCATACACCTATTTCCATCGCCATCGAGGGTTTTTGCATTCAATACTTGATCCTCGATCGGCTCAGGAGTGCCAGAACTCGGGACACATTGTACGTCCTGCCGATGTGCTTGGTCAGATGGATAAATCGTTTCCCTTCCGACTCGCTTACGAACTTCCTCCTCATACATATCTCGAAGACCATCGAAAGCGAGTTGGTAATCCTTTATACAAAGCATGGCTGTAAGTATCTGTAGGTCGCTCATCGTTTGTTTAAATGAACTCAATCTGGAATGGAAATTCATGTGGCCTGTATTTTGAATTTTCTGACACAAAATTGTTACGATACCAAGTCGATGCAATACGTAAACTGAATGGGATCTAAAAATACGATAGCTCTAGAACTTGAATTTGGCCTTTTTCTTCGCAGGCTTCTTCGCTTCGGTGGTCTTCTCGGCAGCTGCTTGATGTTCGGCTAATTGTTTTTTAATGACATCAGTTGAGATAACGTCTGAACCTTCCACTTCTATGGCTCGTTGCGCGATACCTGTTTCAGTCGCTATACCTCCAGTAACATCTCCACTAGGAGCGATCTCATAAACGTTTCTGCTAGGGAAAAGTGCACCTGCTTCTGCAGGTGCTGATTTTTGTGCGAGCACTCGGTACAACTCCCCGGAAGATTCACGATGTGGTTCTGCTGGTTGGACCTTCTGTGGACCATACAACTCTGCCAACGTAACAGCAACGCCAGAACTGAATTGAGGCGGAGCAGCGGTGGGAGCTGCCGGTTTCGCTTGAGGTGCCACAGGTTGCGGTTGTACCACTGCTGGTTTAACAAACTCTTCCTCATCCTCATCCTCACTATCTTCTTCGACAAACTCACCCCACAATCCCCTACCTGGCTGGATTGTTTCCAAGTCAACAATTGCAGCTCGATCTTTCTCTGGATTCCACAAACCGCCATAAATCGGATTGCCGTACTCGTCCACTGGTGCTCTACCCCAACCTCCAGGATGATAGCCCCATTCGGCTCCATAGGGGATAGGGGCATTCAGACCGGGAACCTTTAGGTTCGGGTACGCTGGTGGTGGACCGAAGCGCTGCATATTGATCAACCAAGGCGGTGGTGAACCCTCAATCATCCCCAAAGCTTCCCTCAAACCTGGGGAAATTCGCCCAGGTTTTTTATGCACATAACGGGTCTCTGCTTCTCGACCTTCATAGTACATGTCACCCATTTTTGTCAAGTGGGGAGGCTTCGTTTGATACTTGAAAAAAGCATTATGGAGGACCTGGTAATCGATATCCAGCTTCCCTGTCTTTGGTCGCATCTTGGCTCGCTGTTTCGCCTTAATGTCTCGCTCAGCCTCTTTTGCTAATACTGCTTGACGAATCTTTGCAATTCCTGTTTGCTCTATATATTCCGGAAGCTTGAAAGGGACTTTATCTACTCCTCTCTTAGCTGACATGTACCGCCTCTTGTTGCTCCAGTGGCGAGGGATCTGTACTGCGTTCTTATACGCCTTGCAATACAAGAGCAATAGTGGATCCGGTGAACAGTTATCCATGGAATCGACCATATCGGGACGATCAACAGCCGCCTTAAGAGCTGCGATGGACATGCGACTGGCAAGTCGCTGCTGCTTTTTCGAAACAGTTTCGGTGGTAGTCATCTCCATTATAGACGCAGCAGCCGCTTCAGCGGCCTTGCGCTGTGCGTCTGCATTCAAAATACTGGCCATCGCGTCGGAATATTCGTCGCGAGTGGAGGCGTTTTCTAGCGTGTTACCTCCAACGGGAACTATTGGAACGAATTTCTGTAGCAGATCCGAATATTCTTCGGATACCACATCCGGTATATACTCGACTTCATACTCATCCTCGACGTCTGGTTCAGAAATCCGTTGCACATTTGTATTGTCAACATGCTCTTTCTTGTTTGATCGACGCTGCTTACGACGGTCAGCCTTCTTCTTCTTTAAAGCCATCTCTCGTTGAGCCTGATGCCTCAGCGAACTATTATTACCTGATTCCGGCATGGCAATCATGGGCCTTCCGAAATTTTTTGACACGAACCTCTTTCCTATTTTATCGATCGCTTCTAGGATATTCGTTAATCCATAATGGCTGAAGTCCAACAAAGAGAGGGTGGTTTCGGAAAGGGATTCGGTAAGGGTAAGGGTAAGGGCGGCAAGGGTGGAAAGGGCCGTGGTAAGGGTAAGGGAGGTCGAGGTGAGGACAGCAAGGCTTGGGTCCCAGTCACTAAGCTCGGTCGCTTGGTTGCCGACGGCAAGATCAAGTCTCTCGAGGAGATGTACCTCCATGGTTTGCCAATCAAGGAATACCAAATCATCGATCACTTCTTCGCCCCAGGTGCCCTCAAGGATGAGGTCATGAAGATCATGTCTGTCCAGAAGCAATCTTCCGCCGGTCAACGAACTCGTTTCAAGGCCTTCGTTGCCCTCGGTGATGAGAACGGACATGTCGGTCTCGGTGTCAAGAGTGCTAAGGAGGTTGCCCATGCTATCAAGGGTGCCATCATCGCTGCTAAGTTGTCGTTGATTCCAGTCCGAAGAGGATACTGGGGTAACAAGCTCGGCCAACCACACACTGTTCCAATGAAGGTTACCGGTAAGTGCGGTTCCGTCAGAGTTCGATTGATTCCAGCTCCAAGAGGTTCCAACATCGTCGGTGCCCCAGCCTCCAAGAAGATGATCACCTTCGCTGGTGTCCAGGACGTTTATACCTGCACCACTGGTCACTCTAAGACTAAGGGTAACTTCATCAGAGCTACCTTCGATGCTCTTTCCAACACCTACAAGTTCTTGTCCCCTGATTTGTGGGCTATGAATCCTCTTCCAAAGTCTCCATATCAGGAGTACTCCGAGTACCTTCAACGCGGAGGCAAGAAGGGTTACAAGAGCCACTAAACAATTTAGATTTCGGACGCACTGAATAGATAACTGTGCAATTTGATTGATGTGGCTTTCGTACGGTATCTCTTTCGTTTGAGTGATTTCATATCTTCCGATAAACGAAAAATAATTCTAAACTTTTCGATTCGAGTGCATGAATGAAATCGTTTCAGTGAGAATTATTGTCATTTTGTAAGACGATGAGAGTTTGAAGCTCATTTAATCATGAGACGGATATCATACCCATCTAATTGTTACCTCTAGCTATGGCTCCATCGACTATATTCGTAATTAGGTCAGCTCCCCGCCCCGGAGCGACCGAGAAACCTCCTGTGAGGGTCTCCATACCGAATAAGGAGACTTCAACTGTTAACGACCTGAAACGAGAATTCTTCAAATCCATAAACAAACCAAATCAGGATGTGAATAGGTATCGATTCACCGTGGAAGCAAGTGGGGAACATCTCGCGCCGAATGAAAGAGCTTTATCATCATTCCCGTCCATCACTAAAGACGCATCAGAGATAACGATAGTGTTCAAAGATTTGGGTCCCCAAATCTCCTGGAGAACAGTCTTTATCGTTGAGTATCTGTTCCCCATGTTGGTGTTCCCCATGTTGTGGCTGTTAGTTAGAAAGTTTCCCCAAGGCTTTGTCACGAAATTCCTCTATGGTGATGCGAACCCGGACTACACCCGACCAGCAGTCAAGGAATGGCAGGATATGCTTGCACTCATGTTCACCGCTCATTTCTTGAAGCGGGAAATTGAGACTATGTTGATTCACAGATTCGGTAATGATACTATGCCATTACGTAACATTTTCAAAAACTCTGGTTACTACTGGGCGTTTGCATTCTGGATCGCCTTCATCACCATGCATCCTCTCTATACTCCTCCGACATGTAAGAGTGCGCGAACAATCGGGCCGATCCTCTTTACCATCTCTGAGCTTCTCAATTTGAAGGCCCATATTGATCTTCGCAATCTTCGTCCTGCTGGCACTCGAATCCGTCAAGTGCCTCGGGGTATTTTGTTCAAGTTTATCAGTTGTCCCAACTACTTGTTTGAGATTCTGGCGTGGGTCGGATTCACTATGGCAAGTCAGTCCGTGGCAGCCGCATGTTTCGCTGTGGTTGGTGCTGCTCAAATGACTGTCTGGGCCATTCAGAAACACAAGCGTTATAGAAAGGAGTTTAATGGAGAAGACGGCCGCGAATTGTATCCTCGCAACCGTAAGATTCTCATCCCCTTTATTTTCTAAGAGTATTACCCTGGGCGTTATATATGTGGAACTGTCTGTTGTATCTTCCTCCTCCCTTGTACACTCTATTTCCATAGTTGTTCCAAAATGTCTGAAGATGGGTGGACTGAAGTGAAGACAAGGACAAAGCAGTCAAAGAAACTCGCGACTGAACAGTCGGAAACCCCCACAACCCCGCGAGGTCGGGCAAGTTCCGCAAATGATCTTGAAGTTGTTGAAAAAGGTCGCATGAGTCGAACAGCACATCGTGAGAGTAAACTGGAATGGAGCGCTTCGAAAAAACGTGATAGAGAGGCTCGAATCGAGAAACGAACTACCCAAAGGGACAAGGACCGTGCCGCTGCAAAAGCAGCCAAGGAATAAACAATCACCAATTTATCAATAGACCTGACACAGCTACCATACCACCATCTCCTACTGTATGTGACCCTCAACTCAAAGGATATCGAGTTTCAAAATTTTTTACTGGCTTGTAATCCTTCAAATCCTTCTATACTAATCGTGTTGTTCAGATTCTTAATAATTTCTCGGGCATCGCGACATGTGGATGGAACTTTTGAATCTCCAATATGAAATATTTACGCAAATGATTCTCGTCGAGTTCTGGCTCTAGTTCAAATTGTAAAAAGACTTGATCTGTTGACGTGGTTTCTCCTCCTGATCGAACTTCGTTCAGGTACGGATGTTCAAGGGCATCATCAACTGTCAACCGTTTCTTTGGATTGAAGCGAAGCATATTGGCAAGCAATTCCAAAGCTTCGTTTGGAGCCGATCTATACTTGTCACGGAATCCAAGCCCTTCACGTTTTGTGAAACACCCTATATATCGTCGAGCATCTGGTTTCTCGAGCCCCTCTATATCCTCATCCTCAGGAGTCCCAATAACGTTGAAGATCATGTTCAACTGGTCTCGATTTCCACGTGTATGGAACTTGTAGTCCATTGCGTGCTTGTGATCGGGTGATAGGGGGAAACACGAAGAGCCTGGAAACAGTGGACCTCTGTCTGCGGGGTTCGCGATATTCTCTTTCATCATACCCAAAAGTTCTCCAAAAATACACCCAACACTCCACACATCGATTGCCTCAGTGTAGTTCTCCTCAAGAAGAATCAACTCGGGTGCCCTGTACCATCGCGTCACGACATGACCGGTTAGTTGACGCTTGAGTTTCTGCTGCGACGACAGTACCGTGGGTGCTGTTCCGGCCACTGGACTGTTGATGAGTGGATTCAAATGAATCTGACGCTCCATCCCAACTGCTCGAGACAATCCAAAATCGCATATCTTGACCGTGCAATCTTTGTTCACTAAACAATTCGCTGGCTTCAAATCGCGATGATAGATTCCTGCAGAATGTAAATACTTGACCCCCAACAGTAACGAGTAAAGCAAAGTTTTCACATGCAATTCTTGCAAGAAAACTGGTTCCCGAGGATTATTGAAAAGTTTCTTAAAGTCGGAATCACATATTTCCAGAACAATAAACAGCTCATCAAACTTCTCCAAATCCTCTGGTACAATGATGTCGAGAATCGCAATAACGTTTGGATGCGCCAAACGATTCAAAATCGCAATTTCTCTCAATATTCGCTTACAATCAATCAAATCTTCAAACACTTTATGAATTTTCTTGATTGCAACAATTCGATTGTTGATCTTGTCATATGCCTCACAAACATGTCCATAACTACCTGTCCCTATAAGCTTCAAAATCTCGTACTGTTCTGGTGGAACCTTCCAATCCTGATTCGGTTTTGATGACCGTTTTGGCACACCCGATCCTTGCTGGTACGATGAACTCATACGTCTACCAGAACAGAGGAGGTGGGGGAAGACAAGTGGAACAGAATGTTGTATTACTAACTAGAAAAAAAATGCTGTATTTTGACGGTTTCTTATGTTCAATAACGACGATTATTGTCGTTTCGTTGCTGGTCCACTTTCTTCTTGGCTTCCGCTAGATACACCGCTAAAGGTGGAGGAGCAATATCCACTTCATCATCGCTTGTTCCTTCGCGGAGACCGCGAATCACAGACGATGTCCAAACGCGTTCCGCTGATTGGCACAAGTCTTTGAGGTTTCTTCCACTCAATCCGCGAGTGATTTCGGCCAATTCATCCACCTCTTGATCCCCAAGATGTTTGGCATACATGCGCAGAATCTTCCCCCTCGAATCTGCATCAGGAAGGCCAAACTCGACGCTCGAATCAACTCGATTTATGAATGCTGAATCCAAATCTTGTGGTCGATTCGTTGCACAGATCAGCATTGTGGGAATATCATTCTCTGCAAAGCCATCAATATGCCGAAGGAGGACACTAAGGATTCGTTTGCTTGCTTCATGAGGACTTCCAGCGTCCCGACTAGACACAAGGGAATCAATCTCGTCTATAAACAAAATCACCCCATCGTACCCTCCAGATTTCGCCACCTCTTTCCCCAGCTCATAGAATCGCGCAACATGTTTCTCTGATTCTCCAAACCATTTCGATACAATCGATTCAAGCGGAATATGAATCATTGGAATGTTGGTTTCGTTGGCGATAATTTTGCATGTACTTGTTTTACCTGTTCCAGGAGGACCTTGAAACAGGACAACTTTTGGACGATTACTGCCCTTGTTTCCTTTTCGGGTTTTCTTGATCAATTTTTCAAAGAGGGACGGATGTTTAAGGCCGAGGATGATTGACTCTTCAACCTGAGCTTTCACGCGCTCGTATCCTGCCAAAGAGGACCAGTCTACATGACCTGACCCTCTCGGCCCAGACGGTACAATCACTTGAGCCCCCATAGATTCCAGTTCGCGAGCTGCAGAAGAACTGTTGGGACTCGGTGATAATCTAGGTGAGGAGTGAATCGAATCTGGTCGATGAGTAGGACCTGGAGACTGGTCGGGGTGTCCCCAACCAGGCTGGTGATTACCCCCAAGAAATTCATCTCTGTTCCTCGAGTCTCCAAAAAAGTGACCCAAGAAGTTCTCCATCTCTCCAAACGGGTTTCGAGAATCAAAAAGAGGACTCGGGAAATTTTCGAACCCTCCTTGGCCAGAGCTGGAGGACCATGAATATGAACGGTAGTTTGCAGACAGGTCCACTGAAATACTGTCAGCGGCGGAAGCGGCGATAGCCGCTTCTGCAGCTGGTAATTTGTCCCCAGAAATGAAGGCAGTAAACTCACATTCACCAGAATGAGTTTTTGTCACGTCAACCACTACCTGGTCATTCGAGAATCGGATACCTCCATTGCTCAGTTGCGCATGCATTTGCGAACCAGACCTCTCAATAGCTCGAACTGCTGCAATCATCATTCCAAAAGTATCTGCACCTGGTTTCGATACCCACTGAATTCTATCAGGGGAATACGCACGGATCTGATTCAGTCCTTCCCTCACTCTGTGTGCACCAAGGCGGGCTGCCAGGTTCGACTCGAGCGCGTTCTGGGGAACTTCAGGAGACGACCATGGAGTCCGACAAAGCACAACAGATGGAGACTTGAATGATGATACTAGACGAGGAAATGAGAATTGATAGGAAGCTTTTTCTCCTCCTCTTCTATGGTCTTTCGGGACCCTTACCAGACCAAGAAACGCACTGACCGCTTCAATCATACGCAAAGACTGGAAAACACAGCGTGTATCAACCAAGACTTTATCCCGAAAATCACTATGAACACTAAAACTAATTTTGAACTTTTCTATCAATCTGTTTA